>Ga0070734_10001995_pt1 | contig 26844 bp, 17 predicted proteins | sample Coa_R1_8_FD_66444 | JGI IMG/M metagenome (GOLD analysis project Ga0070734, IMG submission 66444) | Surface soil microbial communities from Centralia Pennsylvania, which are recovering from an underground coalmine fire - Coalmine... | ecosystem: Environmental > Terrestrial > Soil > Unclassified ... | reverse complement strand
GTCGTTCAATTCGATTGTGTCGGCGACGACCCTGCGCCGCCTTCGTTAAGTTAGATGCATAGTAGTTCTGAAATTATTCAGGTACGTAACTTGATGAGTTTCGATCCTCCGTTCCACGACTTGCTGAGAAATTTTGTCATGCGCGTCTAGTTTGACTTCGATCAATCTGCAATTACGCCCCGCCCGCGCCCGCACGTAGATGTCTGCCACGTTCGCTCATCTCGCGGCATCAAAGGCGGTATAGAAAGACGTTGGACAAGGCCACTAACATTTGCGAAAGAAAGCGAACGATCTTAGTTGGACAACTAGCAACTGCGGCAGTATTAATCTGATGTTGGCCCGAGTTTTCTGAGCCCTAAACGACTCGGATGCTCGATAACTAATTTAAAATCTTGAGGCGGTGTGCTGTTCCTGTTCCCCTCGGCTTGACGCCAGACAATCTGGTGCAGGCCGAGGAGTGTCTCCTTGCCGTATCGGAAATCCCAGCCGGCCTCCGGCTTAACAAAAACAGAAACTTCGGCAAACTGCTGCCTTGAAGACCAAAATCTACAAGGACAGCGAAATTCCGCTCGGAAAACGGCACCTGTCCACGACGCTCGTGCTATCGTTTCTGCCGAGGCAAATCTCGGTAGGCCATCGAAGGGAGACTTCGAAGCGATGGCCCGCCGTCGGTTTCAGGACCCGAAGCCGAAACGTCGCGGCAAGTGGTGGACGATTCAAGTCCGCCGTGATGAGTTCGTCGGAGGTCAGCTACAAAGAAAGAAGACGCGCGTGCGGATCGCGCCGGCAAACGTGCCGGAGCGGGAAGCGCGCAAAATTGCGGCCGAATATCTCCGGCCCCAGAACCAGGGCCTAGAGTCTGTCGGCTCCGCAACCAACTTCGAAGAATTCGTCGAAGGCACGTACAAACCGATCACGATGCCGCTGATGGCCAAAACGACCCAAGATCGTTCTCGAGGCGTCATCGCCAACTACCTAGTGCCGGAGTTCGGAGGGCTTTCTCTCCGAGATCTGACACCTCTCAGGTTGCAGCGGTACTTCTCCGGGCTCGCAGCATCGCCCTTGGCATCCGAATCGAAAGACAAAATCAAGGACGTGCTCTCAAGCATTCTCGGTTCAGCGATGCAGTATGGACTGCTGGTCAAGAACCCAGTCGAGGGAATCCGCCTCCCCGCCGAAAGACGGGGAAAGCGAAAAACCAAACCGCATGTCACCCCAGAACAGTTTGAACAGTTGCTTGAGCTGATCCCCGAGCCTTACGCGAGCATGGTCTTCGTGGCCGTTTGGACGGGGCTCCGGGTCAGTGAACTGATCGGACTGAAATGGGAGGATGTAGGAGCAGACTCGCTAACGATAGATGAGCGCTGCTGCCGCGGTGACTGGGATGCACCGAAGAGCGAGGCAAGCAATGCCACCATCGGCGTTGAACCTTGTGTGATTGAGCGGATCCACCGCCTCAAGCAGCTCACGGTTGACGTCAAAGCCGGACTGGCGGTCAGGCATTACAAGGTGGTGAAGTCTGATCGGCCGGAGGATCTCGTGTTCCAGTCCGTTAAGACGGGCGCGCCCATGCGAGACAACAACATTCTGTCGCGGCACATCAAGCCGGCCGCGCGCAAACTCGGTCTGCCCTGGATCAACTGGCGTTGCTTGCGAACCTCGCATGCAACCTGGATGGTCGAGGCAGGCGCCAACCCCAAAGATGTGCAAGGCCAGATGCGGCACTCTCGCATCTCGACCACGATGGACATCTACGCGCAGTTCGTGCCGGAGTCACAGCGGCGCGCACTCGCCAAGATGTCTGCGATGGTTGAGTCCCGCACGTCGAAGCCGGTCGCGGCGACAGGCAGTATTTCCATGCCGCCGCAATCGCGGATGGTGAATTAGCCAGTTGCAGTTCATTTTGGAGCCAATTGGAGCCAAACCAGGTTGGACGATGGAGCTAAGTCATTGAAAACATGGTGGCCAGGGACGGAGTTGAACCGCCGACGCCAGCCTTTTCAGGGCTGCGCTCTACCACCTGAGCTACCTGGCCACGTTCGACCCGCTACCTCACAGGTCTGCAGGACTGTTCGCTTTGAGCAGATTGTGGCGGGAGTGCCAGCGAACCATTACTTGCAGAGCGAGCAGTTGAACCGGACGCTCCCGATTATAACAACCACTCCGCATTCCCTCAACGCTCGCGCCCGCGCCACCTTGGATCGCAGAACTCCCTGCACCGCGTCCGGATTTCCACCCGGCAGGCTAATTGCGTTGAGCCGAAATCTAAGTGGATGTCCCTGAAATCTGCGCCGCCCGAGACTAGACAGCGAAGCTTCTCACGAACTCAATGCCGCGCCCGGATTTCCAGCCGGCAGGCTTGCGCTGAGTCCGAAATCTAAGCGGATATTCCTGAAATCTGCTCCGCCCGAGACTAGGCAACGAAGCTTCTCACGAACTCAATCAGGCTGCGCACCGCAATGCCCGACGGACCTTTCGCGATCCACGCCTTTTGATCTTCCATCCAGGCCGTTCCGGCTATGTCGAGATGAATCCACGGTGTATCCTCCGCGAATTCTTTCAGGAACATTGCTGCTGTAATGGCCCCACCCCAGCGTCCGCCAGTGTTCATGATGTCGGCGATCGAGCTGTAAATTTGCTCTTTATATTCGTCGTCAATCGGCAGGCGCCACATCTTTTCTCCAGCCTTTCCGTTCGCCTTGTGAAGGCGGTCATACATTGCATCGTCGTTCGTGAAAATTCCGGCATTGTTGTATCCCAGTGCAACAACAACCGCCCCTGTTAGCGTCGCCGCATCTACCAAATGCGTACAGCCCAGTTGGCGAGCATAGTGCAAGCCATCCGCGAGTACGAGGCGACCTTCCGCGTCTGTATTAATGATCTCAATCGACTTGCCCGACATCGCGATCTGCACGTCGCCGGGCTTCTGCGCTTTGCCCGAAGGCATATTTTCGGTGGCGCAGACAATCCCGATGACCCTGATCTTCGGCTTCAGCATGGCAATGGCGCGCATTACCCCAATCATGGTCGCTCCTCCGGCCATGTCATACTTCATCTTTTCCATGCCATCGGCGGGCTTGATCGAGATGCCGCCGGTGTCGAAAGTAATTCCCTTCCCCACCAGGCCAAGAACCGGTTTTTCGGGAGCACCGGTGGGTTCGTACTTCATGACGATGAGCGCTGGCGGTTCGTCCGAGCCTTGCGCCACACTCCAGAACGCGCCCATCTTCAATTCCTTGATTTTGTCCGCTCCATAGACTTCGCACTTGATTCCGACCTCGGAGCACATCTTTTTCGCGCGTTCGCCTAGGATCGTCGGCGTCATGCGATTGGACGGTTCGTTGACCAGATCGCGTGTAAAGTTTTGGGATTCGCCAACGATCTGTGCTTCGCGAGCGGCTTTCTCGAGAATCGAAGGGTCGCCGGAAGCAACCACAGTCAACTCATTGATCTTCTGATCCTTGCGGTCGCTGCGGTAATAGTCCGGGTCAAAATTGCCGACATGTGCCCCTTCGATGATCGCTCGCACCGCCTCTTCTGCGGCAATGTTTGATGGGGCAACCACGGCCACGCTGCGGATCCCGCGGGATTTCAAAGTACGAGCAGCAGTTCCGGCGATCCGCCGCAGGTCATAGGCGGAAAATTTCTTGGCGCTGCCGCCCGACACCAGGAGCAGGCGCTTGGCCTTAAGTCCCGCAGGCTTGTGCAGAAGATTGGTTTCGAAGGGCTTGCCTGTAACCTCGCCACTGCTCAAAAGATCGACAGCGGCCGATTGCACTGCGGGATCTGAGGCAGCAACTTTGAGCTGCGGCTTTTTGTCGTCGTTATTAGAACCGGCTTCGGCGTGGTCAAGGACCACAGCTACAAGCGCTTCAGTTTCCAACTGCGAGGGAGAAGAAACAGAGATGTTCGTTTTCATAATATCGTGAACGTCCAGTATCGTCGGCGGCAAGGGAATCGCGCAAGAGCATCGGCACTATGCCCTAATTCAAAGTGAGCGGAGTGTCAACTGGCGAGCGCGCTCGGGAATCGTGTCTGGAAATCGAGGAGCCCAACCCACTCGGGCGTAATGGTAATCCGCATCATCGACGAAACCAGGGTACGCAGTTGGTTTACCCAAGCGTTGCCTTGCTCCGACCCGAAATAACGATCTGCCGCCATTGCATACTCGGGAACAATCCCGTCCACAGGCTCCAGACGCGCCGTCCCGCGAATCAGAAGAACTTTGTGCGGAAACGTATTGTCGTCAATGGTCAGCGAGACTTTCGGATTGCGTTCCAGCGCTTTGAGCTTCGGCGCCTTCGGTGGAGACGCCATGACGATCTCGCGCCCGTTCCAATGAAACCAGATCGGCACGACGCGGGGTGTGCCATCCCGCCACACATAAGCAAGACGCGCCGGAATCTTGGACAGTAGAAGCTCTTGCGCAGCAGGTTGTTGCAGAAGGCTCAAGTCACCTTGTGGCACGGCACGCATAGAACCTCCTTTGATCCGCGACGGTAAATTGCGGAATCAACTATTACCGCTGGAAATCGTACTCTTAGTGGTAGTTAATAGCTTAGCACTCATCGACTTTCCAGAACCCTTCCGCGTGGAAGCCCATCTGCAACAGGCGATTCTTCGGATCGTGCCGCTTGCCGCATCCCGGGCAGATCAGGTAACGGCTCCAAGTCGTGCCTTGATGATCGTAGTTTTCCGCCGCGGCAAAGGTTGTTCCGCAGCTGCACGGGACGAGAAACATGCGGAATCCGGGTTTCTTAATTGCTTCCTTCGAGCGTTTGGCAACTTTCTTCACGATTCTTCGACTGCGGCCAGCGCGCTCTTCTTTCGCTTGTTAGCCTGCAGGACCTTTTTACGCAAGCGCAGCGACTTCGGGGTGACCTCAACAAATTCATCGTCGGCAATAAACTCGATCGCCTGCTCCAGATTCAATGCCCGGAACGGCACGAGTCGAATGGCTTCGTCGGCCGTTGAGGCTCGCATGTTGGTCAGCTTCTTCTCACGGACGGCGTTCACATCAAGATCGTTGTCCTTCGCATTCTCCCCGATGATCATGCCTTCGTAGAGTTCGACTCCCGGCCCGACGAAAAGCTCCCCGCGCTCCTGAAGTCCCCAGAGCGCGTACGCTGTGGAAACGCCAGGTCTGTCTGCAATCAACGCACCTGTCAGCCGGTGCGGAATCTCACCTTGCCACTCCGTGTATCCGTCGAATAAAGAGTTCATCACGATCGTCCCGCGTGTGTCGGTGAGCAACTGGCTTCGCAGCCCGATCAGGCCGCGACTCGGCACGCGGAACTCGATGCGCACGCGGCCATAGCCGTGATTATGCATGTTCGTGACTTCGCCCTTGCGCGCGCCAAGCTGCTCCATCACTACACCGACGAATTCTTCCGGGACGTCGATCGTCAGGTGTTCGACCGGCTCCATGAGCTTTCCATCAATGCGTTTGGTTACGATCTCCGGCTTGCCCACCATAAGTTCGTAGCCTTCGCGCCGCATCATCTCGATGAGAATCGAAAGCTGCAATTCCCCGCGGCCAAGCACTTTGAACGAATCGGTTGAGCCCGTCTCTTCCACGCGCACCGAAACATTGGTCAACAATTCTTTTTCCAGACGTTCGCGCAAATTGCGTGAGGTAACATACGTGCCATCCTTCCCTGCGAAGGGCGACGTATTAACGGTGAAAAGCATCGCAATCGTCGGCTCGTCGATGGCGATCGGCGGCAGCGGTGCAGGATTCTCAGCATCAGTAATCGTCTCGCCAATTGTGATCCCCTCCACGCCCGCAACGGCTACGATGTCGCCCACCTCGGTTTCGGTGATGTCAGTGCGCTTCAGGCCCGCGAAGGAAAACAATTTTGTAATTTTGGTTTTATGCAGCGAGCCATCCAACTTGGCAATCGCTACTTCCTCGCCGGTGTACATCTTGCCGTTGAATACGCGGGCAATCGCCAGCCGTCCGAGGTAGTCGCTGTAATCGAGATTAGCCACAAGGATCTGCAGCGGGCCGCCGGGATCGCCCTTCGGCTGAGGAATCGTATTCAGAATCCCCTCAAATAAGGGCTGCAGGTCCTCGCCGGGCTGGTTCATCTCAACGGAGGCGGTGCCCGTTTTCGCGTTGGTATAGAACACGGGGAAATCCAACTGCTCTTCCTTGGCGTCGAGATCGATGAAGAGATCGTAGATTTCATTGAGCACTTCCTGCGGGCGGGCGTCAGCCCGGTCGATCTTATTGATGACGACGATGGGCGGCAGCTTCGCTTCCAGCGCTTTGCCTAGGACGTACCGCGTCTGCGGCAGCGGCCCTTCGCTGGCATCCACAAGCAGCATGACGCCGTCCACCATCTTCAGCGCGCGCTCGACTTCTCCGCCGAAATCGCTGTGGCCTGGCGTATCGACAATATTAATTTTCACGTGGTGATAGAAAATCGCCGTATTCTTCGCCAGGATCGTAATGCCCCGCTCGCGCTCCAATTCGTTCGAATCCATCACGCGCTCAGCCACGGACTCGTTGGCGCGAAACGTTCCGCTCTGCTTCAGCATGGCGTCGACCAGCGTGGTCTTGCCGTGGTCCACGTGAGCAATGATGGCGATATTGCGAATACTGATACTCAAAAGGAGTCCTTTCTGATTATCCCTACTATCAATTTACTATGGAGAACCGCACTCGGAACGGAAATGAGACGTAATCTCAAATATGCAAGGAAAACGCCGCCTCCTTTAAAATGACCCGTTCGGGAAAGGCGATCTAATGAGAACTGACTGGGACAAAATACTTCTTATTCTTTTTGCTATGGTAATGCTTATGGCTGCTGGTCTTCCGCTTACGAAATCGAATACGGTCGGTGCTGACGCCGCGCTCCAGTTCGGACCCAACAATCCTTTCTACACCCCGAGTCCTTTACCGCTGCAAGCCCCGCCCTTCGACAAGATAAAGGACAGCGATTATCAGCCTGCGATCGAAGCCGGCATGGCGCAGCAGATCGAGGAGGCCCGGGCGATCGCTGACAATCCGGCGTCGCCGACATTTGAAAACACTCTGGTAGCGCTCGAAAAGTCGGGACAGTTGTTCAACCGTGTGATGCAGGTCTTCGGCCCGGTCACCTCGGCAAATCTGAATCCGACCCTGCAAAAAGTGAAAGAGATTGAGGCGCCGAAGCTGGCCGCCCATCACGACGCGATCTATCTGAACCCGAAATTGTTTCAGCGTGTGAATGCAATTTACAAGCAGCGCGGGTCGCTGAACCTGGATCCGGAGTCGCTGCGCCTGGTCGAGTACTACCATCGCGCCTTTGTTCAGGCGGGCGCGCAGCTTTCTGGTGCCGATAAGTCCGAACTGAAGAAACTCAACGAAGAGGAATCCACGCTTCAGACTGCGTTCCTTAAGAAGTTACTGGCCGCGACCGGCGAGGGTGCCTATGTCACTAAAGATAAAAACGTCCTGAGGGGACTTAGTGACGAACAATTAAAAGCCGCTGCGCAAGCTGCCAAGGAGCGAAAGATCGAGGGATACGTCATCCCCTTGCAGAACACCACCCAGCAACCGGATCTCGCAGCGCTGATCCAGCGCTCTACACGGCAAAGCATCTTCGAGAATTCATGGAACCGCGCCGAGCGCGGCGGCCCAAACGACACGCGGCAAACAATCGCTCGTCTGGCGCAACTTCGCGCGCAGAAGGCGAAATTGCTTGGCTTTCCTAGTTATGCCGCGTGGAGACTCGAAGACCAGATGGCCAAAACACCCGAGGCCGCCGAGAAGTTCATGGACGATCTCGCCCCGGGTTCTACCAGCAATGCCAAGGCCGAAGCAAAGGAAATCCAGTCACTCATCGATTCACAAAATGGCGGCTTCCCTCTCGAACCGTGGGACTGGAATTTTTATTCTGAACAGGTGCGCAAAGCAAAGTACGACCTGAATGAGGACGACACCAAGCCGTACTTCGAGTTAAACAATGTCCTGCAAAACGGAGTCTTTTACGCCGCTAATCAGCTTTACGGCCTCACTTTCAGAGAGCGTCACGACCTCCCGGTCTACCATCCCGACGTACGTGTGTTTGATGTCTTCGATTCTGACGGCAAGCAACTTGCGCTCTGGTACTGCGATTATTTCAAGCGCGACAACAAGAATGGCGGCGCCTGGATGGATGTGTTCGTCAACCAGTCAAAGCTGCTCGGGATGATGCCGGTCGTCTACAACGTCGCCAACTTCACCAAGCCCGCGCCTGGACATCCTGCGCTGCTCACTTTCAGCGATGTAACCACCATGTTCCACGAATTCGGACATGCGCTGCATGGCATGTTCGCCAATACTGTTTATCCGAGTCTTTCTGGAACACAGGTTGCCCGTGATTTCGTGGAGTTCCCTTCCCAGTTTAACGAGCATTGGGCCACGTATCCCGCCGTGTTTGAGCACTATGCGAAGCACTACGAAAGTGGCGCGCCCATGCCTGCCGAACTCGTAACTAAGATAAAAAGGTCTGAAAAATTCAATCAGGGTTATGCACTAACTGAGGTGCTCGTCGCGGCTGAACTCGATATGCAATGGCATACCCTGCCTGCGAGTAGTCCGTTGCAGAATCCGGACGAATTCGAAGTGCAGGCACTCAACAAGAAACACCTCTGGCTGAAAGAAGTGCCTTCCCGGTATCGCTCAAGCTATTTCGCTCATACCTGGAGCGGCGATTACGCGGCGGGCTACTATGCTTATCTTTGGAGCGAAATGCTCGACGATGCCGCCTATGAGTGGTTCGAACGACACGGTGGCTTGACCCGCGCCAATGGCGATCGTCTTCGCGAGATGGTTCTTTCCCGCGGCAACACGGAAGAACTCGGAAAGATGTACGCAGCATGGCTGGGCAAAGAACCAAACATCGAACCCATGCTGAAGGACCGCGGCCTGCTCGCAGAGCCGAAGTAGGTCAGACAAGAATTTTCCAGATGATCTCGAACGTCCGCCTGCGGTAAGGAATCACCTAGCAGGCACGTTTAGTCACCTCCGGAAAGGTATGGCTGGCAGGACACGACTTGGGAAAGTCACTGGCTTGAAAGAGCACGGCTTCAGCCGTGCGGTGCCGATGCACCAACAAGATGGGCTATAGCCCCTGAGGTGCTCTCTCTTGCACGCCTGATTGTTAGATTCAGCTACGCCTCGCTTGTCGCCGTGCTCTCGATCAACTCCGCGCCAAGCTCCGCCGCCCCTTCTGCTCGCATCCGCAGCCGGTACCAAACCACGATGGCAATCAATGAGAACGCGAAAATAATTGTTGACACCGCATTAATCTCCGGCGTAATGCCGCGCCGCAGCCGTCCCCAGATCTCCAGCGGCAACGTATTATCACGCCCGATCAGAAAGAAGCTGACGGCAATCTCATCCATGGACAAGGTAAAGATCAGCAGCGCCGCCCCGATGATCGGCAGCTTCAAATTCGGCACCGTCACCCGCCAGAACGTCTGCCAATAATTCGCCCCCAGATCGAGCGACGCTTCCTCCTGCGTCCGATCCAATTTCTGCAGCCCGGCAAACACTTCCGTCGTCGCCACAGATATCAGCGCGGTTCCATGCCCCAGGGTGATCGTGAGCAAGCTCAGCTGTTGTCCTGTCATCCATTTAAGAATTGCTGATACAAAGCCAATGTTGAATAACATCAGCAGCGACAGTCCTGTGATGATTCCCGGCAGGATCAGCGGCAGCAGCACTAGCCTTCGAAAAATTGCCTTCCCCGGAAATTGTGCGCGATCGAGGGCCAAGGCAGCGGGCATTCCAAACGCCAGCGAGATCCCCATCGCACCGAGTGCCACTTTCAGACTGTTCAGCACCGAATCCCAGATCGGCCCATCCCCAAAAAGCGTCCGGTACCAGTCCAGCGTCAAGTGCTGCGGAGGAAAACCGCCAACTCCAGTTCCATTGAACGAATACAGAATGAGAATGAAAATCGGGAGATAGAGGAAAGCAAAGACGACAACCGCATGCAGTAGCAACCAGCGGGAGCGCGGGATCGAGGTGGCAGTCTGACTCATGAGAAGCTCCATCTCTTCTCCAGCCTCTCGGAGAAGAAAAGCAAGCTCACCACTAATACCAGCATGCATAATGCAATCGCGGCACCCAAAGGCCAGTTGTAAGCCGCCCCGAAAAGGCTCACGACAACATTCGAAATCATGATCCCGCTCGGGCCGCCCAGCAGCAACGGCGCTAGAAAATCTCCGAGACTCAACACAAACGCAAACGTTGCCCCTGCTAGAACTCCGGGAATAGAGAGTGGAAAAATTATTTTCCAGAATGTCTGCGCCGGCGTCGCGCCCAAATCATGCGAGGCCTCAACCAGACTGCGCGGAATGTGCTCGAGCGCGGCGTAAATCGGCAGAAATGTGAAAGGCGTGTAGATGTGCGTCAGCGTCAGCACCACCGCAAACGGGCTGTACAACAGGAACTCCAGCGGATGCTTCGTCAGATGCACATATTGCAGAAGCGTATTGAGAACGCCGTCAGAACCCAGAATCGTCTTCCAGGCATAAGCCCGCACCAGGTAGCTGACCCACAGAGGAATGACCACCATTTGGTACAGCAGATCCTTGTGCCGGCCGGCATAAAAAGACAGGAAGTATGCCAGCGGGTAGCCCAGTAATAAAGAGAACACCATCACCCGAGCCGCGATCCACATCGAGCGCAGCAGCGTCTCCCAGTACACTGGCTTTTGCAGCAGTTCCTGGTAATTATCGATGTTCCACGCATGCACAATGGTCTGCAGCGAGGAGACCGACCAGAAGCTATAGCAGAACATCAGCAGGTACGGACCTAGAAGGAACACCGCAACCCACGCCAAAGGTGGAACTGTGACAGCCAGCCGGTACGCGCGAGAGAACATTCAGCTTCGCTCCGGAGATTCGCGCACCAGCGTCGCTTCGGATGCGGAGAACTCAAGCGCGACATCGCTGCCAATGGCGGCGGAATTCGGAATCCTGGCCACGAGTAAAAGGCCCGCGCCGCAGTCGACGCGAATCAACTCTGTTGCGCCGTGGAACGACTGCTGAATCACTCGGCCTCGAACCTGCACCCAATCTTCGCGTCCTTCTTTTCCAGCGAGGCGCACATGTTCCGGCCGCAGCGAAAAGAGCGCCGGCCCATCTGGAAGCTCTACCCTCCACCGCAGCGGCCCGGATCGCGCCATGCCCGCTTCCACTTCAGCCTTCAAAAGATTCGTGTGTCCGATGAACTGCGCGACGTAAGCCGTGGTCGGATGGCTGTAAATCTCGCGCGGAGAGGCTACCTGCTCCAACTCTCCCGATCGCAGCAGAGCGATCCGATCCGACATGACCATCGCTTCTTCCTGGTCATGAGTCACGAACACGAATGCAATGCCGACCTCCCGTTGCAGTAACTTAAGCTCCACTTGCATCTGGCGGCGTAAATTCGCATCGAGCGCGGAAAGCGGCTCATCCAGCAAAAGCAACTTCGGACGGTTCACGAGCGCCCTCGCCAACGCCACTCGCTGCTGCTGGCCACCGCTGATCTTCGATGGTTTCTTCTTCGCATGTGCCGACATTTTTACTTTATCCAGCGCCTCTGCCACTCGCTGCTCGACCTCGGCCGTAGGACGCTTCGCCACCCGCAACCCATATCCGACGTTTTCCTCTACTGTCAAATGTGGAAACAGAGCATAGTTCTGAAACACTGTGTTCACGGTGCGCCGATAGGGCGGCAGGCTGTCTAAACGTTCGCTTCCCATCCAGATCTCGCCGGAACTTGCGGTTTCGAATCCGGCAATAATGCGCAGCAGCGTGGTTTTTCCAGATCCGCTCTCGCCCAGAATCGTCAGAAATTCTCCTGCGGCGATCTCCAGCGAAATCTTCCGCAATACTTCGTTCTGCCCAAAACTCTTGGCGACGTGGCGGACGCTCAGCAGACTAGTTTTTGCGGAGAGATCAATGGGTATTTCGGCGGGAGAAGAAGTGATGGAGGAGGTCATGAATGTGCTTTCGGGAAGAGAATGAACTACTGCGCCGCTTTCACCTCGTTCCAGATCTCGTTGTACTTGGCGCGCCGCGGAACATTTTCCCAGAAATAAATTCGCTTCTGATACGCGTCCACGTCGTTCAAGTGCAGTGAATTCACCTGCTCGGCAGTCATGAACTGTCCTGCTTCTGGGTTCGCTGGGACGTAGTGAGTCTTGTCGGTCACAAGCTTCTGGGTCTTGGCTTCGATCATGTATTCCAGGAACTTGTATGCGAGGTCTTTATTGTCGCTCGCAGCCGTAATCATCAGGTGATCGATCCAGCCTGTCGTGTTTTCCTTCGGAATCGTCTCGCCTGCCGGGAACCCGGCTTTCTTCAGATCGGCCGTATTCAGCGGCCATCCCATGGCAATGACGATCTCATGATTCTCGAACAAGTTCGTCAGTTCCCCGCCTGTCGACCACATCTTGCGGATGTTGGGCTTCAGTTCGAGCAGCTTCTTCTTCACAGCAGCGAGTTGCTCGTCGCTCAAATTGTAGAGTTGCGAAGGATTCGGCTTGTCATAACCGAGAACCTGAGCAGCCATGTAAACCGTCGACAGATCGTCCCATACTGAAATCTTCCCCTTGTATTTCGGGTCCCACATCACATTCCACGAATCCGGAGGCTGCGCAAAAGCTGTCGTGTCATAGATGATCGGGTTCGGACCCCACATGAATGGCACACCATAAACCTGGCCATTCACGCGAACCAGAGGCAAAGAAGTCAGTTGGGCCGAAAGCTGGCCATAGCTGGGGAGCTTTGCTAAATCGAGCGGCGCAGCCAATCCAGCCGTGGCAATCGACGTCGCCACATCGCTCGACGGTGAAATCACATCGTAGTTCCCTGCACTGCCGCCCCGCAGCTTGGCCACAAGCTCGTCGCTCGAACCCATGTACGAGGCCGACACCTTGCAGTGATTCGCTTCCTCAAATGCCTGCACGAAAGACGGATCGGCATAACCTTCCCACACCAGCAAATTTAGGGTCGGGGTTTTCTTCGAGCAAGACCCCGCAAGAACCAGAAATGCCAGTGAGCACAACAGGCCAACCTTGCTTTTGCAATTCATTTCGCCTCCGGCGCATTTGCCTGATGCGCCTGCGCTTGCCACAGCGGGGATTCGTATACCACTTTGCCGCCAACCATTGTGAGCAACACTTGGGTCTTCCCGATTTCGGTGGGCTCAATCATAAACAGGTCCTGAGACAGGATGATGAGATCCGCCAACTTGCCGCGCTCCAGCGAACCGGTCGTCTTCTCTCGTTTGGCCGCAAACGCCGCGTTCAAAGTGTAAGCACGGATCGCGTCCTCCAGGCTGATCCGCTCGTGCGGCAGCCAGCCGCCCGGCGGATCGCCCTCAATAGTTTGCCGCGTAAGGGCGTTCTGCACTCCGGGCCAGGGATTCAGAGTCACAATGGGCCAGTCACTCCCAAATGCCAGCGTACCGCCGCTCTTCTCGATGCTTCGCCACACCCATCCTCGCTGCGATCGCTCCGGCCCAACATGAGGAATCCAGAACTTCGTCAGATCGTCATCCGGATACGCGTGTAGTGGCTGAAAACTGGCGATCACTCCGAGTGACCCGAAACGCACGATATCGGGAGCGCTGACGGTCTCAATGTGCTCGATTCGCGGGCGCGCGTCATGGGTGTGATTCTTCTTCGCGGCGTCCTCATACGCATCGAGCGCCAGCCGGACGGCTTTGTCGCCAATCGCATGCGTATAAATCTGGATTCCCTGCTTGTCCAGTTGCAGCACGGCCGCTTTATATTTCTGCGGGTCCCACCACAAGCTTCCGCTCACCTGTGGATCATCGGCGTAAGGATCGAGCATCGCGGCGGTATGAGACTCGATCACTCCGTCGAGAAAAACCTTCGCGGCCCCGGCGGAAATCCATTCGTCGTGATAGCGCCGGCGTGCTTGCTCAATTTTCCCGAGTGTCTCGGCCGAGAAGGCAGGCGGCTCCATTCGCGATGCGATATAGAACCGCAGCGTGAGCTCTCCCCGCTTCCGCAGTTCGTCATAAACGTCCAGAACCGCAAAATCGCCGCCCACGGCGCTCACTCCGCCCGGACTGATCCCAGCCACCAGACCGACACGATTGGCTTCATGCATGCCCTGTCGAAGAGCAGTTAGAACCAGTTCGCGGCGGGGCTGAGGAATCGCTCGCCGCATTACCGCGTCGGCCGCATCTTCCTTTACTGCACCGGTTGGTTCGCCTCCATTGCCGCGCACAAATTCGCCGCCGGCCGGATTGGGAGAGCTAGCCGTGACGCCTGCCAACTGCAGAGCCTTCGAATTCGCCCACCAAGTGTGGCCATCGAAACTTTCCAGATAAACCGGACGATCCGCGAGAACTTTGTCTAACATCGATTTATTCGGCAGACCATCTGTAAACAGCGTGTACGGCCAGCCGCGGCCCAGGATCCACGGCACATCGGGATGTTCCGCCGCGTAGCTTTTCACGCGGGCCAGCACTTCATCCAGATTCTTTGCGTCTTCCAGTTGGACGCCCGTGAGGCTTAGCGAACCGTCTAGAAAATGAATGTGGGAATCCGTGAAGCCCGGCAACACCAGGCGTCCCTGCGCGTCGATCACCTTCGTTTTCGGACCACGCAGCGCATTCACCTCCACGGCGCTGCCGACCGCCACGATCCTGCTCTCGCGGATGGCCAACGCCTCCGCCCACGGAAATTTTTTATCGACTGTATAGATTTTGGCATCCAGCAGAATGGCATCTGCAGGTTTGCTCACCTGTGCCGCGATGTTACGCACTGACATCAGGAGTAAAAACGCACCTGCTATAAGCAGTCGCCGGAGGCACGGATTCGGACGGGTCATCGGAAGTTTCGTGACTCAGAACGTCGGTGGAGTATTCACCCACAACACCCACGTCTCTCTACCACTCGGATTTCTCCAGCGGTGGGGAGTGGCACTTTGAAAATAGAAGCTGTCACCCGGCTTCAGGCAGTATTGTTCGCCGTCGAGTGTAATCTCCAGGTCACCGCGCAACACGAAAATGAACTCCTCGCCCTCGTGGGTATAGGCCTCGCCGCTGCCTGCTTCCGGCGCGATCCGGAAGAGGTGCGGCTCCATCACGGTATTGCCCCATGCCAGCAATTCCATCTTCACGCCTTCTCCAGCCTCCAGCACCTTGCGCTCTCTCGGACGCACTTGCCGGCTGCTGTTTCCATTTGCGTTGAAGAAATCCAGGATATTCGTCTTATAAAAGCGGGCCAGTTTGCGCAAAGTGCTGACGGAGCCGCTCATCTGCGATCGCTCCAGCGCGCTCAGAAAGCCCACGGAGACACCAATCGCACCCGCGACCTGCGCCAGGGAAAGCTTTCGTCTTCCTCTCAGCTGTCGCAGATGTCCTCCGATGGCGCCTGCATTTCCATCTGCCACCGGGCGCACTTTGCCTTCACGTCGTAACAATTGCAGAATGGCCGGGGCATTAAGACCGCGCACCTTCCTTAGAAATCGCGCCCGCTTGAGCAGTTTCACGTCTTCCGCGCTGTATAGCCGGTACTTGCTTGCGGTGCGTCGCGGGCGGGTCAACCCGAGACTTTCCCAAGATCGGATCACCGACGGCGAAACCCCGACCTGCTTCGCCACGTCTCCGATTTTCAAATAAGGTTCGGCATGATCAGATTTGATCGCTGGCACGCCCAAACTCCTGGAGAGTCGATGAGAAATCAAGATCCTTCCAAGCACGTTTTTCCCCTTGACAGTCCCCGACCCACTTCAATAACCTTGCGGGATTATAGCAAGGTTAGCGGAAGACACAAGCAGTCGTTATTTTTAATTGTCGTTATTCGTATTTAGCCGTCTTTTTCACTAAAAACTAAAGACTTTCCCGAGTTCCCCCGGAGGATCTATGGCGTCACGTCGAGCTCGTTGGTGCGTGGTCTGTTTGGTGCTTTTGTCGCTATTTCTTCCCCCATCATCCCTAGGGCAAGGCACAACCGGCCGCATCCTCGGCCGTATCGTGGATCCATCGGGCGCCGTCCTTGGCAACGTCAAAGTTACCTCCACGAATGATGCAACAGGCGTCGGCCGCGATACCAAGAGCAATGAAAGCGGGGATTACGTCTTCCCCGACTTGCCCGTGGGCACTTACTCGCTTACCTTCGACCTAACTGGCTTTAAGAAGTCGGTGCGACACGCGATCGCCCTCGACGTCAATCAAGTCATCACACTCAATATGACGATGCAGTTGGGCGCGGCCCAGGAGGTGATCGACGTCACCTCCGAAGCTCCTCTCGTCGATACCACCAGCACGCAACTGGGGGCTGTGATGGATGACCGGCAGGTCGCCAATTTGCCCCTCAACGCGCGAGATACTTATCAACTTCTGCAACTTCAGCCTGGCGTGATGTCCACGGTCGGCTCCAGCAACACGCTGGTGTATGGTAGCGATCAACCGGGAGCAGTTTCGGTCAACGGTGGCCGGGGGCGAGCCAACAATTTCAGCGTTAACGGCGGCGATGCCAACGATCTATTTGTCAACCTCCCTACCGTGCAGCCCACTCCAGACAGCATCCAGGAGTTTCGTGTTCTGACCAACACCTTCGATGCCGAATATGGACGCAACTCTGGATCTGTCGTCAACGTAATCACCAAGTCCGGGACCAACGAAATCCACGGGGACGTTTACGAATTCTTCCGCAACAAGGTACTCAACGCCAATAACTATTGCCTGACCTCCGCCGAGGGACTCCCCTGCGTGAAGCCCCAGTTTAATCAGAATCAGTTTGGCGCGACCTTCGGCGGCCCCATCAAGAAGAACAGCACGTTCTTCTTCGTGAGTTATGAGGGGCGGCGCATCCGCCAGGGAACTCTATCGCCGGTTGTGACGGTGCCGACCACCATGGAGCGACCTTCGCCAACCAACGTCGTCAATGGGCAGATTGTTTCCAACTTCCAGGATATCAATCCTGCCGGCACGTTCGGTGGAACCCTAGCAAATTCGTCGTTGCTGTTGAGCCGGCCGGGATGTCAGCAGGCTACGACCGCGATTGGCGGGGGAACAATTGCTGATGGCATCACTTACGCATCTATCTTCCCCAATAGCCAGATTCCTCTCGCCTGCATGGACCCAACGGCAGTGGATCTCCTGCAATTCATCCCTCAAGCTCCCAACGGGGGGTCTCAAGTCACAACGACACCGGTGAGTTCCGTACGCGGAGACCAATTCACGGTCAAGGTGGACCATCGTCTGACTGATAAACAAAACCTGAGCATTTATTACTACTTCAACGACGACAACACCCTGAGCCCGTTTGATAATTTTGAACTCACGGGCGCCGATGTCCCAGGCTTCGGAGGCCGATTGGCGGAACGCATCCAGCAGTGGAATATCACTCACACGTGGACTCTCACCAATAGTACGGTGAACGAGTTCCGTTTTAATTACAACCGCGAAGGCCAGGGAACGTTCCAAAAACCGCAGAACACGGAACTCGTGCAAAATTCCTGCCCGCCGGCGCCCTCGTGGCTTACCGCTCCTGTCCCGTGCTTTTATGGAGATGGTGCGACCGGTCTGGCCGGTCAGTATGGTATCCATCCTTTCCTAAGCGCTGCTACCGAGGGTCTCCCATTCATCTCCATCTCGGGAGGATTTTCGATGGGCAATAACTCGGAGGGCCAGCTTCCCCAGGTAGGAAATTCCTTCCAATGGTCCGATAACATCACCAAGGTGAAGGGCACCCACACCATGAAGTTCGGAGTGGACTTCCGCAGGGAGCAGTTCAATCAGTTCTACTACTACAACGTAAATGGCACCTTTACGTACTACGGTGGTGGACCCAACGATGTGGGCGCCAACAGTTTGTACCCGAACTATCTCCTTGGCCTTCCCGATCAATTCGGCCAGGGCGGAGGTCAGGTCGAATATGTCCGCAGTACCAGTCTCTACCTCTTCGCACAAGACAGCTGGAAGATCAAGCCGAACCTGACCTTGAACTATGGCCTGCGCTGGGAACTGGACACGCCGCTCGCCGACAAAGCGCAACACGTGCAGACTTTCCGCCCCGGGCAAACCTCGAGCGTGTTTCCGTGTGGTGGACCAAATACCGACTGCACCTCGCAAAGCCCCATCGGCCTGGTCGTTCCAGGTGATCCCGGAGTTCCTGCTGGCATGACGCAGACATACTACAAAGCCTTTGCTCCACGCATCGGCATGGCATGGAGCCCCGGTACTTCGGGCAAAACCAGCTTCCGCGCGGGATGGGGACTTTTCTACAATCCGATCGAACAGTTGGTGCTCGCGCAATTCGGCGCCGAGCCGCCGTTTGGCGGCAGTACCTTCGTGTACGAAACGCAATTCAACCTGCCTTTCCTCGGCCAGGACGGCACCCAATACTTGAATCCATTCCATGGAGTTCTAAACCCGCAGCGCGGCTCACAACAAGATTGGGCTATTTTCGAGCCCATGCTTTTGTTCGGCGACTTCCAGCCGCACATGCGCACCCAATATTCTGCTCAGTACAATTTCACGATTCAGCGGGAACTGGCGCACGACATGAAATTGGAAGTCGGTTATGTTGGGTCGCAAGGACACCGCTTACTCGCCACGCACGATATTAACTACTCGAACCCACAGACCTGCCTCGATATCGATACCATCGAGGGCTCCGGGACCTGCGCGCAGTTTGGGGAAGACGCTCCCTTCACCGTGACGGTTCCTTCCGGGTTCAATTTCCACATGCCGAACGGGACCGTCGTAGCGGGAACTGGTCAGACACTCAACTTCGTTGGCCTGCGGCCGTACTCTTCGCCGCAATGCAATCCGACTACGGGCACTGGCTGCCCCGCCAGCGGGGTGCCAGTATTCAGCAGCATCTTCGCCCAAGACACCATCGCCGGCTCCTCGTACAACTCGCTGCAAGCTTCCTTGGAAAAGCGCTTCTCGCATGGCCTGCAATTTTCTGCAGCCTACACATTCAGCAAGTCCATTGACGAAGCCTCCAGCTTTGAAGGAATCCTGAATCCGCTTCCTAACGCTCACAACCGCGCGTTGTCATTATTTGACGCACGCCATCGCTTCGTCGTCAGCTATCTGTGGAGCGTTCCGGCTCCCAAGTACACCGGATTCAAGGGTAGGATGATTGACGGATGGTCTTTATCGGGAATTACCACTTATCAGACCGGTTTCCCCATCCGCATTACGTCATCCTCCGATAACGAACTGATGAACAGCTATGACTTCGAATTGCCCGGGGAACCGAACCAGGTTGCTCCGTTTGCCTGGCATCGTCCCCAGGCCAATGGAAACTACTACTTCAACAACCCAAGCAGCCAATCCTCTATATTCACCGAGAACGGCGTATTCGGCTACGTCGGCAGCGCGCCCCGAACCATCTGTTGCGGACCTGGAATCAGCGAAACCGATTTTGCCGTAATCAAAATGGTTCCTGTCACAGAAAAAACTCGCTTCGAATTTCGCGGTGAGTTGTTCAACCTGTTCAACCATACGCAGTTCTACAACCCGGATGGCAACAGCACCGATGGAACTCAGTTTGGCCAGGTCACCCAGGTGAAGGATCCCCGTCTGGTGCAGTTTGCTTTGAAGTTCTTTTTCTAAGTTGTATCCCGTGGTGGCTCGTCTGCCTCGGGCAATCTAATGGCCGGCACCCAACGCGCCGGCTTGAGCCTTACGGAGACATCAGATGTACCCCGATCTGCAGAAAGAACTTTCAACGTTCGAGCGCCGCACGCCGAAGTCGGCGGAAGCGCACAAGAAAAATCTCAAGCGCATTCCTCTGGGCGTGGCCAGCAACTATCGCGCCTATGATCCTTGGCCCATCTTCGTGAAGGAAGGCAGCGGCAGCAAGTTCCGCGATCTGGATGGCAACGAATATATCGATCACAACCTATGCTTTGGCGCGCTGATGGCCGGCCATTGCCATCCCGCCGTCATGAAAGCTGTGGAGAAGCGCCTTTCCACCGGAACCATGTTCGGCATGCCCCACGACATGGAGTGGGAACTCGCCGAGGAAATCTGCAACCGCTTCCCTGTTGAGATGTGCCGATTCGGCAACAGCGGTACCGAAGCCACGATGCATGCGATCCGCCTCGCCCGCGCTGCCACTGGACGCGACAAGATCGTCAAATTCGAAGGCGCGTACCATGGCCTGCACGACAGCGCCCTGGTCAGCGTGAAGCCTCATGCTCCGGAGTTTGGCGACATTCACGCGCCCACATCAGTTCCGGGCGGACTCGGCGTGCCCAAAGCCGCAATCGACAACGTGAAGATCGCGACCTTCAACGACCTTGCCACCGTGGAGCGCCGCTTCAAAGAAAATCCCGGCGAGATCGCTGCGATTATTCTCGAGCCGATTCTGATGAACGTCGGCCTCTGCATGCCGCAGCGCGGCTTCCTGCAAGGCCTGCGCGAGATTTGCACCAAGAACGGCGCGTTGCTGATCTTTGACGAAGTAAAGACCGGCGCCAAACTTGGCTGGGGCGGCGCCAGTGAATACTTCGGCGTCACGCCTGACATGATCTGCCTGGCCAAGTCGATTGGCGGAGGACTGCCGCTCGCCGCCTTCGGCGCGAACAAGTCCGTCATGGACCTGATCTCGCAACACAAGGTCTTCCACGGCGGCACGTACAACACCAATCCAGTCTCGATGGCGGCGGGTCTTGCGACGTTCCACCACGTTCTGACGCGCGAGAACTACGCGCACGTCGACAAGCTCAGCAAAAAGTTGGCGGATGGCTATCGCAAGACTATCGCGAGAGTCGGATTGCAAGCTTACATCGCGCAAGCTGGCGCCAACGGCGCGCTGATGCTCTATCCGAAAGAGATCGTGAATTACCGTGATTGGACGGCGATCGACATCGATCTCTGGCGTCATTACTGGTTCGGCATGGTCAATCGCGGTGTAATGGCTCAACCTTACTGGTGGGATGAGCAATGGACGATTTCCGTCCAGCACACCGACGCTGACATCGACAAGCACCTGGCCGCGTTCGACGATATCGCCGCATCTCTGGCGAAGGCCCAGCAGGAACGCAGCGAGCGCGTCCCAGCCGAAGTTGCACACTGATTCGTGTAGGGGCGGACGCATTCGTCCGCCCCGGTTTGCCCCATAAAAAGACATGTGGTAACGATGCCCATGTGGCGACGGCCGCCTCGGTCGTCCATCGAGCGAAGCGAGGAATTCCAGGGGAATCTTGCCCGATATCGCACAATCCGATTCCGCTCCCCACCTGATCCGCGCCCTGGGCCGGCGCGATCTCGTGCTGCTCTTCGTGGTCGCGGTTTTCAATCTCAACGTCGTCCCCTCGATCGCGGCCAACGGCGGCGTCACCGTCTGGCTCTGGATCATTTCTCTTCTTCTCTTCTTTTGGCCCCAAGGGATTGCCGTGATCGAACTCGCCCACCGCTATCCCGGCGAAGGCGGTGTCTATCTCTGGGCGAAAAAAGTCTTCGGCGATTTTCACGGATTCCTCTCCGGCTGGTGCTATTGGACCAACAACATGCTCTACGTGCCGACCGTCATGCTCTACTTCGTCGGCGTTTCGGTATACGTGCTCGGCCCCGGACACCAGGGCCTCGCCGATAACAAGATCTTCGCCTCCATCGCGTCGCTTGCGCTGCTCGCTTTGCTGACAATCTTCAATATTCTTGGCCTCGGTGTCGGCAAGTGGATCAACAACCTCGGAGCGATCGGAACCTTCATCGCCGCTGCCGTGCTGATCGGGTTAGGAGTGGTGATCTGGTCGCGTTTCGGGACCACGATCACGGCCGCCGATTTCAAAGTTCCCGCGAACCCAAAATTCGTTCTCAATTCTTTTGGTGTAATCTGCTTCGGCCTCGTTGGCCTCGAGCTCGCTTCTGTGATGGGGGACGAGATCAAGGATCCGCAGCGAACCTTGCCCGGCGCGGTGGCTCTTGGTGGAGTCCTCTCTGGCGCACTCTATATCGGCGCGACCCTCACGTTGCTGATTGCTGTCGGTAAAAATGTCAATGTCCTCCAGGGCGTCGTCCAGGCCGTCACGCACATGGCCGCACAAGTCGGCTTGAATTGGCTCACACTCCCCTTCGCCGTAATGCTCAGCCTCTCCATCGCCGGCATCGGCTCCGCCTGGATGGGTGGATCTGCCCGCATCCCCTTCGTCGCTGGCCTCGACTCCTACATGCCGTCATGGCTGGGGAACATTCATCCACGTTACTCGACTCCGTACGCCGCGCTGATCTTGCAGGGAATCGTCTCCGCGGTCTTGGTCATCTTGAATTTCGCTGGAGCCGGCGTGCAGGAAACATTTCAGAAACTATTGTCGCTGGCGGTGGTGCTCCAACTGATCCCTTTTCTTTATATGTTTGCTGCGCTGGTGAAGTTTGCGGTTACTGAATCTGCACCTCAAGGCCAGTACGGCCGGGGCATAATGTTTGTCGCCGGATTCAGCGGGTTGCTGACGACGATTCTCGGCATCGCACTGGTATTTTTCCCCGCGCAACAGATCACGTCGCTATGGCAGTACGAACTCTGGATGGTAGGCGGCACACTGTTGTTCATCGGTCTGGCCGCGTTCTTCTTTTTTGTATACGGCCGTCGGAAAAGATTCGAAGAGGTTGGAGTGGAAACGAGGCATGTGGCGACGGGCGCCGCGCCCGTCCACGCAAGCGAGGAGCGCCATTAAAGGAAGCTGCCGATACGCTCGCCTCGCAGCCCTAAGCGAAGTCATAGGTCAACCCGGCGAGCGAAACTCGCCAGTAAATCGGATTTGGGTGGCGCAGCTCTTTAACGCTGCGCTGAGCATTCAAAAGGACAATCAAGGGGCTTTCGCCCCCGCAGGAGGCCACGATGCCCAGCGGAGTTCAAACCGAAGTCAAGACTTACCAGATGTTCATCAACGGCGAATGGGTGGACAGCAAGTCGGGCAAAACCTTTCCCGTCTACGATCCCTCGACCGAAGAGGTCATCGCCCAGGTCCCCGACGCAAATGCTGAAGACGTAAACCGCGCCGTCGCCGCTGCCAAAGCTGCTTTCGAAGAAGGCCCATGGGCCACCACGACAGCCCAAGAACGCGGACGCGTTCTTTTCCGTCTCGCCGACAAAGTCCGGCAGCACCTGCCTGCGCTCGCCGAACTCGAATGCCGCAACACCGGCAAGCCGATCGTGGAGGCCGAGTACGACATCAACGATGTCGCAACGTGCTTTGAATACTATGGTGGCCTCGCCACGAAAATCACGGGATCGGTAAATCCCGTCCCCGATAACGCCATGTCACTTTCGCTGAAAGAGCCGGTCGGCATCGCCGGTCAGATCATTCCATGGAACTATCCGCTCCTGATGGCCGCGTGGAAATTAGCTCCTGCCATCGCAGCGGGATGCACCTGCGTTCTAAAACCAGCCGAGCAAACGCCGCTCACGGCGCTGGAGTTTGCGAAGAATTTCGACACTTGTGGACTTCCACCCGGCGTGATCAACATCGTCACCGGCTTCGGCGAGACCTGCGGCGCCCCGATCGTTCAACATCCTGACGTGAACAAAATCGCTTTCACTGGCAGCGCCGCGGTCGGAAAGATCATTGTCAAGCAAGCCGCGGACACCGTGAAGCGTGTCACTCTTGAATTGGGTGGCAAATCGCCCAACATCTTCTTCGCAGACGCTGACTTCGAAGCCGCCATCGAGGGCGCGCTCTTCGGCGTCTTCATCAATCAAGGCGAAGTCTGCTCGGCGGGCAGCCGCATTCTCGTCCAGAAATCGATCTACAAGAATTTCGTCGACGCGATGACCGAGAAGGCCAAGAAGATCAAACTCGGGCCGCCGCTCGAACGCGACACCAAGATGGGCCCACTAGTCAGCAAAGAACAATACGATCGCGTGAATCAATATCTCGATATCGGCAAGAAGGAAGCGAAGCTGGCCTCTGGCGGCGGACGGCCCGAGAAAATTGCTAAGGGCTACTACGTCCAACCGACAATCTTCTACGACGTGAACAATACGGCCCGCATCGCACGCGAGGAAATTTTCGGGCCAGTCGCTGCCGTGATCCCGTTCGACGACGAAAAGGACGCGCTGAAGATCGCCAACGATTCTCCTTATGGGCTTGCGGCCGCTGTCTGGACCCGCGACATCTTCAAAGCCATGCGCGCTGTGAAAGCCCTGCGGGCGGGAATCGTCTGGGTCAACCACATGCAACCGACATACGTCGAAGCGCCCTGGGGGGGATTCAAGCAATCCGGCTTCGGCCGCGAACTCGGCCCCTGGGGCTTAGAGGAATATCTCGAAACGAAACAGGTTCACATCAACTTGAACGAAGCGCCTATCGGCTGGTACTGATCGAGTCCCGAGTCTCGAGCCATGAGTGACGAGGATCTGTCACGAACGGGAAGGACACGACTTCAGTCGTGGCGCGAGAGTCACAAAAAGTTGCGGCTTCAGCCCTTGAGGGCTAAACGCCGCGTCGAGTCAACTGAGAACCGAAACTGAGAACTCTACGATGTCCACGATTCAACTCCGCACACCAATACCGGGCCCGAAATCCCGAGCCCTCTCCGACCGCCGCGCCAAAGCCGTGCCTCGCGGCCTTTCTCACGGCACGCCTATCTACGTCGCCAAAGCGAAAGACGCCTGGCTCGAAGATGTCGACGGCAACCGCTATCTCGATTTCGCCGGGGGCATCGGCTGCCTCAACGTCGGCCATCGGCGCGACGAAGTCCTCGACGCGGTCAAAGATCAACTCGACCATTTCCTGCACACGTGCGTACAAGTCACGCCCTACGAGAGCTACGTCCGCCTCGCCGAGCGGATGAACGAGATCACTCCTGGCAATTTCGCCAAGAAGACAATCTTCATAAACTCCGGTGCCGAGGCCGTCGAGAACGCCGTCAAGATCGCACGCGCCTACACCAAGCGCCCCGGAATCATCGCCTTCGAAGACGCCTTCCACGGCCGCACCATGATGACTCTGGCCCTCACCAGTAAAACGCATCCCTACAAGGCCGGATTCGCGCCATTCCCCAGCGAGGTCTACCGCGTTCCGTTCGCCTATTGTTATCGCTGCTCGTACTCTCTGAAATATCCCGCATGCGATCTCTACTGCGCCCGCCATCTCGAAGACACATTCAAGCGCGTCGTTGCCAACGAAGAGGTGGCAGCAGTAATCGCCGAGCCCGTTCTGGGCGAAGGCGGATTTGTCGCGCCCCCACCCGATTATTTCAAAGTCCTCGTCGAACTCTGCCACAAGCACGGCATCCTCTTCATTGCCGACGAAGTGCAGTCCGGCTTCGGACGAACCGGCGCAATGTTTGCCAGTGAGCGCTACGGCATCGCACCAGACATTCTGGTCACCGCAAAGTCGATCAGTGGTGGCCTGCCTCTTGCTGCAGTAACTGGCAAAGCCGAAATCATGGATGCGCCCGGCGTCGGCGGTCTCGGGGGAACTTTCGCCGGCAACCCGCTTTCCTGCGCCGCCGCCCTCGCCGTCCTCGACCTATTCGAGCGCGAGAACCTGCTCGCTCGCGCCAACGAACTCGGTGATCATTTCCAGCGCCGCGCGCGCGAATGGCAGAGCCGCTGGCCGATCATCGGCGACATCCGCGGACTCGGCGGCATGCAAGCGATCGAACTGGTGCAATCGCAGGAAGCGAAAACACCCGCGGCTGATGAAACCAAGAAGATCACCCAATACTGCTACGAGCACGGTCTGATCACCATCACCGCCGGCTCATATGGAAATGTCATCCGCGTTCTTGTCCCGCTCGTGATCACGAGCGAGCAAATGGACGAAGCTCTCGACGTGCTCGAAGCAGGGATCGCCAACGTCTGTGGTCAGAAGAAAGAAGTACCGCAACTAGTGTGAACCGTGTGGGTCCGGGTCACAGACCCGGACTGGCCGAGCGAAGCTCGGCTGGCTTTATTCAGCCGCGCACAGTCACTTCAATCTCAGAGTAATATTATTGATACGCAACTCTTCGCGATAGCCGAGGCTTCATCATGAGCGTAGCAGCACCCCCTATCACCCGCCTCACCAATTACGTCAACGGCCAATGGACCGAGTCCCGCGCCTCCGAGTGGAAAGATGTCACCAATCCGGCCACCGGCGAAACGCTGGCAAACGTCCCGCTAGGCGACGCCGCCGACGTCAACGCTGCAGTCGAAGCCGCTGCTGCCGCTTTCCCCGAGTGGCGCCGCACTCCACCCGAAGACCGCATCCAGCCACTGTTCAAGCTGAAAGTGCTGCTCGAAGATCATATCGATGAGATCGCCCGCATCATCACGATGGAAAACGGTAAAACCTTCACCGAAGCGAAGGCCGAGATGCGCCGCGCGATCGAGAATGTCGAAGTAGCCTGCGGCATCCCCATGATGATGCAAGGCTATAACCTCGAAGACGTCGCGCGCGGCATCGACGAAATGATGATCCGCCAGCCGCTCGGCGTAGTCGCTGCGATCGTTCCCTTCAATTTCCCGGGCATGATCGCTTTCTGGTATTTGCCCTACGCGATCGCCACCGGCAATACATTCATCATCAAGCCCAGCGAGCGCGTGCCGCTCACCATGCGGTACATCTATGAACTGCTCGAGAAGACGGGTCTGCCTAAGGGCGTGGTGAACCTGGTCAACGGCGGGAAAGCCACTGTGGACGCGCTGATTGATCATCCCAAAGTCCGCGCCATCAGCTTCGTCGGGTCGACTCCTGTAGCCCGCTACATTTATTCGCGTTCTGCGGAAAACGGGAAGCGTTGCCAATGCCAGGGCGGAGCGAAGAATCACGTCATCGTTCTGCCCGATGCCGACATGCCCATGGCTACGCAAATCATCAGCGATAGCGCCTTCGGCTGCGCCGGCCAGCGCTGCCTCGCAGTTTCCGTTGCTGTCACCATCGGCGAAGCCCAAA
>Ga0070734_10001994_pt1 | contig 26854 bp, 23 predicted proteins | sample Coa_R1_8_FD_66444 | JGI IMG/M metagenome (GOLD analysis project Ga0070734, IMG submission 66444) | Surface soil microbial communities from Centralia Pennsylvania, which are recovering from an underground coalmine fire - Coalmine... | ecosystem: Environmental > Terrestrial > Soil > Unclassified ... | reverse complement strand
CGGATACCCAGCGTCCTGAAGTTCTGCGCTGCAGCTTCCTGTTTCGGCGAGTCGACTTTGTTCACCGCCAGAAAAAGCGGTTTGCCCAGTCGCTGGAGCAATCGGGCCAACTCCATGTCCGGCGACGCCAGCTCCGTGCGTGCGTCCACTACCATCACAACTGCATTCGATTCTTCCAGCGCCACCTTGGCCTGGCGGAATATCTCCGCGGGGATCAGGGCTTTGTCGTCCGGAACAATTCCGCCTGTGTCTACCATGCGCAGCAGACGGCCGTCCCAGTTGACTTCGCTATAAAGACGGTCGCGCGTGATACCGGGTTCGTCGCCCACAATGGCGCGGCGCGATCCCGTAAGCCGGTTGAAGAGCGTGGACTTGCCCACATTGGGCCGGCCAACGATGGCCACCAGCGGCGCTACTTTCTTCGCGGATTGCGTAGGGTGCCTCACTTCTTCTTTTCCAACATCTTTTTGGCTTCTTCCGTTTTCATGATTACCGGTTTCCCGCCGCCCGGAGGATGCACCACCACCGCCAAGTCCTCGCTGCAGTCCGGTCCGGCCCAGCCGTAATAATGCTTCAGGTTGTAATCCTTGCTCAGCGGCAATGAAAGCTTCAGCTCCGGCTTGGGTGTGCTTGCGAATTTGTAGACATGAAGCGGGTCGTAGGTGAGCAGATTATCGCTCCAGCTCTGCGAAAAGCAGGGCTGCCCGGCGATCTCTGCCACGCCGTCGCTGTCGAGGTCGCGAAACTCCTTGATGTGCAACGTCGTTTTCAAAATGATTTCAGGCCGACTCGAAGAATCCAGCGCCAGTACAAACAGGGTTCCCGGATCGCTACCGTATTGTGGCGTTACCAGAAAAATCCAGGGCCTTGCCGCAGGCGAGGGCGCAAGACTGAAGGCGTATCTCGATGCCGCCAGGTTTCGGTTCTTCCTGAGGAAGTCTTCTTCTTTCAGAAAGTCACGTGCGAACTCTTCCCACACGTCGTCATTCTCCAGCACCCAATCCTTCTGGCCTTTGATGCTGATGGTGAGCCGGGAAATTTGGTCATCCTGGCTCTGCTCGATCTTGAAATGTGCGGGCTGGCCGTTACCCTGCCAGTCAAAATCAAACTCTTCCGCAATGGCCCAGTCTTTTGGCCGATTCTGACCCTGCGCTGCAGAAACAGCGGGGGTTTGACCCCCAGATGCCTGCGCGGTCGCGGGGCTTTCGTCGGAAGTGCGCAAAGCAGCTTGCGCGACTTGGCCGCAGAACGCCGTCACGACCACGGCGAGGCCGCACGATATTAAAGATCGGGTGGAGATAGCCCTCGTTTTTGGGTGCATCATCTTTGGGTGCATAAGAAGCGCGGGTGTATAAGAAGCCAAAAATCAAAACCGGATACGCTATCATTAAACCACGCTCGCCATGGCCTCTTCCTTTCAGCCCGAAACCGCCGCCGTTCCCACACGCCGGCTGCCTACGCTGCATGAGTTCTTTGCCCCCGGAGGATTGCTCAGCAAGGCGCACCCGAATTACGAGTTCCGTCGCGGCCAGTTGCAGATGGCCGAAGCTGTGGAGCGCGCATTGACGGAGAAAAGGCACCTGATCGTAGAGGCCGGAACGGGAACGGGCAAGACTCTGGCCTATCTGCTGCCGGTGATCCGCAGCGGCAAACGCGTGATTATTTCCACCGGCACCAAGAACCTGCAGGAACAGCTCTTCTTCAAGGATATCCCATTCCTTGAGCAACATCTGGGGAAGCTGCGCGTTTGCTACATGAAAGGCCGCAATAATTACCTTTGCCGCCAGAAACTTTACGATCTTACCAACCAGCCGGTCTTGAACGGACTGCAGGAGATTGAGCAATACCGGCAGATTGCCGAATGGGAAGATACGACCGAAAGTGGCGACCGCGCCGAGCTGAAGGGAATTCCGGACAACGCGCAGTTGTGGCAGAAGCTCGACGCGCGCACGGAGCGGTGCACAGGACAGAAATGCCAGCAGTGGGACCGCTGCTTTATCACGGAGATGCACCGCCGCGCCGCGGAGAGTGACATCATCATTGTGAACCACCATCTCTTTTTTGCCGATCTCGCGCTGCGCCAGTCTGGCGGCCCAGATGCCGGAGTCCTGCCGGATTTCTCCGCCGTGATCTTTGACGAAGCGCACGAACTGGAAGACGTTGCCGGAAGCTACTTCGGCGTGAGCGTGAGCAATCTTCGCTTTGAAGAACTGGCTCGCGACATTGAAGCTACGTTACAGCAGAAGAAAGCTATTTCGCCGGGTGTGATCACTGCGTTGGCCAAGTTGCGTGAGCGGTCGCGATTTTTCTTTGGCTTGCTGCCGCCGGGAGAGGGCCGCTCAGCATTCACCAACCGCGATGGATTTCTAGAAAAGAATGGCGACGACTACGACGCGGTGATGCAATCTTTAGACCGCGTCCTGGCGGAGCTCGAGTTGCTGCCGCAAAAGCCTGAAGAAGTTTTTGGGTTTTCACGGCGCACGCAGGAATTGCAGGCCCAGCTAGCGTTCATTCTGGAGTCAACAGACAAGAACACCGTTTTCTGGATTGAATATCGCGGTGAAGGCAGACGCACGCGCGGCGGACAAACGCACATTGTGCTGCAGGCCACGCCGATTGACGTATCACAAATCCTGAAGTCAACGCTGTTTGAAAATCTGGAAACCGCAGTGTTGACGTCGGCCACTCTGGCTGTGGCAGGCAATCCTGATCGCGGCAATTTTGATTATGTCCGCCAACGCGTGGGGCTGGAACATGCGCGCGAAATGGTGGTGACGTCGCATTTTGACTATGCGAAGCAGGCGATACTTTATGTCCCGCCGGATATGCCTGATCCACGTTCGACCCAATTTGGACGCTGTGCGGCAGAAAAAATTCGCCGCCTGCTCGATATCACGCAAGGCCGCGCTTTTTGTCTCTTCACCAGCTACGCACAGATGAATGATATCCATGATCGCCTGCTCGGCGAGTTGCCATTCCCGATGTTGTTGCAGGGCTCTGCGCCCAAGAACGCGCTGCTGGAAGAATTTCGTCTTACGCCCAATGCTGTGCTGTTTGCCACGTCGTCATTCTGGCAGGGCGTTGACGTTCAGGGTGAGCAACTGAGCTGCGTGATCATTGACCGTCTGCCGTTCGCGGTGCCCAATGATCCGGTCGTGGCCGCGCGAATCAGCGCCATCAACAGCGCCGGCGGCAACGCATTTTTTGAATATCAGGTTCCGGCGGCGGTGATCTCGCTGAAGCAGGGTTTTGGCCGCCTGATCCGGTCGGTAAAAGATCGCGGCGTGCTTGCGCTGCTGGATAACCGGCTCTTGAAGCAGCGTTATGGCAGGACTTTCATAGACAGCCTGCCTGCCTATAAGAAGACGAAAGACATTGCCGAAGTCGACGAATTTTTTTCCGGGGCAAGCGAAAGAAATAGCCTTGATCCGAAATAATAATTGAGGTAACAAATTGGACCGGCATTAAAACCGGTCCCTATAGAGTTGCAGCTTCAGGCGCGGAATTGCCGGACTCTTACTCTTTCACCACGCGCGGTCCCGCTTCCGGGTATTCCTCCAATACTTCGATCACGACTTCTCGGATTGCGAACTCTTCATGCGTAGCATATGAAGAGGTTGTAACGCTGTTTAGGACCACCGTGCCGGTTTCAATATCGTCCGCCAGTTTGCGCAATGCGATCACGGTTTTGTTGTCATTCAGTCCAAAAGCGTGCTTTCCCGCTCGGTCGGCACACTCGGCTGCATTGATGTTTCTTTTTCCGCTAATCATTGATCTTCCCCTTACCCGCCAAGGGTCTTTCCTTTGTGTAGTTTTAAGGTTTCCCGGAAGCACTCCTTTTACCTGCTGGTTTCTTCACTGTCTTACTCGACGATAAAGAACGGTCTGCAGTTCCTTCTCTTGCCCGGAAAAACTCAATAATCTGCTTCAGAACCCTCGGTCCGCTCGATCGTGGTTTTAGACTAGCCGAAAAGCGCAATTGCTGACGCGTAATAAAGTGGAGCTTCGGTCCCAGTCGATTGACCCGGAAACCGCTGATTACATTGGCAGAAAACGTTGTCGGGAGTCGATAAATCAGGTCGAAAGCCCTGTGCTCTAAAGCAAAAAAGACCTACAATGTGCTTGCATCCCTGAGGACAGCAATTCATGGAGCATCATTGTCAAAGATCCTGAGATTCTTGGCGGCGAGCCGGTATTTCGCGGCACACGCGTACCGTTTCAGACCCTGCTGGACTATCTGGAGCACGGGAAAACGCTATACCAATTTCTCGATGAATTCCCAACGGTAACTCGTGAGGCGGCCATTGCCGTCTCGAAGAAGCGAAAGCGTTTGTTTTTGCGGGACTTAAATGAGGCTGTTGTTCGATGAATGTGTGTCCTGTGTTCGTGACAATCGACAAGAACATCCGTTATCAGCAGAATCTTTCCTGCCGAAAAATAGCAATCCTTATCATCCGGGCCAGGTCGTCAGAAATCGACGACCTTCTCCGCGAGTTACCAGCGTGTATTGTTGCCCTACATTCGATCCAACCTGGCCAGTTCATTCAAGTCGGATTCGAATAATTCAAAGGCTTACTTCTTCTGCCTAAACGTAAAGTTATAAGCCATTTGTCTGAGGATCCACGATTTATCAGATGGCTTTTCGCGTTCAACCCTAGCATTTACAATGGAGAGTGGGTCTGAGCACGCAGCCCACCTAAGGGGAGCGGATGTACGAGGTTACGGTAGAAGATTCATTTGCCGCGGGGCATTACCTGCGCGATTACAAAGGGAAATGCGAGAACCCGCACGGGCATAATTACAAGGTGCGCGTCACGCTGACGGGGCCAACTCTGAATAAAGCCGGCCTGCTCCTGGATTTCAAGGACTTGAAAGAGGTCATGAAGCACGTGATTGACCGGCTGGACCACCAGATGCTGAATGAGATCGAGCCATTCATTGCGCTTAACCCTTCGGCGGAAAATCTGGCGAAATATTTTTACGATCAAACGAATGGCCGATTGAAATCGATTACCAGCGGCCGCGTTGCGGTGAAGGACGTCACCATCTGGGAAACTGATACCACGACCGCGCGCTATTCGGAATGAACTTTAGAGCACAGCCGCCCCAGGGCTCTGGTTCTTCCAAGACATGCAGATCGTTAATCATGCAGATCGTTAATCATGCAGATCATAGAAATCTATCGTTCCATTCAGGGAGAATCGTCTTTCGCGGGCGTGCCGTGCATCTTTGTCCGGCTGGCCGCGTGCAACCTGCGCTGCTCCTGGTGCGATAGTGAATACACGTTCACCGGCGGTAGAAAGATGTCCACGGAAGAAGTGGAGCAAGAAGTGCTGAAGCTTGCTCCCGCTGGCTTGGTGGAGTTTACCGGCGGCGAGCCCATGTTGCAGGAGCGGGAACTCTTGCCGCTGATGGAGCGCCTGCTCGCTCGCGGATACACTCTTTTGCTTGAAACCAGCGGCGAGCGTCCGCTGGAGCATGTGCCTCGCGCGGTCCACAAGATTGTAGACGTGAAGTGTCCCGGTTCAGGCGAAGGCGGAACGTTTCGCATGAGCAATCTGGCAACACTCACTGCCGCGGACGAAGTCAAGTTTGTATTAGCCGATCGCACAGACTATGAGTTCGCGCGCGACTTCATTCGCCAGCATGGGTTAGAACATAGAGTGGGGACGGTCTTGTTTTCGCCGGTGTTTCTTAAGAGCCCAAGCGCGGAGCGTAACACGTCCAATTGCCAGCTTGATCCCAGAGTTTTGGCGGAGTGGATTTTGGCAGACGGACTCAATGTTCGCCTGGGTCTGCAGATGCATAAATTCATCTGGGAGCCCGCGACCAAGGGCGTCTGAACGGGCTGCAACCCAGCATGAACACTGAAGTTTTGCGATAATTAAGAAATAAAGTGGGGCAGCTATTCTGGCTGCCGGGTCATCTGAAAAGTAGACATCAGCACATCAGGGGATTTATTTTGGCAGGCGAAAAACCGCGCTCGGTGGTGTTGTTAAGTGGAGGCATGGACTCATGTGTCTGCGCCGCGCTTGCCGCACGAGATAGTGAAGCCGCCGCCCTGCATGTGAATTACGGGCAGCGCACAGCGGAGCGTGAGCGTTGGGCCTTTGAGCGGATCTGCGATTTTCTAGGTATCAAGCGGCGGCTGGTAATTAGAAATGAGGCGCTGGACATCATCGGCGGATCGGCCCTCACGGATGAGAACATTGAAGTGCCGCAAGCGGGCGACGAAATTGGCGCCGAGATTCCTGTGACCTACGTTCCTTTTCGCAACGCCCATTTCCTGGCGGCTGCCGTAAGCTGGGCGGAAGTGCTGGGAGCGGAAAAGATTTATATCGGCGCGGTGGAGCAGGATAGTTCAGGATATCCTGATTGCCGTCCTGAGTATTATCGGGCGTTCAATGCCGTGATAAAAGCCGGCACCGCGGAAGGCAAGATCCAGGTGGTTACGCCGCTGATCGCCCTGCGCAAGGTTGAGATCGTGCGCCTGGGGACAGAACTGGGCGCTCCGTTTGATTTGACCTGGTCCTGTTATAGCCGCGAAGATAAAGCTTGCGGTGTGTGTGAGAGTTGCGTGCTGCGGCGACGCGCTTTTGCTGAAGCTCAAACGCATGATCCGATTGCTTATTTGCCACCAGAACATTTGCAAAAAGTGGCAGGCCGTTAAATTTTTAAGATTCAAGTTGAAGCCGGAGGCTCGACACAAATGAAAAACAAACTGACCTATGCAGGGATGATGATGGTGCTTTTTCTGGCGGCTGTTCCAGCCGCGTGGTCACAGGCCACTGCAGGCAAAATCCAGGGAACCATTACCGATGGCGGAAAGCCGGTAGCCAATGCGCAAGTCACCTTGACCAATGCCGATAATGGCAGGACCTTCAAGATGAAGACCGACAAGAACGGTCAATTCAATGGTGTTGGAATTCCCTTTGGCACCTATGACGAAGAGGTCACTTCTGCCGACAAGCATTTCAAGGGCAAGGTGCAAGTTAAAGGCGAGGGCGGAGCCATAGATGACCTGTCAGTTGAGATGACAAGCGGCAAGGGAACAGGGCCCAGCAAAGAAGAACTGGAGAAGATGAAGGGGGAGCGGGACAAAGCAATCAACGAAAACGCCTTGATCGCGCAATTGAATCCGGCATTGCAGGCCAAAGACTGGGCGACCGCTGAACCGATCCTGACCAAATTAATCGCGATGAATCCCAATCGCTGGGACTACCAGCAGGCATTGGGCAACGCGCAATTCAGTGAAGGCAAGTTCGACGAGGCCGTGGCAACGTTCGAGAAAGCCATACCCATTGCGGAAAATGCCACCAAGACTGATCCCAAAGCTGATCCGGCAAAAGCCAAAGCCGGCGTGGCACAGATGCTCACCAACGAAGGCAACGCCTATCTGAAGTTGAAAAAGAATGACAAGGCGATTGATGCCTATACCAAAGCTGCGGCCATGGATCCCAATCCCGCAACCGCATACTTTAATATCTGTGCTACGCAATACAACACCGGCAATACTCAAGGCGCGTTGGCCGCCTGCGACAAGGCAATCGCCGCCGACCCAACGCGGGCAGACGCCTATTTCATCAAGGGATCGCTCATGGTGGGCGAGAGCAAACTAGATAAGGACGGCAAACTCCAGGCGACTCCTGGAACCTCAGACGCGTTGAATAAGTATCTGGAGCTTGCTCCTGACGGTCCGCATGCCGGCGACGTGAAAGCCATGCTGCAGGCCATCGGCGCCAAGATTGAGACCACATACCACGAGAAAAAGAAAAAGTAAGAGGCTTAACCTGGAGTTGCAGGAAGTAACACAGGCTGTCGCGATAAAAAAGTTGACATGCTTTGCGTCCAAATACAAATGATATGGGCGTTCAAGCGAAGTACTCTGGAGGAAACAATCACCATGAAGCGGAATGCTATTGTTCTTGCGCTGGGCGCTCTGTTGTTTGCTGTAGGATTTTTGCCGGCGCACTCGCAGTCAGTAGGCGCACAGGCGGAAGGCAAAGTCACCCAGGAAGGTAAACCCCTGGGCAATGCCGCTGTGGTATTCACAAACACTGATACCGGAAAGACTTACAAAACCAAGACTGACAAGAACGGCGAATTTCGAATGCTGGGCGTCCCCTACGGCCCTTACGAAGTGAACGTGCTGAACGAGAAAGGGGAAAAGCTTTCTTCCAATAAAACCAGTCTGGGAACAGACAACACAACCACCAGCAATATCATTCAAATCGATGCCGGCAAGGAACCTATAACAGACAATAAGTTTGGCCTCGCTCAACCCGCCGGCCCCAAGCTCACCAAAGAACAACTTGCCAAGATTCAAGCAGACAACAAGAAGATTGCGGGCCTGAATTCCCTGATTAGTGAGGCACAAAACGCGCGGCAGGCGCAGGACTGGCCCAAGGCTGAAAACGCTCTCAAACAGTTGATCGCCGCCGCGCCAGACACCAGCCGCTGGGATTTCTATATGGCCCTGGGAGACGCGCAGAGCAAGTCCAACAAGCCGGCTGAAGCGGTCCAAACCTACGATAAAGGCATTCAGGTAGCGCAGTCCCTCCTCTCCGGTTCCGCACCGGCGGACTCCAAAGTTCCGAGCTTGAATCCGGCGGCCGCCCGGCAGGGAGCCGGTCACATGTTGACCGCGCAAGGCAATGACTATCTGAAATTGCAGAAGCCGGATGAGGCCATTGCTTCATTGAAGAAGGCCACAGAAATCGATCCATCTTCTGCGCTGTATAGCTATAACCTCTGTGGCGTGGAATTCAATGCCCAGAAGTTTGATGACGCCAAGACCGCCTGCAACAAATACCTTCAGCTTGAACCCAGCGGCCCCCATGCGGAAGAGGTCAAGACTTTTTTGGCGCAGATGCCGGCGAAATAAGCAGAACGAACAATATGATTGACAAAGCGGCCCGCATGGGCCGTTTTTGTTTTTGGATAGAATTTACTTTTCGCCTATGTCTCAGGCCTTCACAATCCGTCCTGCGATCTCCGCGGACATCCCAGTCCTGCGCGAGTTGATTGACGCTTCAGTGCGACGGTTGCAGTCCGGGGACTACTCGGCGGCGCAAATTGATAGCGCGCTCAGAACGGTGTTTGGCGTTGACAGCCAACTCGTTGGGGACGGCACTTACCTGGTGGTGGAAGCCGTCCCTGCGGCATCTGACGGGAAGCAGCAGCCCGTGATCGTCGCCTGCGGCGGTTGGAGCAAACGCAAAACGCTTTATGGCGGCGACCGCTGGCATGATCGCCAGGATGACATGCTTGATCCTGCAACCGAAGCCGCAAAGATCCGCGCATTCTTTATTCATCCCGACTGGGCGCGCCAGGGCATTGGCACTCTGTTGCTGGATGCCTGTGAATCAGCAGCCCGCGCGGCCGGTTTCACGCGCTTTGAAATGGGCGCAACGCTGACTGGAGCAAAACTATTCGAGAAAAGAGGCTATGTCGCCATGGAGCGTGTGAATGTGCCGCTGGAAGGCGACATTACGCTGCCGGTAATTCACATGGTGAAGGGGACATTGCGTTAGCGCGCGAGCCCAACTTGCGCGGCGAGCGCCCCGCGTCAGGAGCAGTGCGACCTGCGGTCGAAAAGAGTCTTTGGCGGCTTGGAGCGCAGCGACATAGAGAAAAGATGTACACTTGGTTGCCAAAATGAATGACCATTCATTGAGTGACAAACACCGGCCAACGCTGTCTCTTGACATCGCGCCGCCGTCGCTTTCGGCGACACGTGGGAGGAACCATGGACCTGAATCTTAGCCCCGATGAAATCAAATTTCGAGACGAGTTGCGCACATGGCTTTCCGCCAACGCGCCCACGGACTGGGACGAGCGCCGGGAAGAGTCGATGGAGTCACGCTTTGAATACCTGAAGCGCTGGCAGCGCAAACTATATGAGGGCGGCTGGGCGGGAATCTCATGGCCCAAAGAGTACGGCGGTCGCGGCGCAAGCCTGATGGAGCAAGTGATCTTCTGGCAGGAGATGGCGCTGGCCCAGGCGCCGCCTTTAGCGAATGTTTTGGGGCTGGGAATCATTGGTCCGACGATCATTGCGTTTGGCACTGAGGCGCAGAAGAAAAGGCATCTGGCAAAAATCCTGAGCGCGGAAGAAATCTGGTGCCAGGGATTTTCCGAGCCCGACGCAGGTTCTGACCTGGCCAACGTGCGCTGTGAAGCCAGGCTAGATGGCGACCACTACGTGGTGAACGGCCAGAAAGTGTGGAACAGCTATGGCTGGGCCGCTCACTGGTGCGAGTTGGTAGTCCGCACCGATCCGAATGTTCCCAAGCACAAGGGCCTCACTGTGCTTCTGGTGGACATGAAGACGCCCGGAGTTGAAGTCCGTCCGCTGCGGCAGATGACAGGCGAGACGGAATTCAACGAGCTCTTTTTTCACGATGTGCGCATACCGGTCACGAACGTTGTCGGCAAGGTGAATGAAGGCTGGGGCGTCGCCATGGGGACGTTGATGCATGAGCGCGGAACGTTTGGCGCAGGCCTGCAGATTACCTATCGCAGGAACATGGAGCGCCTGATCGATCTGGCAAAGACCACGGAACGCAATGGCCGGCGGGCGTCGGAAGATCCTGTCGTCCGGCAGAAGCTGGCGCAATGTTACGCCGAAATTGAGATCATGCGCTGCAACCAGATGCGCGCTTTTAGCCGCATCAATGCCACCGGCGTGCCGGGGCCGGAAGGGTCAATCCAGAAGATTTTCTGGAGCGAGTTGAACCAGCGTTTTCAGCAGGTGGCGCAGGAAGTAATGGGGCCATACGGACAGCTTGAAGCCGGAGACGATCACGCGATCGACAACGGCATGTGGGCTTACGGATATTTGAGATCGCGTGGCAACACGATTGAAGCAGGCACGTCAGAGATCCAGCGCAATATTATTGGGCACTTTGTGCTGGGATTGCCGAAAAGTTATTAGCGAGCAATTAGCAAAAGCAAAACCTTTGAAACACAGAGGAAAGGAGGAAACGGAGGAGAAATAGTTTTATCCGAGCGGAGCGAGGGATCGCTCAGATGCGACATGTTTTCAGCAATAGGACAGAACTTATTTACGCATCGAGAACCTTTTGATGTTTTGTAGTGATAGGGTTCCCTCGCTACGCTCGGGATTGAAAACAAAATCGTCCCCCTCCGCTTCCTCCGTCCCTCTGTGTTTCAAGGGTGTTATTGAAAGTCGACTGGAGACCAACATGCAATTTGGACTAAGCGAAAGCCAGCAGATATTAAAAGACACGGCGCATAAGTTTTTTGCCGGTGAGAGTCCTATCGCGGCGGTGCGCAAGGCCATGGAAACGGACACGGCTCATGACGCCGCTCTGTGGACGAAGCTCGCGGAGCAGGGTTTTACCGGGATCATTGCGCCGGAAGAGTTCGGGGGCATGGGCCTGGGCAAGGTGGAGCTGATACTGCTGATGGAAGAAGCAGGCTATGCGCTGTTGCCAGGACCGTTTTTCTCAACGGTGGCGCTGGCGGGAACGGTGATTGACGCTTGCGGTTCGTCCGAGCAGAAGAAAAAGTATCTGGGGCGCATTGCCGCAGGGCAAGCGCGGGCGACGGTCGCGCTGGTGGAAGCCGCCGGAAGCTGGGATATCGAGGGTCTAAAAATAAGTTCCGGCGGGAATAAGCTTACCGGAACAAAATTGTTCGTCACGGACGCAGCCGTAGCCGACTTTATTGTGGTAGTCGCACGGGACGGTGTTTTTGTGGTCGATGCCAAAGCGCCCGGTCTGCACATTGAGCCGATGAGAGGCATGGACCTGGCCAGAAAGATTTACTCGGTGGAATTCAAAGACACACCGGCAGAAGCGCTCGGCAATCCCCGGGGCCTGGCTGGCGCCCTCAACGTGGCCACGGCTGCGCTGTGCGCGGAGATGACAGGCGGTATGCAGCGCGCGCTGGAATTGACCGTGGCTTACGCCAAGACGCGCAAGCAGTTCGGCAAGCCGATTGGCATTTTCCAGGCCGTGCAGCACCTCTGCGCCGATATGTATCTTGAGACCGAGAGCTCGCGCTCGGCCACTTACTACGCGGCGTGGGCGCTGGAAGAAAACACGCCGGACGCGGCTGCATCTGTCTCGGTGGCCAAGATGTATGCGAGCGATGCGGCGCGGAACGTGGGCAATCGCGGCATACAGGTCCACGGCGGCATGGGCTTTACCTGGGAGAATGACATTCATCTTTACTACAGGCGGGCCAAGGCGTCAGAGACCATGCTGGGCGACGCAACGTTCCATCGTGAGCGGATTGCGCGGCAGATCATTGACCAGGCATCAAGCGGAAAAAGAAGTGAGCGTCCAAAGCAAGCGGCACTCGCGTCCAGATAGACTGCGGTAACATTCGATTAAGGCTTGACTGATGGCCGACAACCTATGGCACAAGATCAATGGACTGCGGTTGACAGCTACATAGAGAAGCTTTTTATCGCGCCGGACTTCGCGCTGGAAGCCGCGCTCGATTCGAGCAAGGCGGCCGGATTGCCGACCATCAATGTGTCTCCCGCGCAAGGTAAGCTCCTGCACATGCTGGCCAGAGTGCAGCGCGCAAGCAAGATCCTGGAACTGGGAACGCTGGGCGGATACAGCACAATCTGGCTGGCTCGCGCTTTGCAGCCGGAGGGCCGCCTGATCTCGCTGGAGATTGATCCCAAGCGCGCGGAGATTGCCCGCGCCAACATTGCGCGCGCGGAACTGGCAAACGCAGTGGAAATTCGGGTGGGCGCGGCGACAGATTCACTGCAAAAATTGCTGGATGAGGGTCGCGGGCCGTTTGATCTTATCTTTATTGACGCCGACAAGCCCGGCTACGCCGAGTATCTGCAAGGGTGTCTCAAACTGTCGCGACCCGGCACACTGATTCTTGCCGACAACGTTGTGCGAAAGGGCGCGGTGGCTGATCCGGCCAGCACCGATGAGAACGTGCAGGGCATCAGGAAATTCAATGAAGCCCTGGCCGCGGAGAAGCGTGTTACAACCACCGTGATACAAACCGTCGGCTGCAAAGGCCATGACGGGTTGGCATTGATTCTGGTTATTGCAGATCCTTCCGGGTAGTTTTTCACAAGAACCCAACCCTTACCACAGATGACACTGATAACACTGATTAACACGGATCAAAAAGTTCGATATAAATCCGTGTCATCTGTGTTGAGATTTGCTTTTTGTGCAAAGCCCCTTCAGGCCAGTAAAGTCTTTTGTTCACGCCGATCTTTGCTTGCGTGGCGCGAGGGGCGCGTAGTCCTCGTGGCTGATTTAAAATTAGTTAATGTCCCGTTTCTCTGGTTTCTCCCCTGAAGCAATTTCATTTCTGCGTGCGCTGAAGCGCAACAACCGGCGCGAATGGTTCCAGCCGCGCAAAGAAAAGTATGAAGCGCTGATTAAAGCGCCGATGCTGGAATTTGCGGCTTGCCTGAATGAAGAGATGGCCCGCTTTGCGCCGGAATATGTCACGCCACCGGCAAAGGCCGTCTACCGCATCTATCGTGACACGCGTTTCTCTCCGGACAAGACGCCGTACAAGACGCATATCGCCGCCATCTTTCCACGCAACAGCGCGGTCAAGCGTGAGGGCGCGGTGTTCTACCTGCATTTCACGGAAAAAGAGCTGCTGGCTTTTGGCGGTGTATGGGGGCCCGACCGCGACGAACTGCTGGCGTACCGCACATTGCTGCAGCAGAACCATGAGGAGTTTGCGGCGATCCTCAAGGACAAGCCATTGCGAAAACTGGTGGGCGAGCTTCAAGGCGAACAGCTAAGCCGCATGCCCAAGGGGTTTCCGGTGGACCATCCGGCAGAGGACCTGCTGCGTCGTAAGCAATGGTATCTGGAGTCCACGCTCCCGGTCAGCGTGCTTACTACGCCTCGCGTCATCCCCGAGCTGGCAAAACGATTTGCCGTGATGGCGCCGATGGTGGAATTTCTCAAATGGCCAGCGTTGTCGGTGGTAGTTCGGCTTTGCCCGAAAAAGAAAATTTTGATCATGTGAGCCGCGATGAACTGGTAAAAGCGTTACGACGGAAAGGGGTTCTATGGTTGCGAATCACAGTCGCCATCCTCCATGAATGCGTCATCCTAAGCCAAGCACACCATGCCCTCATCCGGACGATGCTTTGCATGCAAAGGCGAAGGTTCTGCTCTGCTACTCTTCAGGACAGTCGATCCTCAAAGCAGTCCCTGGATAGCCTTATGGCGCAGCGGAGCCGATCCTTCGGCTTGACGGAAACCGTGTCCAAGCACTGTGCTGTTCGCGTGGTTCGCCTCAGGATAGCGCGTCGTGGGGGTTGAGATGGAGGTGGACCGGGAACGCTTGCCGCAGGCCTGAATACCTGAACGCCTGCTTCACCCCCGTTAGCCCTATGGTCCAGCGGAACCGATCCTTCGGCTCTGCGGAAACCGTGTTGAAACATTTTGGAGTTGGGCGTGGCTTGCCTCAGGATAGCGCGTCGTGGGGGTTGAGATGGATGTGGACTAGGAACGCTTGCCACAGCCTGAATACCTGAACGCCTGCTTCACCCCGTTAACCCTATGGTCCAGCGGAGCCGATCCTTCGGCTGCGCGGAAACGTGTCAAAGCACTGTGCAGTTCGCGTGGTTCGCCTCAGGATAGCGCGTCGTGGGGGTTGAGATGGATGTGGACCGGGAACGCTTGCCACAGCCTGAATACCTGAACGCCTGCTTCACCCCTGTTAACCCTATGGTCCAGCGGAGCCGACCCTTCGGCTGCCGCGGAAACCGTGTTGAAACATTTTGAAGTTCGGCGTGGCTTGCCTCAGGATAGCGCGTCGTGGGGGTTGAGATGGATGTGGATCGGGAACGCTTGCCACAGCGTGAATACCTGAACGTCTGCTTCACCCCCGTTAACCCTATGGTCCAGCGGAGCCGATCCTTCGGCTGCGCGGAAAACGTTTTGAAACATTTTGAAGTTCGGCGTGGCTTGCCTCAGGATAGCGCGTCGTGGGGTTGAGATGGATGTGGACTGGGAACGGTTCCGGCAGACCTGAAAACCTGAACACTTGCCGCAGGCCTGAACACCTGAACGCCTGAACGCCGCTTCACCCCCGTTAACCCTATGGTCCAGCGGAGCCGATCCTTCGGCTCCCCACCCCAACACGCAAAAATCGCGCGTGCTGGGGACCCCGGCTTTGTGGAAACCGTGCTGTTCGCCTGGGTCGCCTCAGTATGGCGCGTCGTGGGGGCGAAATGGATGTGGGCCGGGAAAGCTTCCCGCAGGCCTGCTTCACCCCCCGTTTGATTTGATCTATGTTGTCGGTGTGAATCAATCTACGGCGGTGCTTGAGCAGTACAACGTAGGTCGCTCCGCTGTGCGCAGTCGCCTTCGCTTTGTGTTGAAGCGACGCCTCCACCAAGGCTCCATCTTTAGGGCAATGGTGTGCTTCAGCTTTTAGACAAAGCTGTGGTAGCAACGAACCGATACCCATCCGGCTCACGCGAAAAAGAACAATGACCTGTTTCGCAATTGATTCGCAAGCGGAAGAGGGTTAATATGCCGCATGGATGTTTGTAAAGTGGTAAATTTTTCTCGATTAGCCACAGGATTCTTCGATTGGGATGGAGTCCTTAGAGGCGAGTGGGATAAACCTACGCCAAAATGGGATCGGGTGGGATATTAAAGGAGGGGGTAGGGAAGGACGGATGGTTAACCAGAAAGTAACTTTTAGGTTCCGGCTTCTCGGATCGACCAAGGGCTCAAACCACTAAAAACTGTCAGTGAAAGCCGCTCAGGCGGCAAGTGAAAGATACGGTCTTTGACAAATTAGCTGCTAGCTGTTGGCTCCTGTCTTCTGGCTAAGCTTGGGTTCGACCCAGTGCGGTTGCCCCATAGGGTAGCGGAGCCGATCCTTCGCCTCACCCGATGGGTCTTAATGGAGTGAGCTTTGCGTGGGTTCGGCTCAGGATAGCGCGTCGCGGGGGGAGATGGATCGCTAACCGCGGCGTGTGTGGATACAGCAACTCAAATTGCCCCCTGGAAGACAACGATAGACATCCACTGCTCAACCTCAAATTCCCAGGCTCGCTTACTGAAAGAACTCCTGCATCGTGGGCGCAGTGGCTGAGTTTCCCGGATGGTCAGTGACTCCAAGCAGGTCCAGCACCAGCCGCAAGGTGCTTTGATGCTGATACAAGGTGGTGGACTTGAAAGCCGATTTAACGTGCGATCCCGCCATAACCCAAGCCACGTGGCCGCCTCCGTTTACAAGATCCACGTCGAGCGATTCATCAAACACGATGATGAAGACGCTGTTGGCGAGCGCCGGCGATTTGATGAGCGGATCGATATTGTTCTTGAGCCAGTTATCGGCTGCCGTGAGCTTGTCACTATCCAGGCAGACTGAGCCGCCAGAGGGACAATCATGAGCGTCGTCTTCCGCATTGGGTGCGATGAAGCCGAAGCTCGGCAGCGCACCGGCAGTCATATCCGCCGCAAGCTGCGTAAACGGAACCATGTTTGCGGTCTCCGCGCTTGAGCCCAGCACATCAGTCATGTAAGCGAATGGGTTGTGGTGCTTGAAATACGGATAGACATCGCCGCCGGTATAGCCAACGGAAGGCAGGCTTTCCATATACGCCTTCCAGGTCTTGCCTGCACCCGCAAAGGCGCGCGGGATATTGTCAGAGCTTACCGTCCCGGTAAAAGCGTCATTGTTGGTTTCAATATTGCCGGTGGTGAGCATGAAGTAATTGCCGATGGAAGGATGCGTGTTGGCGAAATAGTTCGTCGCCAGAGAATGTTGCGTGGCCAGCGAGTTCAGATATGGCATGAAAGGACTGCCAATCACCTGGTTGAATGCGTGGTTTTCCAGCACGATCAAAAACACATGATCGGCAGCAGGGATAGTTGTGGGCGTTGGCGAGGGGCTTGGAACTGGGCTCGGCGTGGGAGACGGTGTGGGGCTTGGGGTCGGAGTGGGCGTTGTTGCCGCTGTGGAACCTGAAGCACTCACGGCGCCACCGCCACAACCTACGGCAACCAAGAGAAGAGAGCAGAACAGAACAAAGCCTACGATCTTTGGGCCCATGGGAACGGTCTCCTGCACACAGCGGCGTTAGATGCAGCAGAGCTGCTGGGTGTTGGGTCATATGCAGTTTGTCGGATTAGCGAACCTGGCCCTAAAAACAAGAACCGGCCCCGTGAAGGAGCCGGTCCGAAAATGAAAGACAACCAAGACTTGCTGAGAAAGTCCTACTGGAAAAACTCTCCCATGGATGGGGCTATGGCTGACGCGCCGGGCATATCGCCAACGCTCAGCAGTTGCAGGACCGTCCGTAGCAATGATTGATGTTGATACGTGGTGGAAGAACGGAAGCCGGTTTTTACATGTGGACCCACCAGCACAGTTGCGACTTGACCGCCTCCGTTCGTGAAATCAGTCGCGACGGATTCGTCAAAGGTGATGATGAGTACGCTGTTGCCAAACTTGGGATTGTTGATGACGGGATCGATATTGGCTTTGAGCCAGGCATCGGCCGCAGCCAGTTGCTGATCGTCAGTGCATGAAGAGCCGCCGCCGGGACAATCGTGCGCATCGTCCTGCGAGTTGGGCAAGATGTAAACAAAGTTAGGTAGCGATCCGGCGTTGAGATCGGCGGACAGCTGTGGAAAGGGCACCATATGCGCAGCTTGCGCCGGCGAACCGGCAACGTCAGTCAGGTACGCGAATGGATTGTGCCGCTTCAAATAAGTTCCGGCACTTGGCCCGGTGTATCCCACGGAAGGAATGCTCTCAATGTATGCCTTCCACGTTTTTCCCGCGCCGGTGAGAGCGCGAACAATGTTGTCGTCGCTGATCGTACCGGGAAAGTTGTCGTCAAAGGTTTCAAGATTGCCAGTTGTCAGCATGAAGTAATTTGGAATGGAAGGATGAGCGTTGGCAAAATAGTCTGCCGCCAGACTGTGGGCCGTGGCCAGCCCGTTTAAATACGGCATGGCAGGATTGCCGATCACTTGTCCGAAGCTGTGGTTTTCCAGCACGACCAGAAAAACGTGGTCTGCCGTTGCCGAAGGCGGCGGTGGGTTAGTTGTAACCTTGGAAGCGACGCCGCCGCATCCGGCGCAAATCAGGGTTGCTGCTAAAAAGAAAGACGTTAAGACTGGTTTCATGAGTGGGCCCTTTTAGAACCTATACGTTGGTGCTTGCTGACTTAGATGCATTTGCTCTCTCCGGTGCAGCCCTAAAGGCTAGCCAGATGCAGGGTTTTCAGGGCAGAATATGTGTTCTTTATGCGACGTTTGCTTTTATTTATCGCTTGTATGTTGCCTGCTCTGGCCGGAGCTGCCGACCATTTCAACCTGGCGCGCGTTGTGGTGAGCGGATCGCAGCGATATCGGGAAGACGATCTGGTGCGCGCCACAGGACTGAGCGTGAATACGCAGGTTGGCGCCGACGATCTGCAAAATGCCGCTAATCGCCTGGGCAACAGCGGCGCTTTTGCGTCCGTACAGTTCCTGTTTAAGCCTGCTGTGGGCACAAAAGGTGTTGAAGCAGATTTCCAGGTAAAGGACGCAGAAAAGTATCTGCCGGCGGTGTTTGAGAACTTTGTCTGGTTCAGTGACCAGGATTTGCAGGATGCCATGCATCAGGCAGTTCCGTTTTTTAAGGGCGATATCCCAAACTCTGGCACGATGTCTGATGACGTTTCTGCGGCGTTACACAAATTCCTTGCCTCCAAAGGGCTGCCCAGTGAAATTTCCTACATCATGTCAGCCACCTTTGGAGGGCCTGCCACCGCATATAAATTCAGGGTGGCTGACGCTAATCTCAAAGTCAGTGACGTAACGCTGATTGGCGCAGCGCGCATGGCGCCAGAGCAACTGGTAAAGGCCGTAGCGCCTCTGAAAGGCACAGATTATCTTCGCTCTGATGTAGCGATTGTCCTGGAAAAGAACCTGACTCCGATTTACCAGCAGCGCGGATATTTGAAGTTTGCGATCACTGAAATTAAGCCAAAGGTAGATGAGAAGTCCCAGATCATGGTGGAAGCGACTTTATCTGAAGGCGAGCAATACCGGTTTGCGGGCCTTAGCTGGTCAGGCAATACATTGATCCCAAGCGATGAGCTCTCCAAGCACATTACTTTGAAAACCGGCAATCCAGTGGATGCTCTGCAAATGGATCGCGATCTCGCACAGGTGCGGAAGCTGTATGGAAAATTCGGGCGAGAAGCCGTGAGCATTAAGCCGGTGCCGGCGTTCGTCGACAATACTGTTAGCTATGCTTTTCAAGTAACGGAAGGCGATCTTTACCGCATGGGCAAGCTGGAAATCGAGGGCGTGGAGCCGGAACAGGCGCACAAATTAGAGCAGATATGGAAACTGGCCGAAGGCCAGCCATACGACGCTTCTTACGTCCAGCAATTCATTTCAGATACGGTGGTAAAAGTGCCCGGCCACAAGTGGGCATGGAAGATGTTTGAGCAGATTGATGATCCGCAAAAGACAGTTAACGTGCGGTTGCAGATAAAAATCGAATAAGGCTGGATTGCGGGCTAACTCGCAGCTTGCATTCTCCATCCTACATAGCTGGAAAGATGCGCCGTCCTGAAATGGCGCACCTTAGGGACCTGGAAAATCATGTTTATCACATTGGCATTACTCGTTCTCTGGATTCTCAGCATGTACTTTTACCTTCCTTTACCGGTAGTGGTGCTGCTCTTTGCCGCGCTGGCAACCGGAACCACCATGACTATCTGGCAGGCGTGGATGAGCCGCAAACAGCGTCTGGCAGCTATTGGCGAGCAGGATTCAAACAGCTAATTCGCGGCGCATACGGTGGTGAAAAGCGATAGACTTTGCTCATGAAGTTTCTGGGCAAATTCCTGCTGATGGCTGCATGCGCTGCGGCTGCGCAATCGCCGCAGACCAGTCAAACGGCTGCACCGGCGAGCAGCGCCGATCAAACGCAGCTTGCCGCGATCGTAAAACAGCAGTTTGGCGATACTTTTACTGTTTCGGCAAAATTTTCTCCGTCGCTGATCACGGCGGATTTTGACGGTGATGGCGTGCAGGATGTAGCTATCGTGGCCGATAGTAAAGATCCTCTGCCCGATTCCTATGCTTTCAAGTATGACGTATCCGATCCCTACCACGCTTATTTCGGCTTCGGTAATCCAAAGATTTCGTCCACTTTTAATGCCGATCCTGAGCATACCCATCATTTGCTGATCATTTTTGGCATTGGCAAAGATGCATGGCATGCCGCAACGCCCAAAAGCAAATTCGTGCTGGTCAATATTCCATTCGATAACGTTGAGGTCGGGCGCATGCTGATCAGCAAAAAGAAGCCCCCCATCTTCGTCATCAAGGCCATAGAATCCCAGATAATGGATTCCGCCTTGTGGTGGGAAGCCAAGAAAAAACGCTGGCGCTGGGAGCCAGGCAACACGCTGTAGTGATGCACCTCCGCTCCAACCCGCAATACTAATCGCCTGGCGATACTCAAATTGAGCCTGCATCAGGCGTCTTGACGCGCCAGTCTGCCTCGCGGTCGCTCCACATCCTCAACTGTTCGCTCTAAGCTGCTGGAGTCGGTTGTCTGGCGGTACAAGCGCCCGGCTAACAGGTCACAGCGCAACGGCAATCTCTACAGCTATAATCCTTCCTAAGATGAATCTGGAACAGAAGATTGAAGAGCTTAAGCGCCGTGATTCGCTGGCTGAAGCCGGAGGCGGCAAGGAACGCCAGGAGCGCCAGCACAAAGAAGGCAAGATGTCCGCGCGTGAGCGCATCGAATTCCTGCTGGATGAAGGCACCTTTGAGGAATTCGACAAGATGGTCACGCATAGCTGCACGGACTTTGGCATGGAGCAGAACAAAGTCTATGGCGACGGCTTTGTCACTGGCTATGGACGCATTGAAGGACGGCTGGTTTTTGTCTTCGCCCAGGATTTCACCGTGTTTGGTGGATCGCTGTCAGCGGCCAATGCGGGCAAGATCGTAAAGATCATGGACACCGCCATGAAAGTCGGTGCGCCGGTGATCGGGCTGAATGATTCCGGAGGCGCGCGCATCCAGGAAGGCGTGATGTCTTTAGCGGGCTATGCCGATATTTTTCTGCGCAACACACTCGCCAGCGGCGTGATACCCCAGATTTCCGCCATCATGGGCCCGTGCGCCGGCGGAGCTGTGTATTCACCGGCCATTACCGATTTCATCCTCATGGTGGACAAAACTTCTTATATGTTCGTGACCGGCCCTGATGTGATCAAGACGGTGACGCATGAAGAGGTCACTAAAGATGAGCTGGGCGGAGCGGGCACGCACAATGAAACTTCCGGCGTGGCGCATTTCATGGCGCATGACGATGCCGAATGTCTCTCGATGGTCCGCGAGCTGTTTGGATTCATTCCTTCCAATAACCTCGACGATCCGCCGCGCCGCGAATGCACCGATCCCATTGACCGCGCCGATTCCGAGCTACAGAGCGTGGTTCCGGTTGAATCCAGCCAGCCTTATGACATGAAAGATGTCATCACGCGCGTGGTGGATGATGGCTATTTCTTTGAAGTGCATGAGCACTACGCAAAAAACATCGTTGTGGGGTTTGCGCGCCTCAATGGCCGGTCTGTGGGGATCGTAGCCAATCAGCCGGCGTTTCTGGCCGGCGTGCTTGATATCAATGCATCGGTAAAAGGCGCGCGCTTTGTGCGCTTCTGTGACGCCTTTAACATTCCGCTGATCACATTTGAAGATGTTCCCGGCTTTCTGCCCGGAACGCAGCAGGAGTACGGCGGAATCATCCGCCATGGCGCCAAACTGCTGTTTGCCTTTGCTGAAGCCACGGTCCCCAAGATGACCGTGATCACGCGCAAAGCTTATGGCGGGGCATATTGCGTTATGTCGTCCAAGCACATCCGTACGGATGTGAATTATGCGTGGCCCACGGCAGAAATCGCCGTGATGGGGGCTGAAGGCGCGGTCAATATTGTTTACAAGCGCGAAATCGAGCGCGCGGCGCTTTCAGCAAAGTCAGAGAAAGAAAAAGCTGAAGTCATCGCCAAAGCGCGCAATGAAAAGATTGAAGAATTTCGCGACCGTTTTGCCAGCCCTTACGTTGCCGCCGAACGCGGCTATGTGGACGCGGTAATTCGTCCGCAGGAGACGCGCAAGAAACTGATTGACGCGCTCGAAATGCTGCAGAACAAGCGCGACAAGAATCCGCCAAAGAAGCATGCGAATATTCCGCTGTAACGATGCATGGCAGACGAGCATAGACTAAAGATTGAGACACTCCTTGCTCTCGATCCTAATTCGATATTTGCCCTGTGGATATTTTGGTGTATTGTTGAGTCGCTCCTGGTGCTATTATCCGCTCAGTTATGGGCGGCATCGCGACGACAGCTAATCCCGGTTCCCCCTCCTTGCGAGGTCCAGAGCTGTTTATTGGACTTGTTGCAGCTCTTGGCACAGATCACGACCAGCTTACTGCATTTCTCGAGGATGGTCTTCGTGCTTTCAACTACAAGACGAAAATCGTTCGGTTAGCCAAGCTTTTGCGAGCCTTCCCGCGCTATCAAAAACTTAGAACTTCACCTCTTGATGACTATATTGCTGATCATCAGTGGGGTGGTGACGATTTTAGAACAAAGACGAAGAACGGTGCGGCACTCGGCATATTTGGTATTACTGAGATCCAGCGTGCCCGGCTCGAGGAGAATGGCGATAAAGAAAAAATCATTGAACGCTGCGCTTACATCATTCGCTCACTTAAGACAGTCCAGGAAGTGAATGCCCTACGGGCGATCTACGGAAATGCATTTGTACTAATTGGATCTTCCGCTCCTCATCAAACGCGAAAGCGCTATCTCGCTTCGAAAATTGCCGCTTCCAAGTACGATTTTCGCCACGATCAGTACTTTGCAAGATCTGAGGAACTAATTCAAAAGGACCAAGAAGAAGTCGGAAAGAAACACGGTCAAAATCTGAGACACACCTTCCAACATGCTGATTTTTTTGTCGATGCTTCAGATCCAAATAGCCTCCGAGAGGCTGTAGAACGCATCTTAGATCTTGTGTTTGGAAATACTTTTCACACGCCCACGCGAGATGAGTATGGAATGTTTCACGCACGCGGAGCCGCATTAAGATCGGCTGAATTAGGGCGTCAAGTCGGAGCAGCCATCACGACGAAAAATGGCGACATTATTGCTGTCGGAACGAATGAGGTTCCTAAGGCCGGCGGAGGCCTCTATTGGGCGGGCGATAAGCCAGATCAGCGCGAATTTGTACGCGGTGAAGATGCGAATGACCTTCACAAACGTGGATTGCTTGAGGATCTCTTAAACCGCCTTGCAAAAGAAAGCTGGCTATGCGAAAATAAAGCGAATACACCTCCGGCAGAGCTTGCCAATCAAGCTCTGAATGCGGAAAAATCACCAGTTTTGCGAGAAGCCTTGATAACAAACCTGATTGAATTTGGACGAGCCGTTCATGCGGAAATGGCTGCTATTTCGGATGCTGCCAGGAGAGGGGTCTCAGTATTGAACGGAACGATGTATGTGACCACATTTCCTTGTCATTTATGTGCTCCGGTCGTTGTGGCTTCTGGTATCAATCGAGTCGTTTACATTGAACCATATGCTAAAAGCCTTGCAGTACAGCTCTATCCTGACTCAATAGCTGTGGATGGCTCGGATTGCAGTGAAGGACAAATTCCATTTGAACCTTTTGTCGGCATCGCGCCGCGACGGTATGTTGAGCTATTTACAGCATTGGAGCGCAAACGTGACGGAAAGGCGATACCTTTCGAGCGCAAAAAGGCTTTTCCTCGTCTTGAGGGTTCGCCACGTTCCTATATTGCTCAAGAAAAGATTGCGCTTGCGGAATTACAGAAAGCGATTGAAGAAAACGGATTGAACAGACCAGAGGAGAGTAAAAAATGACTGATCCAGAGCGCCTACTGAATTTGCTTGAAGAAGCTAAAAAACAGCTGGATGAATCTCCTAATTTATTAAAGAATCCAGAGCCCCCGCCGGGCCTATCGACTAAACAATGGCTTGAAGATGAAGAAAATGAAGCGGACAGTTGAAGTGCTATGAGCGTACTAAGGTAAGTTTCTTCCCTGAATCATATATCGCTTCTCTCGGTTAAATATCTTTGGTCTAAAGATCTTTGGTCGTTGGAACGTCAACTTGGCTTGAGGGCAGCTCACCTAACAACGCCCTTAGATCCAGATGTCGCGTGTACATGGCCAGCTTGCCATCCGGTGTGTGCGGCCATGCGTCTCTAGGTCGATCGACGTACAACTCCACTCCATTACCGTCAGGATCGCGCAGGTAAAGCGATTGGCTTACACCGTGATCTGCTGCACCTTCAAGCCCGATTCCTGCTGCGATCAAACGCCGCAACGCATCCGCCAGCGCCGCTCGGGAAGGATACACGATGGCGTGGTGATAGAGCCCGGTAGTGCCAAACGGAGGCGGTGGACCGTCGCGGCTCTCCCATGTATTCAAGGCGATGTGATGGTGATAGCCGCCGGCAGAGAGGAATGCGGCCTGGTCGCCCATGCGCTGCATCAACTCAAACCCAAGCACGTCCCGGTAAAACCCAATGGCGCGTTCCAGGTCCGCCACTTTAAGGTGCACATGCCCGATGCGCACCTGCGGGTCGATTGGTTGAGCGACTTTCTTTTCCTGTATGGCCATTTAAAAGATTAGCCTGCAGTTTGTTGCGCGCCGGCAAAGCGCTTTGCCTGAATCTCAATATAGACGTTAATCAGTGAAACTGCCGCGGGCGTGACGCCAGGAATCCGCGAAGCATGGCCGAGTGTGCGTGGGCGCACGCGTTGCAGCTTTTCATTCATCTCACGCGAGAGTCCGCTGACCTTGCCGTAATCAAACCAGTCAGGGATGAGGCGCTGCTCGGCCTTCTTCAGTCGCTCAATGGATTTGCGCTGCTGGTCAAGATATCCGGCGTACTTGATTTCAGTTTCGACGGTCTTCATCTCATTGCGCGCGGCTACAGAAAGCTCTGTTTCCCCAAGCGTGCTCGATCCACACTCGCCGGACAAATCCAATCGCACAGTGGTATCCAGACTCAGGTTCGTATCAGGGCCCGACTTCAGTCGGGCCGTACCGCCCCCTAACGAACCGGGCTTTAGCCCCTGTGGTTCTTCGTCAGAAACGGCGGCGATCTCTGCAAAATATTCCGGATAACTCTCACCGACCACCGGCGCCAGATCTTCAATCACGATCTCCGGTCGCTTCAGCAATTGCGCCAGTGTTGAACCAAGAGCACTGGAAAGATTATTTCCGTTCGAAACGACCCAGGCTGTTTCCGTCGATTCGCCGTCGCCTTCAGAGTCGTTGGAAGTCCGCAACCCTGCCAGCCGCTTCTGCTGCCTCCGCTCAATATTCTCCAGCATCTCACCCGAAATTCGCGTCTTCTCCAGCAGCGTTGCCAGCTTCTGTGCGCGCTGTTCCTTGGCCTGATAATCCGCCCACGCCTGATTGTTGATCAAGCCGATGCGGCGGCCATGCGGTGTAAGCCGGCGGTCGGCGTTATCAATGCGCAGATGCAGACGAAACTCCGCGCGCGAAGTAAACATGCGATACGGCTCATTCGTTCCCTTGCTGATCAAGTCGTCGACCAGGATCGCTGTATATGCTTCCGTGCGGTCCAGCACCAGCGGCGGCTCGCCTTTGATCTTCAATGCTGCGTTGATCCCGGCCATCAGGCCCTGGCAGGCGGCTTCTTCGTATCCAGATGTCCCGTTGATCTGTCCGGCCAGAAAGAGCCGGTCAATCTTTTTCGTCTCCAGCGTGCGCTCAAGTTCGGTGGGATCAATGGAGTCGTATTCAATCGCATATCCCGGCCGCAGCATCTCCGCCTTTTCGAGGCCAGGAATCGATTTGACAATCGCAAGCTGCACGTCAATAGGGAGTGACGTGCTCATACCATTGACATAAATCTCATGTGTGTTCAGCCCTTCCGGCTCCAGAAAAAGCTGGTGCGTGGTCTTGTCCGGGAACTTGACGATCTTGTCTTCAATGCTGGGGCAGTAGCGCGGGCCAATGCTCTGGATTTGGCCGGAATACATGGGCGAGCGATGTACATTTTCCGCGATGATTCTGTGTGTCTCTGCCGTGGTGAAAGCGATATAGCACGGCACCTGCTTCTGCGTGATCTTCTTTGTGCGGAAGCTGAACGGCGTGGGGTCGGCATCGCCCGGTTGGACTTCAAAGCGCTTCCAGTCAATGCTGCGGCCGTCGAGGCGCGGCGGCGTTCCAGTCTTCAGCCTGCATCCGCGCAAGCCCAACAGTTTGAGTGATTCACCCAACAGCTGCGACGGCGGCTCACCACTGCGTCCGGCAGGATATGTCTGCTCGCCGCAATGGATCAGCCCGTTAAGAAATGTTCCAGTAGTGACGATGACGGATTGCGCGCCCACGGTGCGACCATCGCGCAAACGAATGCCGCGGGCAAACCTACCACGGAGGCACGGAGACACGGATGATCGGGTGATCGGAGAAGTCAAAGGAAGTTCAGATGACCCGATGATCCGATGATCCGATGTCCCGATTTCCTCCGTGTCTCTGTGTCTCTGTGGTGGATTTTCTGAATCTTCCACGATCAGCTCAGCCACTTCAGCCTGCTTGATAAAAAGATTCGGTTGGCTCTCCAGCACCTCACGCATCTTCTGGCGATATTGCTGCTTGTCGCACTGTGCACGCGGTGACCACACGGCCGGTCCACGCGAGGTGTTGAGCAGGCGGAACTGGATCCCGACCGCGTCTGTAACTTCGCCCATAATTCCGCCCAGGGCGTCTACCTCGCGGACCAGATGTCCTTTGGCGATCCCGCCGACGGCGGGATTGCATGACATTTGC
>Ga0070734_10001993_pt1 | contig 26892 bp, 26 predicted proteins | sample Coa_R1_8_FD_66444 | JGI IMG/M metagenome (GOLD analysis project Ga0070734, IMG submission 66444) | Surface soil microbial communities from Centralia Pennsylvania, which are recovering from an underground coalmine fire - Coalmine... | ecosystem: Environmental > Terrestrial > Soil > Unclassified ... | reverse complement strand
GTTGTCGCCGACTTGATCAAGAAGCTCTCGGAAAAGCACGCGGTGCTGCTCATCGAACATGACATCGACAGAGTATTGGCCATCTCGGACCGCATCTCGGTTCTGCATCAGGGGCGCATTATCGCGGATGGTAAGCCAGCAGACGTGGCCAAAAATCCGGAAGTGGTCGCAGCCTATCTGGGCGCCGGCAGGGGAAGCGAGGCGCAAGCGCGTCCAACGGTCGAGCGGCTCCCCTACCTCTCGGATTCCAGGCTGCTGGATGCCCGGGGCGTAGCTGCGGGCTACTCTGGAAGCACGGTGCTCTCCGGAGTGAACCTGGCGATCCATGAAGGTGAAGCGGTCGCGCTTCTCGGACGCAACGGTGTCGGCAAGACGACGCTGCTTCGAGCGCTCATGGGTAGCTTGCCGTCGAGCGCGGGTACGGTCACGTTCAAAGGTGTCACACTCAACGGACTGAAGCCGTATCAAATCAACAGGCTTGGAATTTCGCTCGTTCCGGAAGGCCGCCGTCTTTTTCCGAACCTGACTGTATTGGAGAACCTTCAACTCGCGATGCGGCCGGGTGGCATCGACATCGCGGAGGTGTTCGAACTGTTTCCGCGCCTTCGGACCCGTCAAAAGACGAGGGCGGAGAACCTGTCCGGCGGTGAACGCCAGATGGTTGCCATTGCTCGCGCTCTCGTCGTTCCCAGCAAGCTGATCTTGCTCGACGAACCGTTCGAAGGTCTCGCGCCGGCAGTCGTCAATGAAGTGATGGAGGCACTCGTTAAGTTGCGTGGGAAGATTGCGATGATCGTGGTCGAACATCACCCCGAGACCGTACTGACCATCGTCGACAGGGCGTACGTGCTCGTCAACGGCGCGATCGCCTTCGAGGGCCCAGCGCGGGCACTGGCGGACGACCACGCGCTACAGGCTAGGTTGCTTGGCGTCGTCCAGGACGACATGTCGGCTACCGTCGCCAGGCAAGCAATCGCATAATCGAGTAAAGGAGAAGTCAAATGGCTTCAGTGCGACTCGGCATCATTGGCCTCGGCACGATCGGTAAGACGCATTGGAAGGTGGTCCGAGAGTCATCGGAAACGACACTGGTCGCCATTTCTGACCCTGCGCCCTCGGCACGGGAGTTCGCTCGCGCCGAAAGCGTGCCTGCCTATGCGGATTACCGCGAAATGCTGGAGAAGGAGAAGCTGGACGGCGTGGTTGTCGCCGTGCCGAACGCTCAGCATGTGCCGGTCGCGCTCGCCTGTATCGAGCGAGGCATTCCAGTTTTGGTCGAGAAGCCTGTGGCCGATGAAGTCGAGGCCGCTCGCGGAATGTGCAGAGCAGCGGACGCGCGGAATGTGCCAGTTCTGGTCGGCCACCATCGCCGTCACAATACTGCCGTGCAGCGTGTGCGTCAGGCCATTCGTGACGGGCTCATTGGACGACCAGTCACAGCCACGATCATGTACAATCAACTGAAGACGGCGAGCTATTTTGATCTCGATTGGCGAAGACAGGCCGGCGGCGGACCCATCCTGATCAACCTCATTCACGAGATAGACCTGATCCGTTTTTTGTTCGGCGAAATCCGCTCGCTCCAGGCCCTGAGTTCGAATGCGGTGCGCGGGTTCCCCGTTGAGGATACCGCGGCGGTGCTTTTGCAGTTCCATAGCGGCGCCATAGCAACCATCAGCGTTTCGGATACCGCGGTCTCGCCATTCTCATGGGATCTTGCCTCAGGCGAATTCGACCTGATGCTGGGAACGTCGGGCCGGATGAAGCGGCAGAAGGTCAGCTCGCATGTGTTTGCCGGGACGGAAGGCTCCGTGACGCTTCCGACGCTCCAGTACTACAATTATCACGGCACGGTCGAGCCCGGCTGGCGCAGCGATCTCAACGCAGAGACGCTGATGGCTAAAAGCGGTGACACCTATGTCCGCCAGATCGAACATTTCGCCCGAGTGATACGCCGCGAAGAAGCTCCGGTTGTGTCCTGTCTCGATGGGGTTCGTACGCTCGAGGCGACGCTGGCCGTGAAGGACGCGGCAGCGTCAGGCCGCACGATTGTTCTGAACGACTAGCGAGTGAAGCCGTACCTGGCGCTTCCATCCACAAGGATTAAGTATGCCACTTCTTTCTCTAGCTCACTTCACGGTCATTGACGCAGACCCGATCGCGCTGATCGAGGCCGCGCAGACCGCGGGTTACGATGCGGTCGGGCTACGTATCGTAGCGCCGTTTCCAACCGATCGGATCGTCCCGGTCATCGGCGATCGCAACATGATCCGGAGCATCAAAAATAGGCTCGCAGACACCGGTCTCAGGATATTTGATGTGGAGGCGATCTGGCTTTCGGCTGAAAGCGATGTCACCTCGCTGGAGCCCGCTCTTGATGTCGCCGTCGAACTGAACGCCAGATACGTCGTTGTGGCGGGTCGCGACCCTGATCGTGGTCGTCTTGCGGAGAACATTTCCCGTCTGTGTACCGCGGCCAACCTCAGGGGGATACGGGTAATGCTGGAATTCCTCCCGTACTCTGAAATCCGCTCGCTGGCGGAAGCTGTGGCGTTGCTGAAAGACGTTGGACCCGAAAATGCCGGAGTGTTGGTGGATGCCTTGCACCTGAGCCGCTCGGGCGGCAGTCCGGCGGATCTCGCGCGATATGATCCGGCACTGTTCTCGTACATGCATCTGTGCGATGCGCCAGCCGTCCCCCCGGCGCCTGAAGGAGTGCGCCCCGAGGCCCGAGGAGGACGGCTTTATCCACGTGAAGGCGGCCTTTGGCTCGGTGATTTTATTAGAGCCTTTCCCCGGGACACACCGATCGCCATCGAGGCTCCTAACGAGCGTCGGGGTGGTTTGGCTCCGGCTGCACGCGCAAGCTTGGCAATGTCAGGGACAAGGCGGTTGCTGGAAGAATTGGGTGTCAAATGACCGCCATCGTCACTCCTTCAGAAGCCGCCGAGAAAATCGCCGATCTGCGTGCTCGGCTTCTCGCTACGCGCTGGCCGTCTTACGATGCGGGGGGCGATCGCTCGCTCGGCGTGAGCTCAGATGATGCCAGGCGCCTGGTCCGGTATTGGGCCGATGAGTTTGACTTCGCGGCCTGGCGGCAGCGCGTCGACGCGTTGCCTCATGAGTTCCTCACCATAGACGATGTGAACGTCCACCTTGTCCATGTCCGAAGTCCGCATCCCCACGCGGTGCCCGTCATCATAACCCACGGCTGGCCCAGTACCTTCCTGGAGATCGTTCCGTTAATTGAGCGCCTGACCCAACCGGAGCGGTTTGGAGGACGAACCGAAGATGCCTGCCATCTGGTTATCCCCTCGCTGCCCGGGTTCGGTTTCTCGTCCCCGCCCAGTGCTCTTGGCGGATATACCGGCGCCGCGATTGCCGACCTGTGGGCGCGTGTGATGACTTCGCTTGGGTATGAGCGGTTCTTCGCCAGTGGTGGCGATATCGGCGCGCGGGTGACGTCCTGGTTGGGCGTGCGGCACGCGCAACGCGTGCGGGCCATTCATGTCAGTTCGAACGCGCTCCGAGTGGCGCTGCCGGGCGAAGCCGCCGCGACGCTGGATGAGCAGGCGTACCTCGACGCACGCAACCAGTGGGCCGCCATGGAAGGCGGCTACATGCATGTTCAGCAAACCAAACCGCTCAGCCTTGCCTATGGCCTGAGCGATTCTCCCGCTGGGCTCGTTGCCTGGCTGGCGGAGAAATGGTCGTCCTGGAGCGATGGGCTGAATTTAGCGAGACCTGAGGTCATGGACATCATCCTCGGCCATGCCACGCTCTATTGGATCACCAATACGATCGCCACATCGTTCCTGCCATATTTTGTCTACGACTGGCCGCCCGGGGCAAGGGTAGATGGGACACAGGTCAAGGTGCCCGTTGGCTTCTACCTCTCGGCCGCTGAAATCGGTGGCATCCCGCCTCAATCCTTTGCTCGCCGGCAATTCGAGATCTCGCGCTGGAGCGTCCTGCCGCGTGGCGGCCACTTCATGGCGACGGAGGAACCAGAATTGCTAACGGATGACCTTCTGGCCTTCATTCGCACATTCCGATGACTTTCATGGCCGAGGCAAGCCAAAGCGAAAACCTGTTCCAAGTGTGACGGATCAATATGACCCGAGCCCCGCATCTCTTCGAAGGCTTCTCACCGCTCGATCGCCAAACCTCGCGCGTGCACTTTTCGGGTGTAACGGGCGGAGAGGGGCCTCCGCTCCTTCTGCTTCATGGCTATCCGGAAAGCCACGCCGCCTGGCACGATGTCGCGCCGGCATTGGCGAAGAGCTATACCGTTGTTGCACCTGATCTCCCCGGCTACGGGAAGAGTCGAGTTCTGGATGCGGGGCCATGGCACAAGCGAGCAATAGGTCAGGAACTCGTCGCAATGATGCGCACCTTCGGTCACGAACGCTTTGCCGTTGTTGGGCACGATCGGGGCGCGCGTGTCGGTTATCGGCTCGCGCTCGACCATCCGGACTGCGTGAGCGCATTTTGTTCGCTTGCCGTCGTGCCGACGCTGGATGTTTGGCCCGCGGTCGACCGGCAATTCGCCAAAGGCGCATTTCACTGGTTTCTGTTTCTTCAACCGGGCGATTTGCCGGAGCGGATGCTGGCGGCGGATCCTGATGCCTTTCTTGAGGCCACATTGAACCAGATGGCAGGTGGAATCGAGGAGCTGCATCCCGCTGCCGTGGCTGCTTATCGCGAAGCGTTTCGGGAAAAGTCGGTGCGTCAAGCGATGATCGAAGATTATCGCTCCGCTTACGATGCCGATCTCGATCATGACGCAGCTGACCGCGCAGCCGGGCGTAAGATTGCTTGTCCTGTCATGGTGCTTTGGGCCGCCGAACGCCTCGTTGCCAGCGGAATGGAAACCGGGGTGTTGACGGCAGCCGATGTCTGGCGCCGCTGGGCGGACGATGTGACCGGTTTCGATATCGCCTGCGGGCATCTCTTGCCAGAGCGGGCTCCCGAAGCGGTCATCGAAAAGATCGTTCCGTTTCTCGAGGCCTCATTGAAGCGCGGCACTGCATAAGAGAGCCTCTGCCGATAATAGATGAACTTCGATGCTCCGTGGGCGTCATGCACCTCTATCCTTTGAAAGGTTAGCTTACGTGGAAACTCTTCGTCTTGGCGCCAGCACATGGACCTATCTGCAGACATGCGGCCTGGAAGCGGCTCTTCGGCGGCTGAAGAGCCTGGGCTATAGTCGCTTTGACGTGCTTACGATCCCACCGCACCTTTGGCCGTACGACATCGACATTGCTCAACGTCGCGCGCTTCGTACCTTCCTCGCCAGCGAACGCCTGAGCTTTGATTCACTGAATTTGCCGAGCACCGATCAAAATCTGTGCAGTGTTACACCACAGATGCGTGAATACTCGGTTCAGCAGTTTCTCGACATCATTGACCTCTGCGAAGAGATCGGCGTGCCGATGATCGTCGTGGTCCCGGGCAGACGCGCCAACTTCGTGCCGCCGCCACTCGAAGCGGCGCATGGCTGGTTGAAGGCCGGTCTCGAGACTTTGCTTCCGCATGCGGAGCGGGCGGGCGTGCGCCTGATCCTTGAAAACCATCACATGAGTTCGATGCCAACCGTGGAGCAGATGGTGACATTTCTGGATGCGTTTGGCAGCCATCATCTTGGAATCGCCTATGACGTTGCCAATGGAGAGTTTGTCGGTGAAGACCAGGCCCAAGCCATCCGGACTGCTGGCCGCTGGTTGCGCCAGGTCCATCTTTCCGACGCGAGCCGCAGCAAATGGGACCACGCTCCGATCGGACAATCTGCCGTCGATTTCGGAGCGGTCGCGGAGGCCCTCCGGGAGATCAACTTCTCGGGGACGAGCATTGTGGAATTGATCTCCGAAACACCAGATGCCGATATGGCCGGCGCTTTGCGAGAGTTGCACCGCTATGGCTGGCATTGAATCCTCGGCCGTACCATCGGGGGAAACAGGCTCGGATAACGAGTTTCCCAACGGCGAGATGCGCATATTGGGGCTGATCGGCGATCCGGTGTCGCAGGTACGCGCTCCTGCTCCAATAACGCAGCGCCTTCGCCACGCCGGCCTCAATGCAGCCCTGATACCTCTGCATGTGCCGGCCGTCGTCCTACCGCTGGCGTTTGGCGGCCTGAAGCTGATTAGAAACCTCGACGGTTTGGTCATCACGGTGCCGCACAAGATTCCGATGGCCGAGCTGGTTGATCGTTGCTCCGAGCGCGCGCGCGTTGTCGGTGCGATCAACGTCGCGCGTCGGGAAGCGGATGGCTCCTGGAGCGGCGACATTCTCGATGGCGTGGGCTTCGTACGGGGGCTAACACACCGTGGTTTTAATCCCGAAGGCCAGAGCGCCTTCGTGATCGGGGCTGGCGGCGCCGGCTGTGCGGTCGCTGCGGAACTGGCTATGGCTGGCGCATCGGTGCGCGTCTTCGATGTCTCCTCCGACCGCGCCAGCGCGCTTGCCACGCGGTTGAGCCGGGCCAATTACCCCGTAACCGCGGCCGATGCACCTGATCCGCGTGGGTTTAGCCTGGTGGTGAATGCCACGCCTCTCGGTATGCGACCCGATGACCCTTTGCCTCTGGACTCGGCGCTCCTGTCGCCGGCGATGCTGGTCGCCGATGTGGTCATGAAGCCGCGGGTGACGTCATTTCTGGAGCAGGCGAGGGCGCGGGGATGCGAGATCCAACTCGGTGAAGCCGTGATGCTCTATCAGCTCGACGCCCAAATCGAGTTCTTTCGGGAGAACCTTGTCGGAGCGCCGGCGGCTCGCTAAGGCAGGCGGCAGCCATCGATGGAGAGCATCATGGTCAACCGCCACCTGACCTTGGGGAATAGGCGCAGGCGCGCTATCTTGACTCGTTGGCGCGTAGGTCCGGGTCGTCGGTGGGCGGGTGGTCCTACCATCCCATCCCATCCCGGCGCCGGCAGCATCGCGTTGACATACAAGGCAGAATGACAGATTAGTTCATATATGTGAACTGGAGATGTCCTTGATGTCTGATACGGGACTGGCGTCAGTCAAGTCTGCCGATCGCGTGCTCGATCTTTTCGAGTTGTTGTCCCACGCGGGACGCGAAATGTCGCACAGTGAAATTGCGGACATGCTGCGGATTCCGAAAAGCAGCCTTTCTCAGCTACTGAAGAATCTGATTGCGCGCGGTTATGTCGAAGTCACGGCGAACGGGCGTGGATACCGGTTGGGCGGAGCATTGCTTCGTCTGGCGCAGGGCGCGGGCCGGATGCGTGACCTGGCGACCCAGTCCGAAGCGTTCCTGGCGGAGCTAACGAACAAGACCGGCGAAAGCAGCGCGCTAAACCTTCTGAGGGGCGATGAGGCCGAGGTCGCGGCGACCGTTCTTGGACCCCACAGATTAGTCACCCATATGCGATTAGGAGATCTGGCGCCGCTTTATGCGACCTCCGGGGGGAAAGCAATTTTGGCCCACATGCCGAGCAGCTTTCAGAAAGAATATCTTGGCCGCGTGCAGTTTGAGCGGGCGACCCCAAAAACAATTCACTCGGTCAGGGTCCTGCGTCAGGAGATCGAAAAAATCCGAGCCAAAGGCATCGCATATTCGCTCGAGGAGTGGACCCCGGGAATCGTCGGGATAGGAGTTCCGGTGCTCGACCCGGCCGGAGAACCGCTGGGTGCAATCAACGTCGCCATTCCGGCCTCGCGATTTAATCCCGAAATGCAGCGTAGAGCAGAACAGGCACTGATCCAAACTCGGGATGATTTGTTGCGGCAACTCCTCGTAAACCCGCGGGCGGCGCGATCAGAACACGACGTCCGCTAAGATTGACATTCGTCGTCTTGTGCAAGTACAAGAACATGTTCACACTTAAGAACATGGTGACTTGGCATGGATGCGGCAGTGAAATCAGACGAACAGTTGGCAGATCGCCGACAGATCCGTGATTTGCTCGAGAACTGGGCCGTTTGGCGCGACGCTGGCGACTGGGAGCGATTTCGTCAGGTGTGGCATCCTGACGGACGCATGATGGCGACCTGGTTTCAAGGAAGCGGCGACGAGTTCATCCGCGTCAGCCAGGAGGGCTGGGCGCGTGGCGTGAGCATCCTGCATTTCCTCGGCGGAATATCGATTGAGGTCATCGGAAGCCGCGCGATCTCGCAGACCAAAATGACGATCTCTCAGCGCGGCGATGTTGAAGGTGTCACCTGCGATGTCGTCTGCACCGGCCGCTTTTATGATTTCCTGGAAAAGCGGAACAATCGCTGGGGCATCGTGCTGAGGCAGCCGATCTATGAGAAGGATAGAATCGATCCGGTGTCGCCAGCGGCGAAGCTGGAGCTGGACGCCGCCTTGCTCGCTCGCTTTCCCGAAGGCTATCGTCATCTCGCCTATATGCAGACCCGCATTGGTTACACCGTTAAACCGGATATGCCCGGCCTCAAGGGCAAAGAGGTAGAGCAGCTCTATGGTCGCGGCGCCGCATGGCTTCGCGGGGCAAAGCTCTAGCCGTGACGGGCATCTCTCCTTTCGTCTACGTCTCGAATCCGGCACGTGTGCTGTTCGGTTCCGGGAGGGTAGGCGAGGTCGCGCCAGAGTTGGAGCGGTTGGGCTGTCGCCGGGCCTTCGTCGTCTGCACCGCGGACCAAAAAGATCTCGCGCTGCGTGTTGCATCGGATTGCGCAGCCCCGGCTGTGTTCGCGGAAGCGACGATGCACACTCCGCTCGGTGTTACCGAAACGGCGCTCTCGCAATTGCGTGCGGCTGAGTGTGACAGTCTGGTCGCTGTCGGCGGTGGATCGACCATCGGCCTTGGCAAGGCCCTGGCGCTACGGACCGATCTCCCACAGATCGCGGTGCCCACGACCTATGCGGGCTCCGAGATGACAACGATCCTGGGGGAGACCAACGAAGGTCGCAAGACGACGCTACGCTCGCTCAAAGTGTTGCCGGAGGTCGTCATTTACGACGTTGACCTGACGATTTCTCTGCCGCCAAGGCTGTCCGCCGTCAGTGGCGTCAACGCTATCGCGCATGCGGTTGAGGCACTCTATGCGCCCGATACCAATCCGATCGTCTCACTCATGGCGCAAGAGGGAATTAGCGCTCTCACGCACGCGCTCCCACGTATTGTGACCGTACCGAGTGAGGTTGCCGCGCGCGAGGCCGCTCAGTACGGCGCCTGGCTGTCCGGGATTTGTCTGGGCTCTGTTGCAATGGGGCTGCATCACAAGATCTGCCACGTGCTTGGAGGCAGTTTCGATCTACGTCATGCTGAAACGCATGCTGTCATGCTCCCCCATGTTGTCGCCTATAACAGCGCCGCCGCGCTGGCAGCGATGGAACGTGTCGAAAACGCGTTGGGGCAGCCGGATGCGGCGGCAGGCCTGTTCGCTCTCAATCGGACGCTGGGCAATCCTCTTTCGCTCTCCGAGCTCGGTATGCCCCGCGAGGGGATCGCGCGAGCCGTCGAACAAGTCATGAAAGATCAGTATTCGAACCCTCGACCGCTGGAGGCGGCCGCATTGCAGTCGATGCTTGCAAGAGCGTGGTCAGGTGAAGCCCCGCGTGCCGAATGAGCTATCCCGGCTTCATATTGAGTGAAAAGAATAAGAGACCGTGATGAGAAATTTCGACGAGACGTCCATAACAGAAGCGGTGCTGGACCGAGTACACCAGGCGCCGAATTCCTGGCACCGTATCATCAGCGAGGCGCTCGTTCGCCACCTTCATGATTTCGTGCGGGAGGTAGAGCCAAGCCAGGACGAATGGGCCCAGGCAATCTCGTTTCTGACGCGCGTCGGTCAAAAGTGCACGGATACGAGGCAGGAATTCATTCTGCTTTCGGACACTCTGGGCGTGTCGATGCTGGTGGACGCTATCAATCACCGTTTTCCGGGTCATGCGACGCAAACGACCGTGCTGGGGCCCTTCCATGTTGCCTCCGCACCGGAGTTCGCACTCGGCGACGACATCTCTGGAGGTATGAGCGGCGCGCCGCTCCTGGTCGAGGGCAAGGTCGGCGGTATCGACGGAAAGCCGATCGCGGGCGCGGTCGTCGAATTCTGGCACGCCGACGCCGATGGCTTCTATGACGTCCAAAGCGAGACGGGATTGGCCAAGCTCGCAGGGAGGGGCGTTGTGTGCACCGACGCCGATGGTGCGTTCTGGTTTCGAACCGTCATCCCGGCCGCATATCCAATTCCCGACGACGGGCCAGTAGGTGACATGCTCAAGGCGCAAGCGCGTCATCCGTATCGGCCGGCTCACGTGCACTTTATGATCTCAGCGCCGGGATGCGAAACCCTGGTCACTCATCTGTTTCTGGCCGACAGCGAGTACCTCGATTCCGACGTCGTGTTCGGCGTCAAGGATGCTCTGATCTGTGGACTTCAAACGCAGCATGCCGGGTTGACGGCACGCGGCAACAGGGTCGCAAAGGATATGGCAGCGTTGCGCTACGACTTTGTGCTCGCCAATGCCAGTAAATGATCTGGCGGTATTCTGCGCTTCGCCGTCTCGACTGAACTCTTGGTACTCCCGCCGACAGCCTTGGCTTCGACGGGAGCCGATCGCCTAAGGCTTCATTGCGCGAAGAACTTGAGAAGTGCTTCTGCTGTCTCGGCCGGACGTTCTTCAACTACCCAATGGCCACAGTCTGCAATGCTGCCACCTGAGACGTTGGCAGCGAATTCCTCCAGCATGGCAACGATCTTCGGCCCCCACCTGTGATCGCCTCCCAATGCGAGGACAGGTATCGCTAGGGGATCCCGCTTCCAGACAAGACCATTAGCGTGGTCCATAGGGAAGGCGCGATACCACTCTAGGCCGCCGCGGGTGTTTCCTGGTTGGGCGAAGGCGCGAGCATAGACCTCCACTTCCTCGGTCGGATGCGCGTCATGGTTGAACGCGCGTTCAGAGAAGAAGGCCGAGACGTAATCATACTCACGCCCATAAATAAGACGCTCGGGCAGGTCGCGCTTCATATGGAACGCGAAATGCCAGACCAGCGGATCGGCGAAGCTGGCCTCCCACTGACTCCAGCCTGGTATCGGCGCGTCGAGGATCGCAACGCGCGTCACGGCCTCGCGGTGCGTGAAGGCCAAGGCCAGGGCCACCATCGCTCCGATGTCATGCCCGCAGATGGCATAGCGCTCGAAACCGAGTGCTCCCATCGCATTGTGCACGTCTTCGGCCATGGTCGCCTTGTCATAGCCGCCCTGAGGGCAATCGGAATGACCCGCGCCACGCAAATCGAGGGCGACCACGGTATGCCGTTCGGCGAGCACTGGCATGATCTTGTGCCATTCCCACCAGGTCTGCGGAAAGCCGTGGAGGAGAACGAGCGGCGGCCCATCGCCACCGACGACAGCATGGATCTTGACGTCGCCTGCACGCAGCATTTTATGGTGGAAGCCGTCCAGTTCAGTATTCATTGTTGACCCCTTGATTGAAGTTAGCGTTGTGGCGCTGGACGTGTGGCCGATGGTGTCTTCGCCAGAAAATCGGCGATCAAGCGAGCTAGTTCGTCCGGACGTTCCTCCGCGGGATAGTGTCCGCAGCGTTCGATGAGGGCTCCTTGAACATCCTTGGCGACCCGACGTACCGCCTGCTCGGATGCGGCTCCGTAACCCCAATCAGCCCCGATCGCGAGAACCGGCATCGGAAGCGGCGTTTGTCCCCAGGCCGAATTGTCGCTTCGGTCGATCGGCAACGTGCGGTAATAGCTGAACGACGATCTCAGTGCTCCGGGCCGCTGAAGCGCCCGCGCGTAGAATTCAATGTCCGCGTCGCTCACTGAATTGGAATCGAACAGACCGACCTTCTCGCGTCTCATGAAGTGATCGACGAACAATTTCTCTCGTCCCCGGACCAATTCCTCCGAGATGTCACCGGCCATGTTGAAGCCGAAGTGCCAGCTTCCGCCTTTCGAAACGTCCATTGCCTCTTCCTGGCCGAAGCTCGGAAGACTGCTCTCGATGAAGATCAGGTTGTTGACCTCTTCAGGCCATTGTGCCGCGTAGGCGTACGCGACGTGTCCACCCAGATCGTGTCCGGCAAGAGCGACGCGAGACAAACCGAGCCCATGCGCGAATTCTCTAAGGCGACGGGCAATTGTCTTTTTATCGAAGCCCGCGTCGGGCTTTGACGTGTAGCCAAAACCCGGCAGATCCGGAACCACGACGTCATATGCAGAGCTGAGAAGCCCCGCCACGCGGCGCCAGGCATGCGATGTCTGCGGCCAGCCATGAAGGAGAATGATCGGGGGACCACCTGAGCCCATCCGATAATAAGCAAAGCGAATGTCGCCGGCCCGTAGTGATCGGTAGGGGTATAACTCAGCGTCCACGGCGCTTCCCCCCGATGGTTGGACGGCAAACGGCTGAAAAAGAAGCGGAGCCAATTTGGCGACCATTTGGTCTAAAAATGTGCAAGCGCGTTGGCGACGAAACCATGGACAGTCTCACTTTGCGAAACGATCAAGCAGGGTTTGGACGACGGCTTGCGATGAGCTGCGGTCGGCGTTTGTCTTGCTGACGACGCGCATGCCTTCGAGCAGGCACATAATGAGGCGCGCGGCGGTCGCGGGCTCGACCTTATCGGCCAATCGTTGCTCGGACTTCGCGCGTTCCAATGCCGTTGCCAGCCGCGCTTCCATTGCCTTGAAGAAGCGTCGGATGCGCTGTTCCACTTCGACGTCCTGGCTTCCCAATTCCATGGCGGTCGCCACAATCAGGCATCCGCGCTTGGCGCCAGCTCCACTGGTCCGCTCAACGTATCTTGCAAGACAAGCTCGGATCCCGTCCAACACGTCTTTGCGCGGATCAAGGTCGGCATCCAGGCGTGTCAAGGAATCTGCGATATATCGGTCGAGCGCACGCAAGAACAGCCCGTGCTTGTCGCCGAAGGCGGCGTAGAGACTTCCACGAGAGAGATTCGTCGCCTCAAGCAACTCCGGAAGCGATGTCGCATGATAGCCTGATGTCCAGAAAACGCCCATGGCGCTTTCGATAGCATCATCAGGGTCGAACTCTCTCGGACGACCGCGCATCCGCTGTGACGTTTCTCGTATCATGTCACATATATAGACCAACTGGTCGTGAATATCAAGCTCCATTTTCTCGGAATAGCGGAAGCGAGAGGGGGCCGGCAGCCCGATGCGGGTTTGCGAAGGTGGCATTTAATTTCGGAGTTTGCAGCCCAACGGACAGCTCTTGCAAATAAAGACTGAATGGTCCAAAAATAAGGAGTCCAATAACCGGAGTGTCGAAGTGTTCACTTCTGCACGGAAGCATCGGTGTCTGCCTGCTAGCAAAGCTTCGTCGGAACGTGACAAAGGTCACAACGGAAAACACAACTATGCCCGCCGGCGATCCGCCACGGTGGGTTTCTCATGGGCGAACCCCTTATGAGATACAACGATTGGCTGTGTGCAATTTCCGTCGTGTGGCTCGCCTTCTTGGTACTGACGGTCCTCTACGTGTTATTGACACACTGACGTTTACCACCTTGGCGACTGTCGTTGTGCTTGTGGACATGATGTCGCACAAACCGAGCGGCTCGCAGGGTGGGATTAGCCGACCTGTCCGCCGAACGATAGATCGGCGGATCATGCTTTCGCCAACCCACCCTTACGGTCTCCGCGCCACTTTCTCAAACCGTTTGATCAAACGCTCCCGCTTGAGACGGGACAGGCGGTTGATCCAGAACAGGCCGTTGAGCTGATCGATCTCGTGCTGATAGCAGACGGCGCGCAGCCCTTCGGACTCCTCTGTCTGCATGTTGCCGTCGACATCCTGATAGCTGATCCGGACGCGCGCGTGACGCTCGACCTCATCGTTGACACCAGGCATCGAGACGCTGCCTTCGCGGTGCAGGATCATCTCGGATGACGCCCATTCGATCTCGGGATTGACGTAGGTCCGCGCACCTTCACTGGTGTCGAGGTCGAGCACGACGACCCGCAACAAGACACCGATATGCGGCGCCGTGATCCCGATTCCGGGGGCGTCGTGCATCGTCTCGAGCAGATCCTTGGCAAGCTCCCGCAGTGCGCCATCGAATTCGGTCACAGGCCGCGCCGGGATTGCGAGCCGGGGGTCGGGATAGCGGACAATGGTGCGGATGCTCACGGTTAGCTCGTAAGGTGGATTAACCCAACGGGTCAGCGCAAAACCGCGGCCCGATGACAGGCTCCGACGTAGTCCATCGCCTTCTCTCGCGCAATGCGCTCAGAGAACGAACTGCGGGTTACGCTTTCGCCAACCCGCCCCACACCTGCTGGTCGGCGCAATCGCCTATGGGCGCGGAAACCAAAACAACTTCATCACGTGATGATCAGTGTGATATTGCAGTCTTAGCGTGTCGGCGAGGCGGAATGCCTGTTCGGGGAAAATTGCTTCGTGAAAGTGTCATTAGTTGCTTTAGCGCTGGTGTTGGTCCCGTGCGTTGCGCTGGCGGAGAGCGATCAAGATTGGAAATTGTGCACAGCGGATGACGCGAACGACCCAGCCATTTTCGCGTGCACGCGTCTTCTTCAAACGAACGACCTTCGTCAGGAGGACCGCGCCGTCGTCTACTATAATCGCGGGGCAGCTCATTGGCGGAAGCGAGATTTCGATGCAGCGATTGCCGACGAAAACGAAGCAATTGAAATCAATCCAAAATTGGCCGACGCGTACATGAGGCGCGGCGCTGCGTATATAGACAAAGGCGACAATGACCGGGCCCTCGCCGATACCGACAAGGCAATCGAGATCGACCCTGATAACGTGAGAGCCCATAGCAACCGCGGTGGATTACGCGCACTTAAAGGTGATGTTGCTGGAGCGATTGCGGACGCAACGAGAGCAATTGAGATCGATCCGACGCTTTACAACGCTTACTCGGTCCGCGGACATGCCTATGCGCTTGATCGCGATTATGCTCGCGCGATAGCTGACTACACGACTATGATCGAGATCGACCCGAAGAGAGCCTTTGCTTACTCGGCTCGCGCAAATGCTTATTCACAAAAGGGCGATGATGAGTCCGCCATGGCCGACGCCAGTAGAGCAATCGAGCTCAACCCAAATGACGTGTGGGGGTATCGCGTCCGTGCGGCCGTCTACCTGCACAAACTTGACTTCGACCGTGCTATCGCTGACTACACCAAAATTACCGAGATCGACCCAAACAACGCATTTGCTAAAGAAGCCCGCTCGAGAGCATATGGCGAGCGGTGGCGATTGTATTCGCGTTGAAATCAGCGGGCGGCGCAGTCGTCGCGCGAGGCTTTGTTATCACCATGACCTCCGTTGCCGGGCAGCCGGACCGTCGGCCCGGCTGCCACTTGCTATTCCATTTATTTGATCTGGCCGGCCTGCACTTTCGAGATGAAGCGCCACGTCGCGTCGGCGACTTCCTCAGGTGAGTCTTCCTGGAGGAAGTGAGATCCCTTCACGACAACCGTCTGCTGGTTCGGCCATGCGCGACAGAACTCGCGCACGGGGCCGATGAGAAATCCCGCGGGCTCGGCGTCAATGAAAAGCTTGGGAATCGGGCTCTTGGACAGCCAGTTGGAGTATTCCTCGACGATCTTGCAGACATCGGCAGGCTCGCCGGCGATGGGTAGCTCGCGTGTCCAGGTCAGCATAGGTTGCCGAATTTTGCCCGGATTCCGGTAGTGCCTCCGATAGACCTCCATGGCGTCCTTCGGCATGTTGCGAATGGGAAGGAGATACTCGATAAAAAGATTCTTCCGCAGGATAAGGTCCTCGCCCTCGGGCGTCCGTTGCGCCTGAAAAAATGCTCTGGTCACGGCCGGCCATTCGTCCCACGAATAGAACGGGCGAACGATAGCTTCCATGTAGACGATTGCCTTGACACGATCCTGGTGATGATAAGCCCAGTTGAAGCCGAGTGCGGATCCCCAGTCATGAACAACCAGGATCACGTTTTTCGTCAGCCCCATCTCCTCGAACCACGCGTCAAGGTATCGCTGGTGGTCAACGAAGCGGTAGGAGCCATCGGGAGCAGGGCCCGAGTTTCCCATGCCAACGAAGTCAGGAGCGAGGCATCGTCCGTACTGAACGCAATGCGGAATGATGTTTCGCCAAAGATACGACGGAGTCGGATTGCCGTGCAGAAAGACGATCGGGTCTCCCTCCCCAACGTCGACGTAGGCCATGTCGGTATCTAGGACGTCGATCCTCTTCCGATAGGTAGGATCCTCGGTGGAAATTGGTTGCATGGGGTACTTCTCTGTCTGGAGTGGCTGAAACTGCCTCCCACGAGCGGCTGGATGTGTCAGTTGAGTTGAGCTATCGTGGAGGAGGTCGGAGAGACAGCCAGTTGGCTCTCTCAAGTCCAAGATAGAGCGCCATTGCCCCGGCTCACAACGTAGACCTTCTTGCTTTTTGGATTAGGAAAACTATGCCGAAAGATAGCCGTCCGCTCCCGCCGCTGAATGCGCTCAGGGCGTTCGAGGCGACTGCGCGTCACCTGTCGGTGAAGGAGGCGGCCAGCGAGCTTTGCGTCACGCCAGGGGCGGTCAGCCAATTGCTGAAGTCGCTGGAGCAGCACTACGGTGTTCGCCTGTTCAATCGCGGCAATCGGAGCATTGCGCTGACTGATGCAGGTCAAACGTTGCTTCCTTCGATCAGGAATGCCTTCAAGCTCATCGCGAGTGTGTCCGAGCGAGTGTCGTCAGCTGCTGACACGGGGATCTTGACCATCAGTGCGACGCAATTTTTTGCGGCTTCGTGGCTCATACCGCGAATGCATGTCTTCAAGGAGCGATATCCCGAAACAGATCTGCGGATTGTAACGCAACACTCGCCAACTGATTTCTCGAGAACGGGAATTGACGTAGCGGTTCGACACGGTCTCGGTGATTACCCCGGCTATAGAAGTGATTACATCGCGGCTATTGATGTCGTTCCAGTTGCAGCTCGGCAAGTGGTCGAACGATTAGGGGTGCCGAAGCGTCCAGAAGAACTTCTCCGATGGCCTCTCGTGCACGATGCCTCCCGCAAAGCGTGGCATCGCTGGTTCGAATCGCGCGATATTGCTGAAACCGGCGTATTGCGCGGATCGTCATTTGATGACCCAAGCCTGATAATTAGAGCGGTGGTGGCGGGCGAGGGAGCCGCGCTGCTTCCCCCCGGGATGTTTGCGCAGGAGGAAGCTGAAGGTGTAGTCGTCAGATTGGCTCAAGAAACGCTTCTTGAGGACTTTGCGTATTATCTTGTCTATCCCGAGCGTGCTCTTGCACGCAGCTCAGTCGCGGCATTTCGTCAATGGATTCTTGACGACGAGACCAAACGATTGATTACGTCATCCAACAAGTCCGCCGGCATTCAAGTCGAGAAGATTGGCGACGTACCAACCACGCGACGACGGGTTGCGCGCACCGCACGACGCTCATCTCGATAGAGTTGCTTCACTATTCGGTCGAAGTGGCACCGGGATGAAGCTTTCCTCGCGATCCCTGTCGCGCGACGTCGAATTTGGCCGCCGAGGCATGTCATGCTTGCCCAGCGATGGCTTCGATCATCATCATGTCGAGCAGGAACGAGCCATCGCCTTCGATCGCGAAGTAGGCTTTCGTTTCAGCCGAGGCTGCTTCCTGAAGCGCACGGATCGCCTTGGTATGATCGGCCGGCGTGCGCATGCGTGCGGTCCAGACGGGGAAGTCCATGCGCAGCCGCCAGCCGCGGCAGGATATGATGGCAAAGCCGGCACGGCTCAGCGCGGCCACCCATTCGCCGACGCTGTAGTCTCGCACATGCGAGGTGTCGCGAAGCAATTCGACAGCTTGCAGATGGGTATCGAAGAGAGCCAGGCCCGGCGAACAGACGTCGATGAAAATCGCCGGAGCGCCCCCTTTCAGGACGCGTCGCGCCTGCCTCAGCCCGCCATCGAAATCCTGCCAATGATGAGCAGAGTAGCGGCAGGCCAGAAAGTCGAAATCGGCATCCGGGAAAGGCAAGTGTTCGGCCGCGGCCTCAACCGTGGCGACGTTGTCGAGACCTTTTTCGCGCGCCGTCGCGGCGACAGCCGTCAGCATCTCGGTGGACAGGTCTGCGGCCGTGACCCGTGTGGCATAAGGCGCAAGCGCGTAGGAGACATGACCACCGCCGGTGCCAAGATCTAACGCGTGCTGCGGCCTTCGTGCGGCAGCCATCGCGCTCAAAGCCTCGAGGTCGGCGCCTTGCGAGTGGACCGAGCTCTCGACGTAGGCTTTGGCACGCGGGCCGAACTGAGCTTCGACGACGCTATCATGGTACTTGCGCATAGCTGTCTCCTGCTGGCGATCGGGAGGAGGATGGGCTTAACTGAAACTGTTACAATATAGAGGTTTATCCTATTATCTTTTCCACCATGCTCGAAATCGATCAACGCCGACTGCTCGGCGAATTCGTCCGCGCCCATCGCGAGCGCATCAGACCTCGCGCGCCGGGCGCTAGGCGCCGCACGCCGGGACTGCGTCGCGAGGAATTGGCGTCGCTCGCCGGCATCAGCGTGACCTGGTGCGCCTGGATCGAGCAGGGGCGTCCCGTTCAGGCGTCGCCCGAAGCGCTGGGCAGGATCGCCACGGCGCTGTCACTGACGCGGGCCGAGCGGGTGTATCTTTTCGAATTGGCGGGCCGGATCGATCCCAATGATCCGGACAGTCTCACCGAACAAGCGCCGGCTTCGCTTGTCGCGGCGGTTGAGGCGCTCCAGCACCCGGCCTATGGTCTCGATCGGCTCTGGAACGCCTGCTGCTGGAACAAGGCCGCTGCTGGCCTCTTCTGCGGTTGGCTCGACGGTAACCACCAGCGCAACTTACTGCGCTTCGTCTTCATCGACGAAGTTGCGCGATCGCTCATTCCTCAGTGGCAGGAGCGCGCACGACGGTTGCTTGCGGAGTTCCGCGCCGATTTCGGCCATACCTTCCGAGACCCGCGCGTGACGGCTTTCATCGAAGGGTTGAAGGCGGACAGCACGCTCTTTGCGAGGTTCTGGGACAAACAGGACGTACAGTATCGAACGGGTGGCGTCCGCACCTTCGACCATCCACGACGCGGCAGGCTCTGCTTCGATCAGCACAGCTTCAGCCCGACGGAGTGTCAGGACTTCAAACTGGTACTGCTGAAACCGCGCGCTTCGGAGCAACGATCTAAATCGCTACCGAGAAGCGCGAGTTGACCGCATGGGCGGCGATCGCTTCGCGACGCTTGTTCACGGAGCGGACCATTCAACACGTCGGGCTCGACGCTGGTCCTGCGCGAAAACGCTATTTTCCCGAACGAAATCAATCTGATTTGCCCTGTCCAGTCCTTCGCGCAAAAATATTTGTCTTCCGTTTTTCAGAAAGATATGTTTTTCTCTCCTCATCCCGTGCCCGCACGAGGGGCGCTTCGCGATCGTCACGGACGTTGGGCGCGGGATGCGATGGACGCTTCAAGGTCGCCCGACGAGCGACCGATGATGCGGACGGCAAAGGCGTGTGGGCCTGGCGCCCTCGTGGCAGGTGCTAAGCCTGTGGGTGATGATCCCGCAAGCGACGGTGACACAAAAGCCGGTCTCGCCGGGGCGCGCACGATATATGCTGTTAACACCATTGCGCAGGGAATGCCGATGCGTCGGTCTTACCTGTAGTGGACTTACTCGTATGCTCCTTCGACCGTTGCATACGAGGCTATGGGTGCGGCCATGCACCTGGCATTCCCTGCGCCCTCCGTCTTCGGAAGGCCCATTGTCGAGCAAAACTCGGGTGCGTTCGCGCCGCGAGAATGCGGCTGGCTGTGACTTCGGATGTTGGCAGAGGATTGCGATGTCGGTGGCGTTCCAAATGGCAGCAGGTTGGCAGCTGGTCTATTGTTTGCGCATGATCTCCGCGCAAACGCGTTTCCGCGTTTGTCGCGAGGGAAAACGCTTCACACTTTTCCGGATCATGCGCTCTACGCGCGAAAAAAGTTCGCGGGCTTGTCGTCAATTTGTCGGTTCCGGCCCTTTCCGTTCGTCTTGCACCTGGATAGAGCTCGATTGGAGACCAGGACATGGAAAATTCTCGCTATCGCTGGGTGATCGTTGCCGCTGGGGGTCTTTTGGGCTGTGTCGCGATCGGCGGCATGTTTTCGCTGCCGGTGCTGCTCCAGCCGATTGTGCGGGATACCGGTTGGTCGGTCACGGGTGTCTCGAGCTCCATGACCGTCGGCTTTCTCGCCATGGCGTTGACCAGCATGATCTGGGGCACCTTGTCCGACCGGCTCGGACCGCTGCCGGTGGTGCTGACCGGCTCGGTGGTGATCGCCGCAAGCCTCGCGTTGGCGAGCCGCGCCACATCGCTGCTCGCGTTTCAATTCGTCTTCGGCGTCATGGTCGGCGGTGCCACAGCCGCGATCTTTGCGCCGATGATGGCGACCGTCACCGGCTGGTTCGATACCCATCGCAGCCTTGCCGTGTCGCTGGTCTCTGCCGGCATGGGGATGGCGCCGATGACCATGTCGCCGCTGGTTGCCTGGCTCGTCTCTCACCATGACTGGCGGACCTCGATGCTGATCCTGGCCGCCGTCGTCGCCGCAATCATGATTCCGGTCTCGCTCCTGGTGCGTCGCGCGCCGGCGCTTGACGCCAAGCCTTCCGCTACAACCGATAGCAACGCGCCGCCAGCGGAGATGTCGCGGTCGCAAGCGCTGCGCTCGCCGCAATTCATCATCCTGCTGTTGACCAATTTCTTCTGCTGCGCGACGCATTCGGGCCCGATCATCCATACCGTGAGCTATGCCATCACTTGCGGGATTCCGCTGGCTGCCGCGGTCACGATCTACAGCATGGAGGGCTTTGCGGGGTTGTTCGGCCGCATCGCCTTCGGCCTGCTTGGCGATCGCTTTGGCGCCAAGCGCGTACTGGTCACGGGCCTGCTGGTTCAGGCCTTCGGTGCGCTCGCTTACGTCTTCGCGCGGGAGCTTTCCGAGTTCTACGCCGTGGCGGCGCTGTTCGGCTTCGTCTACGCCGGCACCATGCCGCTCTATTCGGTGCTCGTGCGCGAGAACTTCCCGCTGCGGATATTGGGCACGATTATCGGGGGCACCGCGATGGCCGGCAGCCTCGGCATGGCGACCGGGCCGGTGGCCGGCGGTTTGATCTATGATACCTTCGCCAGCTACGCTTGGCTCTATATCGGCTCCTGGGCCTTCGGGCTTGGCGCCTTCTTCATCGCAATGACGTTCAGGCCGTTTCCGAAGACCGGGTCGCAGCCTGTTCCAGCGCCGGCATAGGAGATGCGCGTCCCTTCCGCTTGCAAGACGGACGGGGTATGGCAGTCTCGGTAGCCCCGTCTCTCGCATGCTCAACGGCAAAGCTCATGTCGCGAATTTCCATCAAGACCAAGGATGATTTGCCGGAAGCGTTCAAGCCGCTCTGGGACAAGATGACGACCTACGGCGCTTTCGAGAATCAGGCCGGAATCATGGCCCACCGGCCGCCGATCTTCAAACACATCTGGTCCATGCTGATCGATTTGTCCGAAGAGGCGGTGCTTCCCAAACGCTATCTCGAACTCGCGCTGGTCACTGTTTCGCTGCTGAACAAGTGCACCTATTGCGTCTCGCATCACGCGCCGAAGCTGGCGATCCAGGGTGTATCGGAAGAGGGCGCCGAACGGCTGCTCGACTACAAGGACCATCCCGAGCTCGATAAGGTCGACAGATTGGTGGTCGAATATGCGATCGCGGTGACCAACGATTGGAACAAGACCCGCGACGAACTGTTTTCCCAGCTGCGTGCACACTTTTCCGAGGCCCAGATTGTCGAATTGACCTGGCGCACCGCGCTGTGCGGCGCGTTCAATCGCTTCAACGACATCCTGCAATTCGATATCGAGGAGGGCGTGCCGGTGCGGCAGGCCGCCGAGTAAGATTGATCCAACAAGCACAGGAATTTTCCATGGCACGATCGCGCTGTATTACCGAGATGGGCATGGGCGTCGATGTCCACGGCAGGGACGCGACCAAAGCGGCCAAGCGCGCCGTCTCCGATGCCATTCGCCATTCGAGCCTCTCTTTCGTCCGCGCGATCGGCAAGACTCCCGACCAGATGTTTGTCGATGTCACAATCGGTGTGCCGAATCCTGAGGCTGTCGATACGTCCGCTGTGGCCAAAGAGTTGCCCTATGGCAAAGTCACCGTTACGGCGGTCAAGGGCGGGCTCGAAGTGCCGGCGGAGCAGGGCAACGATTCCATCCTCATTGCCAATGCGGCTGTCATTGTGAGCCTCGATTTCGGCACGTAAGTCGGTGGCCGGACGCGATACCAAAAAGGGTCGGACTCCGATTTGCGAGGTTATGGCCGAAAACGAGGGAAATATGACATTTAGGTCATAAGCTTTCCCGGATAGGTTTCCGCCAGACAATCACGGCAGGAATACCCTCATGAACGAACGCAAGCTGGTTATCGTCTTTGCGGTGTTTCCTGGACTGACTCAACTGTCGCTCACAGGTCCGTACGAGGTGTTCTCGAGATTGCCCGGCGCCGAGGTGATCATCGCGAGTGTCACCGGCGGTGCGCTGGAGAGCAGCAAGCTTGCCTTCAGTGGGCTACAACGGCTTGCTGACATCCGGGCGTGTGACGTGATTTGCGTCCCCGGTGGCGCGGGTGTCTTCGATGCCATGCGCGATGATGTCTTCCTCGGTGAATTGTGCCGGCTCGCCTCCAGCGCACGGCTCACAACTTCGGTTTGTACGGGTTCGCTGGTGCTTGGTGCGGCGGGTCTGTTGCGGGGTAAGCGCGCCACGACAAACTGGGCGTGGCGCGACCTCCTGGCGCCCTTCGGAGCGATTGCGGACACGTCGCGGGTGGTTCGCGACGGCACGGTCATCACTGGCGGTGGAGTCACTGCGGGGATCGATTTCGCTCTCACCGTTGCCGTGGAGCTCGCGGGGCCCGACGTAGCGAAGTCGATTCAGCTCCAGATCGAGTATGCGCCACTGCCGCCCTTCGATGCGGGCTCTCCCGAAGCCGCGCCGCCGCCGGTTGTGGCCCAACTGCGTGAGCGCAACGCGGCGCTTGCCGACCAGCGCCGAAAGATCGTCAAAGCTGCTGCTGACCGTATGGTCGTGAGCCAGGGTGTGGAATGAGCATGATCTTCCAGGGCATTTGGTGCCGATCGAGGGGATGAATCGCTTTACAGTCCTCGAGGCTCTTGCGAGCCCGCAAGGCGCGCTGACGCGTGCAATACTTGATGTCACCTCCCGCGCGGCGGTCTGAGATGCCGCGCTTTCGTTGACGGTGAATGGGCGCAAGGGGGCTGGCCGATTTACCTCTAAATATGGCAATACTGCCACTATCGGCGGAGGCGCCTGCCGCTTAGTAAGGCTCCCATCAATGAGGGGAGAGCTTGCCATGCCGATGATTGACGTGACGATTCCCGAAGGTGCGTTGAAGCCGGAGGCCGAGGAACGTCTGCTGAAGGAGCTCACCGACATCTTGATCAGGGCCGAGGGATATACTCCCGAAACAAACAAGCTCGCGCTAAGCAGAACGTGGCTGCTTCTTCATCGTCCCGCCGCGGTCTATGTCGCTGGCGCGCCTGCAGATGCACCGCGCTATCGGATCGTCCCGACCGTGCCGGAGGGCCAATACACCGACGCAGTGCGCGAGATTTTGGTAAAGGAAGTCACCGAAGCGGTGGTGCGCGCGGAGGGTGGCAAGTTCGAGGATGTCGCGCCTCGGGTCTGGGTGTTTCCGACCGAAGTGCCAGACGGCCAATGGGGTGGTCGGGGTCGCATCGTGCGGCTTTCGGAGATCCATGCCGGTTTTCTGAGTGGCGAACCCGACCACATCAAGGCTGGCCAGGACGGACACAAAGTCGGTCAGGAACGAGTGGCAACGCGACGGCGGGAAAAGGCTCACGAGTTGCTGGCCGGCGCGCTGGATGCTGTCCAAAAGGGGACGGCTGCGAAATAGTCCCCCGCCGCGGTTCGTTGACGCGAGGCAGTCATGGCAGACGATGGTCGCTTCAGGCTTGCCGCCATTCAGGCGGCGGCCGTTCCCTTCGATCGGGAAGCATCGACCCGGAAGGCCTGCCGCTTGATCGAGGAAGCGGGCGCGAAGGGCGCCACGATCGCGGCCTTCGGCGAAACCTGGCTGCCCGGCTATCCGTTCTTCTGCAATGCGCCGACCACTGCATTGACGTGGCGAGCGATGGCTGAATATCTCGACAATGCGGTCGAAATTCCAAGCCCGACCACAGATCAGTTGTGCGCGGCGGCCAAGGCTGCCGGAATCGACGTCGTCATCGGCGTTGCCGAACGCGAGAGCGGCAGTGGCGGATCGGTCTATTGCACTTTGCTGTTCATCGGCAGTGAGGGCCGTATTCTCGGCCGTCACCGCAAGATCAAGCCGACATTCAGTGAACGCTCGGTCTGGGCCGACGGTGACGCCGTTGGCTTGCGCACCTATGGCCGATCCTATGGGCGCATCAGCGGTTTGAACTGCTGGGAGCATAATACGATGCTGCCAGGCTATGCGCTGGCGGCAGAGGGAACGCAGATTCACGTCGCGGCCTGGCCGGGGCGCGAACCGGCGGCTGCGCCACCTTCACCGACCCCGCTGTGGCCACGGCAGTTGCTGCTGTCGCGTGCTTTTGCGTCGCAGGCCTCATGCTACGTGATCGCGGTTGTCGGCATGCGGTCGCATGCCGACACGCCGGAGCGCTACAGGCAGCTGTCGACCGTCGAGTACACCGGCGACTGTTGTATCATCGATCCGCGGGGCGAGATCATTGCCGGTCCGGCACAAGGTGAAACAATCCTGATTGCCGAGGGGTCACGCGAAGTGGTGCTCGCCGCCAAAGCGGTTTCCGACATCGGCGGACATTATTCCCGGCCCGATTTGCTCAGGCTGATCGTCAACCGCAATCCGCAGCACAGGATTGTCGATGAGGGAAGCGACAGTATGGTCGAGCGGCGGGTGTAGGAACTTTCTGGCTTGATTTCTTCCAGGTTGCGGCTCGAATAGCATCGAGCAATGAGGAATACGATTGGAGGAAATACCCATGGCCCAGAATAAACGCATAGTCTTGGCTTCGCGTCCCGTCGGTGAACCGAAGGCCTCTGACTTCCGCATCGAGAATAATCCAATTCCGACACCCGGCGACGGGCAAGTGTTGCTGCGCACGATCTGGCTCTCACTCGATCCCTATATGCGCGGGCGCATGAGCGACGCTCCCTCTTATGCGGCGCCGGTGCCGATCGGCGGCGTTATGGAAGGCGGTACCGTCTCCGAGGTGATCGCGTCCAACAACCCGGCGTTCGCCAAGGGCGACATCGTGGTGGAGCGCACCGGTTGGCAGACGCATGCGTTGTCCGACGGCAAGGGGCTGACGAAGGTCGATCCCAAGCTTGCGCCGATCTCGACCGCAGTCGGCGTGCTCGGCATGCCCGGCATGACGGCCTATGTTGGGCTGCTCGATATCGGAAAGCCTCAGGGCGGCGAAACCGTCGTCGTGGCGGCCGCTTTGGGAGCCGTTGGCTCTGCCGTAGGCCAGATTGCGAAGATCAAGGGAGCACGCGCGGTCGGCATCGCCGGCGGCAAGGACAAGTGCGCTTATGTGAAGAATGAGCTCGGCTTGGACGAGTGCCTGGATCACCGCGATCCCGATCTCGCCGCCAAGCTGAAAGACGCCTGCCCAAAGGGGATCGACGTCTATTTCGAGAATGTCGGCGGCGCGGTGTTCGAAGCGGTGTTTCCGCTACTGAACGCGTTCGCGCGCGTGCCGGTGTGCGGCCTGATCGCGCACTACAACGACGACATGCGGGCCGCCGCACCGAAATGGGCGCCGTCGCTGATGCGCGCGGTCCTGACCAAGCGCCTGACCATCCGCGGCTTCATCGTCAGCGATTTCGCGGCGCGACGGGCTGACTTCCTGCGCGATATGGCGGGTTGGGTTGGTGAGGGCAGGGTCAAATACAAGGACTTCGTCACCGAAGGCCTCGAGAACGCACCCGCCGCCTTCATGGGGCTTCTGAAGGGCGCCAATTTCGGCAAGCAACTGGTGCGCGTCGGCCCCGATCGAGTCTGAACCGGCACCTTGCGCCAAAGGTCCGAACATTCATCGACCTTGTCTGCGGGCATATCCGAGCCCTGGCAAAGACTGCCGGTTCCGCGTGGCGTGTTGGGCGGCGACGTGGTTAGATAACCGCGCAAAACCCTAAAGGCCGACCGGGGAAGACAATGACGCGGATCGATATCAATTGCGACATGGGTGAAGGCTTTGGCGTGTACGCGCTCGGCGACGACGCCGGCATGCTCAAGATCGTCACGTCAGCCAACATCGCCTGCGGTTTTCACGCCGGCGATCCGCTGGTGATGCATCGCACGCTCAAGGGAGCGAAAGACAATGGCGTCGGCGTCGGCGCCCATCCCGGCTTTCTCGATCTCTGGGGCTTTGGCCGCAGGCCGATCCATGGCGAACGGCCTGCCGATATCGAAAAAATCATCCTCTATCAGGTCGGTGCGCTGATGGGGCTCGCCACCGACGTCGGCATTCGCGTACGCCACGTCAAGACGCACGGCGCGCTCGGCAATCTCGCCGCCGAGGACCGCGATCTTGCCGAAGCGGTCGCGCGGGCGGTCAGGACGATCGATCGCAATCTGATGCTGGTGGTGATGCCGGGGCAGGAGACCGAGAAGGCGGGCGAAAAATTCGGCCTGCCTCTGGTGCGCGAGATCTATGCCGACCGCGCTTACGCCGACAACGGCAACCTGGTGTCGCGCCGGCTCGAAGGCGCTGTCATCCACGACGCAGATGTCGCCGCCGAGCGAGTGATCGCCATGATTTCCGATCGCGCGATCATAAGCCGGAGCGGCAAGAAGCTGCCAACGCGGATCGACAGCGTCTGCGTCCACGGCGACACGCCGGGCGCGGTCGCGATGGCGCGGCGT
>Ga0070734_10001992_pt1 | contig 26895 bp, 27 predicted proteins | sample Coa_R1_8_FD_66444 | JGI IMG/M metagenome (GOLD analysis project Ga0070734, IMG submission 66444) | Surface soil microbial communities from Centralia Pennsylvania, which are recovering from an underground coalmine fire - Coalmine... | ecosystem: Environmental > Terrestrial > Soil > Unclassified ... | reverse complement strand
TTCCTTCTGCCATTCTTCGAACTACGTGTAGCAAAGACTTAACGTCGTCATTTCCCAGTAGCAATTTAGTCTGTGGTAGTACCGGCCCTTTGGCGAAAATGAGGGCCTCCCAGTTGCCATTGGCCAGTGGTTTCGACAGCAGAATTTCGATGCGGCCACCTGTTTCTTTATAGGCGTAGATCCTGGCCTTGCGTACTTTAGTGTTATTGACCACCAAAAGGTCGCCCGGCTTTAGATAGCTGCCAATGTTCTTAAAGAAATCATGTTTGATCTCCTCGCCGCCATGGCCAACCACCATTAAGCGTGACGCGGACCGATCAGCGATAGCATCGGTTGCAATCAGTTCATCAGGAAGAGAAAAATCATAAAGACTTAGATCATCCACTAATAGAGCCTTTTAATTTCGGTTTTGGGATAATAGCGACTCAATATCTCTTGAAATGATTTATTGGCGCGTCCCATGCCATAGGCGCCAATTTGGCACATCCCCACGCCATGGCCAAAGCCGCCGCCGTGCATTCTTACCTTGGTGCCATCAATAACGATATCCTTTATTAGAGTCGATTTGATTTTCATACTGCCCATGGTCATGCGAAAGTCATGGCCATTGATCTTCTGATTTTTATCGCCCACCAGCTCAAGCTTATCCACCCGACCGTCCTTCGAGCGCGAAAGTATCTTGATGGCATTTATCTTTTGCTTGAATTTGGCTTCTAAATCACTCAGCTCAAGTTCAGTCTCCCACTTGAAGGTGGGCGACGATTTGCAATATCCGCATTCAACTCCGCGAAGATGAGGGTAGTTTCTCCCCCACACACTCTTAGCATTGGTAGTATTGCCACCGCAGGTTGAATGATATGAAGTCTCGGCCAAGCGGCCATCTAGGGTGAGCACTAGGCCTGCTGTCTCCCTCGCTGCCGTGATAAAGACTTCCGCCGGTTTAGATTTGAGCACCTGATCAATTTGCGAATTTTGAACATGATATTCGCTTGCTTTGCGTTCTCGCATTCGAAGGATAGCGAAAGTACGGGCGGCAATGGCCTGCGCCTTTAATGACTCTAAGGGCCATGAGTGACCAACCTCTCCAGCTAGCACAGAAGCCACATACTTTTCCAAGGAAATGCTCTCGATGTGTTCATCGTGCAATACCTTGATCATGGGCATTTTTTTCACCTGGGCTGGCACAATGTGGCTGCAGCCAGTAAAAATAACGCCAACGACGATAAAAAAGATATGGATTATCCACTTACCCATTAATTGAATCCTTGTTTTTCTTCGACCCTTCTTATTGCGGCTATACTATTGCCAATGTATTAGTATTCGTAACGAAAAACTGCGGTGTCTATATGTTAATGTCCAAACTATTTTTGCCCACCATGCGGGAAATCCCCGCCGATGCCAATGTTATTAGCCACCAACTTATGTTGCGTGCAGGCCTAATCCGCAAGGTGGCTTCTGGTATCTATACCTTTTTGCCATTAGGATTGCGAGTTGTCAAAAAGATAACGGCAATTATTGAGCAGGAAATGAATAGGGCAGGTGGCCAGGAAATCCTCATGCCCGTTGTCCAGCCGGCCGAGCTTTGGCAGGAATCAGGCCGATTTTTGGAGTATGGCCCGGAATTACTTAGATTTAAGGATCGCAAAGACACCTGGTTTTGCTTGGGGCCCACCCATGAAGAAGTGGTGACAGCGTTGGTGCGTGACCATGTAAAAAGCTATAAAAGTCTGCCCCTTACGCTCTATCAAATACAGACCAAGTTTCGTGATGAAATTCGCCCGCGCTTTGGTCTCATGCGCGGACGCGAGTTTATCATGAAGGATGCCTATTCATTTTGCGCTGATAAAAAGAGCCAAGATGAAACCTATCAGTCCATGTGGGACGCCTATCACCGCATATTTGAGCGCTGTGGTTTGCAATTTAGAGCGGTTAGGGCAGCCACCGGCTCCATTGGCGGGGATATGAGCCATGAATTTCAGGTGTTAGCTCAGTCGGGCGAGGATGCCATTGCCGCGTGCGATCACTGCGGTTATGCGGCTAACGTTGAGCTTGCGGAAGTTAGGGTTAAGCCGGCTTTAGCCATGGCGCAGTCTGGCCTTCCCTACGAAGAGATTAAGACGCCCAACCAAAAGTCGATAGCCGAAGTGGCGAGTTTTTTGGGCATTGGTGAAGACCGACTCATCAAGGCGCTGGTTTTTGATGTTGATGGCCGGCTGGTTTTAGCCTTGGTGCGAGGCGATTACGAAGTTAGTGAAGCCAAGCTTAAATCGGTGCTGTCAGCTGATGCTGTGTCGCCGGCTGATGACAAGCTCATAGTTGAAGGCATTGGGCCCGTAGGATTTATTGGTCCCGTGGGCGTAAATCGGGACATACGAATCGTGGCCGATTTTTCACTGCACGGGCTTAACGACATGGTGGCTGGCGCTAACAAGAAAGATATTCATTATGCCCATGTTGATCTCGGCCGGGATAGTCACGCAGAATTTTTCGATATCAGGAAGGCCCATGCTCTTGACCCCTGTGGCCAATGCGGCGAAGCTTTTACCATATTGCGTGGCATAGAAGTGGGCCATATATTTTATCTAGGTACGAAGTACTCGAAAGCCATGGCGGCCACCGTTCAAAACGAGCATGGTGAAGTAGTAGACATGGAAATGGGCTGCTACGGCATCGGCGTAGGACGAACTGCTGCAGCTGCCATTGAGCAAAATCACGACGACAAAGGCATCATTTGGCCCGCCTCGATTGCACCCTATCATATTCATCTGGTGCAGCTTGGGGCTGATAAGGAGCTCGCTACTGCAGCCTTGGCCATCTATGATGAGTTGTTGGCGAATGGCTTTGAAGTGTTGTTTGACGATCGTGACGAGCGTGCTGGAGTAAAGCTCAACGACGCTGATTTAATTGGCTGTCCGCTGCGGATCAGCGTGGGCAGTCGTGGTTTAAAGAATCGGGAATTCGAGGTCTTGCCAAGTGAAAGCAAGCATCGGGCCCGCTCATGGTTTCCATGGACGATGATTATGTCTCAAAGATTAAGGAGCTATTGCAATAATAATGGGTTTTTGGTTTTTTCTGACTGCGGTCATGGTAGGCAATATGTTGCTCAAAGCATATAAGTGGCGAATTCAATCCCAAAATATGCGCGTGTCCGACAACAAGATGGCTGCCATGGAAATGGAATTAGATGCCGCCCGCGAGAAAATAAAGGCATTGGAGCAGGCGGTCTTTCTTGACGATTTTGAACTCAAGCGACAGTTTAGCAAGCTTGAGCAGGAAGCCTCTGCATCTGCTCGCCGCCAATAACCATGTCGCTTTAAGCCAAATCGATTCGTTGATCCAAGTAGACATCTTGAATGGCATGAAGAAGTTTTATGCCTTCGGCCAAGGGCTTCTGAAAAGCTTTGCGTCCAGAAATCAAGCCCATGCCACCGGCGCGCTTGTTGATCACGGCGGTTAGCACGGCTTGTGCCAAATCGTCCTTACCAGAAGGTCCACCCGAATTAATCAAGCCAATTCGACCCATATAACAATTGGCCACTTGATAGCGAGTTAAATCGATGGGGTTGTTGGTGGTTAGCCGCTCGTAAACTAAAGGAGAGGTATGGCCAAAACCGATGGCTGTATAGCCGCCATTATTGGTGGGTAATTTTTGCTTTATGATGTCGGCACCCAAGGTGACACCGAGATGATTAGCCTGGCCGGTTAGGTCAGCTGCCCCATGATAGTCCACATTGTCTTTCTTGAAACTCGCATTGCGTAGATAACACCACAGGATGGTGAACATGCCCAAATCATGGGCTTCTTTGAAGGCTCGGCTAATTTCTTGCAACTGCCGGTGGGATTCCTTCGAGCCCCAATAGATAGTTGCGCCAACTCCCACCGCTCCCATATCAAATGCTTGTCTGACGTTAGCAAAGCACACTTGATCGTAGGAGGTCGGAAAACTTAGGGTTTCATTGTGATTGATCTTTAGGATAAACGGGATCTTGTGGGCGTAGGTCTTGGCAACGGACGCGAGCACGCCGTAGGTGGATGCAACGCCGTTACAGCCACCCTCGATGGCCAGTCGCACAATATTTGCGGGATCAAAAAAATCAGGGTTTAGGGCGAATGAGGCGGACGCGGAATGCTCCACACCTTGATCCACGGGCAAGATACTCACATATCCAGTTTCCTTTAGCCGGCCCGCATTAAATAGGCTGGCAAGATTCCTGATGACCGCAGGTGTTCTATCGGAGCCAATAAACACCCGATCAATAAAATCAGGACCCGGTCGATGAAGCCGGTCTTTGGTTATGGTCTTACATTGATGGGTAAGTAACGCAGCATGCTCGCCTAACAAGGCTTCAATATCGATCATGAAATTTCCCACAAGATATAATCGCCATGCCATGTAATGCATCAGACATTCTTTTAAAAGTGCCAAGTTTTGACTTTTTCGTCTTGCGCAGGGATAGAATCATAAGTTACGTAAAATTTACGGTCAGGTACACTTAGGGGGTTTTCATAATTGGCAATCATGATGTAGCGGTCGGCCAGACGAACTCGTAAACTTGCCACGGTCATGAAGTAGTCATCTAATTGCCGACCATTGTAGTCATCCATCTTCTTTAAAATTTTTTCGATGTGACATTTGGTTCGTGTCAGGGCTGAAAGTGTTAATGGCTGGCTGTTGACTTCCGAAAGCTCAACCTCGTCGCCGAAGTAACTTGTTATTCTCTGTGCGAACACTAGCTCTACCGTAATATCGTAGGGCGCGAAATTGAAGATTTCGATGGGCTCATAATTTTGTGGATCTGATCCGTGGCAATGAAGGGATATAAAGCCAAGCACTACCAGCCATATCAGTATCGGACTTTTTCTGAGTGACAATTCGATTATCCACCATAAGGTATAAAAAAGTCTGAACGGAACCTAGGTATAGCAAACCCCAAACTTTGGGCTAGCAATTGCCCGTTTAGTCAGGAGGTAATTCCATGTCTAGTTGGTTCGGACTTTTTTGTGGCACTATCGCATTAATGGCTCATATCAATGTGTCTGCCGATGCGCCAACGAGCTCGGTTTTGAGCCATGGTCACCATCATCGCCACCATCATTGCGAGCGCAACCACTATCCCGATGCATGTAATAGCTATTCGCATTGTCGTTGGGATTTCTCACTTAACACTTGTTTCTATGCCACCAGCAGTGGCAATGGCCCTGGCTTTGGCAACGGCGGCAGCGGCGTTGGCCCTGGTTATGGCGGAGGATGGGGCGGTGCTCCTGGCCCTGGCCCTGGATTTCCTGGCGGTGGCTATGACCGATGCATTGGCATCATGGACTACTATGCTTGTCACAACACTAGGGGATGTCATTGGGACAGTTACGATGACACCTGTCGACGAACCTATTAATGCGCAAAGCGCCGCTACGTCTTAGTAGCGGCATTCGATCTATAGATCCCTTGCAAGCTGGTGACTTCCTTTCGACAAATGGGACAAATGGGTTTGTTGTCTTTGGCTCTGGCTTGCAGCAGGTCATAACAGGCGCCACAAACAATAAAGTGGCCGCATGGGACAAACACGCCTGAAACGCTTCGCGTCTGGCAAATTATACAAATGTCCTTCTCTGGATCTAAAGTCACAGTTTCGTTTTGACTGAAGGAGTCTTCGTTGTTTTCCACCATCACGGCTGCGTTAATAAAATCATCGATCGACCAAAACCGGTCGTTAAGGCGATACTGGTCAGTTGAAAGATTTCTAACCACGTGGGCGATAAAATCGGTAACGGAAAGTGCCTCAGCTGGGCGAAGCTGTGATCTGACTTCCACCAAGGCGGGGCGAAGTTTCGTGCTGTTTAAATAAAAGCTCCTTTTGCCCTCTTCGTCATCGCGGCTCTTATATATTTGATAGGATGTGGCTTCGGTGAGAAGGGTAATGACCTCGTGGTGCTGGTTATTTCTATGCGCAAGATAACAAAGATAAGGCAGCCCAACCAATCGCGCCGTTACCGTTGCTGTAACTTCCGCACAAAGATGGATGGCGGGGCATGCGACATAGAATAGCGGAGCAAACAATATCTTGGTCATAGGCTCGCAAGCCCCACAACCTTGCCAACCGGAACAGCCATAAAGCGCGTTAGTAAGTTTGGGCTTGGAAAACGACCACAGCGGAATAAACCATTTCATGGTCTCTTCGTTTTCTTGAATTTGGTTCTGGTATGCTTTGATAGCATGCTGGATGTCGTTAGCTCGCACGGCATCTATGGTCAACATTAAGCAAGTCATAGCCACCATGAACGTCTTCATAAAAGTCCTCAACAGAACATAAAAACTAAGAACCAAAATTTTAACCATAACAATAGGCTGCGCAACTTCATTCCACAGTGAGCGTTACGCGTGTTTTGGTTACGGACATTGTGCCAAATAGATTTACTGTCATAACCACGACATATCTTGAATGCTAGAAGCTAAATGTGGTTAATAGCGATGGTCTATCGAATTAATCGAAAAGAGATTTGCTGCTCACGGATGTTGTGGCCCGCTTTTCTTGTGTTAGCTGCGCACTGTCATTTGCCAAGCTTAGCGGGCGGTGGCCACAGTGCGATGAAAAAAACCGACAACACCAAGCTAGAAGTGGCCACTGAACCAGAAAATCAACAACCGAGCTTTGCCGAATGGGTAACGCCTACGCGTATGGCGTTGCAGCAAGTGCCAGCTAGTGAAGCGGAAATCACCGGTAAAGTCGATATGAGCGCTCCGGTCGATATACTGGCACAGGCTAAGAAGACCTATTTGCCCGCACGTGCTTACCCCTTTGATTTCGTGTCGATAGCGAGAATAAGATCGGTAAATGTCATGCCGGTTTGTCTATTTTGCTCGAGCAAAGGTATGAAGGCCAATAGCTATGCCCCGGATGAGCCTCACGTAACCAAAAAGGATATGGCCATCGACATTGTCTTTGAGTTTATCAATTCTATTGCTTATGGTTTTTACAATGGTCCCTCGGGACTCAAGATTGTTCCCATTGCCACTGACCAATCACCGTTTGGCTTGTTGACTTACGAACGGCACAACTGTTTAGGCAGACTCACCCAATCGAACCTATATGATAAATTCAGCACCGTGACTTTTGATGGCGATCTATCCATATTGCCGACATGGTATGTATTTAAGGATGACAAGACACAACTTACAAAGAATGTTGATATTGTGGTGGCGCTTCTAATTGTCGATGGCATGCCCGACGATTTTACCGCGTTTTGCGCTACGCTTTCGATGATGCCATCCCACATAAGGATTCTCGTGCTGCTCCTTAATAACGGTAAAGGTAAAAATGCGGCTGTACGGCGCTTTAAGTCGTTGCGCGAGCAGTTTCCCGACCACGTGCGGCTCATTGTCGTTAATGCAAAAATGTCACCCAAACGTGTGGCCATGATTTTACTAGAACTGATGGGCTTGCGATGGAACTGAGATGAAATCGGGAAGTATTTAGATCACCTGCTGGTTGCATGGTCTCTACCACTGCGAGGGTGGCCTATGACTTATCGGGTGCTTTGGCCTATATTTGGCTTCTTCTTTTGCTTTTCCTTAATGAGTTCCGACTTTGACTATTCTATGACCGAGCAGGGAAACTGGTCGATCTCTGCGATAGCCAATGCCAAGAACCCGGGCTACATCGCGTTAGTAGGCATTGGGACCTTGGCCATAGTAGCGACGGGTGTTGCCGTCGCTGGGCCCATTTTGTTGTGCCATGCGTTTTCTGAAGGGATAGTATGCGACGCCGCTGGTACTGTTACAGGCATCATCGGTGGCGCTTCTGCTTTAGGCGGTTGGACCGGCACGGTATATTGGGCAAAAAAACTCTATGACGAAGTAAAGCCACATGTAAAGCGCAATTTTTTCGCCAAGCTATTGAGGAGCGCCTATGATCTTGTCAATCATACAGGCGATCAACGGCAAGCGCTCCGGCGGCTTGAGGCCTATATCATGTCCACTGACATAAACTACAAAACTACCTATGTTCTACTGGAGGATCCGCTTAGAGAGCTCGCCGAAAAGCTCATTTTGGCTAATGAAGCCGCGCGATTTTCTCCTTGGTCAACATTTTTCCCAGAAGATGTCGATGTTGGTCTTGGAAAATACCGTAGAAGTATGGGCAGGCCGAAACTGAATTTTCCAAAGACCGAATGGGTGGATGCGGATGTAGATCAAATAGTGTTCGTCGAGGCCCGCAGGCTGCTTGATGAGTCTGATGCGCTCTTCAATCGAAAGACACTGTTGGAGGACATAACTAGGGTGCGAGCGTTGAAAGCAAAATATGATCAGGCCCGTGAGCAATGCAAAGAAGAGGCGCAAAACTTTCTGACATCAATTAATAATGACCGCCAGGGCCTAGATGAGGTGGCGGTTGCGCTCGATGCGGACGAGTCCGTGTGAAGCACGTTGCCGTGCTTCACGAGCTTCACGCAGTTTCTTAAGACTGAACTTCTTGTACTTCGCATGTGTATGGTTCATCAATCAATGGCTCATTCACCAGGTCGGTCAGTCTCAAGATGGCCGAGACAGACGTTTTACCATCGGCGCTCGGAAACGTTGCCACGAAACCCGTATAGTGATCATGATTGACGAGGTGCCCGCTCACCTGGTAACCGCTCGCGGTCTTTTCCACCGTGAGTTGCTGGCCCATCAAACTAAATCCCGTGCTGCCAGTGGTAGATTCAAAGTCGAAAGTGGACTTCCCGCTAACGTTTGAGCTTGAAAATATCATATTGCTGGTTTTGGATGCGCACGTAAAAATCGTGTCAGCGCTTAGAAAGGAGCTGAAGTTGAGACAAACCCAAAAGGCACATAGGAGTCTTTTCACAGTATTCTCCAATGACGTCAAGGATGGTTATCCTGCTCGTCAAAAAACAGTTTTGATCAAAACCAATTAATCATGGGACATATTCCTTCTTTGTGGGAGTTTATATTGCAAAGATTGATGGGGCCTGGTTGGAAGCTTGCCCACAAGGACGTTGATAGGCTGGTTGATAAAATGAGCCTGTCGCTCTCAACCATCATCGGGCCTGGTGAAACGGTTGGTGTCTATGCCGACATTTCGCGTGAGTCGGTCCTAGTGGTGCTCGCACTAATTAGGCATGGGCAAAGAATCGCCATTTTGCCCCAGCGTGAGCCTGCTTCAGTATTGGAACATTGGTGCCATGCTTTGGGGCTGACCAAGGTTTTGTTTACCTGTGCCCCGGTCGGATTTTGTCCACCAGGGATCATGTGCATAGATACCCTCCAATTGCTCTCTTCACCGCAGCAAGTCGGCCGCGATGTGATGTTGGGTGCGCCATGTGCCACTATTTTGCGCACGTCGGGAACGACGGCTACGCCTAAAACCGCCGTCATTTCGGAAAAGGCACACCGGGCCAGCGCTGAGGCGGTTGGTCAGTTTTTTAATTTCAAAGAAGGCGATAGCTGGGCACTTAATCTACCTTTGTATCACGTAAGCGGTCTCAGCATTATTTTTCGCGCGCTAGCGGCCAACGCGGGAATCTTTGTGGCCAAGACCGCTGATGATCTTTGCTATGCCGTTAATGAACGTCTGGTCACCCATCTCTCGCTGGTGCCGACCCAACTTAAACGATTGCTCGAAAGTTCGGTTGATCTGTCGGGGCTAAAAGCCATCATCGTTGGTGGCGATGAGCTACCGGAGGCACTAAAATCTCAAGCGCTGCTGCGAGCTCTACCCATCTATGAAACCTATGGTCTGACGGAGACGGCCTCCATGATTTGGGCTAGAGATTGCCGCAACGGACAAGCTGGCATCGTGTTGCCGCATGCATTCATAAAACTCGCCGTCGATCGCGAGATCCTGGTGGGTGGATCCAGTCTGTTTGACGGCTACCTCGAAGCCGACCACGAGATATTAGCAGGGCCGCTCTTTAAAACGGGAGATCTCTCCGACGATCTCTTTTCGACGGATAGGCCACTGATTACCGGTAGAAAGAGCAACCGCATTATTGTCGGTGGTGAAAACGTCCAGGTAGAAGAAGTCGAACGCATTTTGGAGAAGCACCCGGCGATTATGAAGAGCGTAGTTATCGGCAAAAAGGATAGCGTCTATGGCATGCGCCCAGTAGCCTATGTGAAATGGTGCGGCGAGCCCATAGGCGACGAAGAACTTACCGCTTACTTAATTGCTCATCTTGCGCGACACAAAATTCCGACAGCGTTTTTACCATGGCCCACGGGCACGCCCGACGGTATCAAAAAGCCGCGATCATGGTTCTTATCACAAAACGATATATAGATCCTCGCTAAATGCTGAAATGCTGTGCTATCGATGGCCATTTACATTCGCGGCGCCAATGATAGCCAGTTCTTCAAAGGAACACCAGCTTATGCATAGAATGAGAAATCTGCTAAAATATGGCCTTGTGATTTTCGGTTTAGCGTCTCTTTGCTTTATCGCCATGGGAATGAATGGCGCGCCGAGTGATGAAGAATTGGCGCAAAAGTACGAAAATGAATTGGAAGAGACAGTGGACTTCAAAATATCCGGAGTGTTTCATTCTGGTAATGAAGCAAAGGCTATCGCCAATGCCTTGAAGAAAAACTCTACGGTACGCTCCATCAGTCTGGATCTGTTACCTTTTGATCAAGACGCGGCAGTCTCATGGGCTAATGCCCTTAAAGTGAATACCTCGCTGACTTCCCTTTCCCTTACACAGATGCGCGTTTTTGGAGATGATGAAGTAAAGCACTTGTCGAAGAGTTTGGAATCAAATTGCACATTAACATCTCTAGATCTATTTAATAATAAGATCACTGATGAGGGAGTAAGGGCCATCGCTGAAGCACTCAAAAAGAATCCAACGATTATTTATCTGAACCTCTCTCAAAATAATAATCTCCTTAGCATCGAAGGATATCGGGTATTGAATGATCTATTAAATTACAATTGCTCTATTAAAGACATAGTTATGACTCCGTTTCCTGTGTCACCAGCAGACACATCAGTTACGGAAGAAACCAAATTAGAAATCGAAAAGATTAAAAAAAGACTGCTGTGTAATGGTAATGAAGAATCTTTATGGTGTACCGACAAGGAAATAATTTACTGCACGGCAAACGACAATATACCAAATGAGATCATTGTTATGGTCTTAGGAGCCTATCGACATGTGAGGATATAGTCCTCTTATGACGACCTTGCCAAACGTTGCTTTTTGTCATTCCCGCGAAAGCAAAAATCCAAATGAATTCGACGGGAGTCGATTTGTATAATTAAGAGGTTGGTATGTGTGGGAATATAAAGAGTGTAGGAATTTCGTCATTGGTTTTTCTTGTTTTAGCTGGTATTGGGAGTCTGTCAGCGAATTCGTCGCACCAAGAAGTCACACTAGAAAATATCGATAAAATATTCTCCTATGAAGCGTTCAATGAAAATACAATTAAGACCAAAGCAGAGCAGATTTTAAAGAGTGGCAGATTAGGATTTGACCATGAGGACTATAGTAATTGTAAAGAAGGTCGTTACGTTAATCCCATCAAAAACCGCATCAAGGATACCTGGCGATATGTGGCAACGAAGATTAATTATTTCAAACAAGCTCATACCTTCGAGGTTTCTCCGGGTGGTAGTTTTCTAACAATATTTGAAAAATGGGAAATTAGGCCCTTGGCGGAGCATTTTGCCGGTGATGTTAGTTATGACTCCTATGATCGAAGGCATAAATCCAGGGACTATCACATTGGGGCGCAAGAAGAGGCTGATAAGCTATTTAAAGGGGCCAAAGAGTATTTTGAACTGCCCCCCAATGTAAAATATCTGCGCGAGCTTCAACTTGAGGGCCTGGCGCTTAACCTTATTTACCATTCGATACAATTTGGCACCATAGGAGCACTTTATAATCTAACGCTCAAGGTACCTCAGAATATTATTGCTACTCATGACAAATGGTTAAAAGATCCCATACACGCAAACATCACTCAGATTGCTGAATATTAATTGATTTGCCAACGTAATTCGGGCTAATGCATATCGGTGTTTGACGTTGTCATCGCTTGTTATAGCTTGGCCAAAAGACATATCAGAGTGGAGGCCATATGGTGCATCGTCGATTTATTACCTTGCTGGTTGTTGCCCTAATCATGGGTAGAACACTATCTGCTCAGGACCACTACCAACAGACAGAATTGGGAAAGAGATCAATTCGGTATTTGGAGAGTATGCCAAGCAGGCAGGGCGGAAGTATTTTTGTGCCGGTGAGATTGGGTTTAACCGCTTTAGCATTTACGTGCGCGTATTGTCATGCGTCTACTCAATGCGCAGATTCGATATGTCGAGATACCACAACGCTTGATTTTCTTTGGGGCATGGATCCTGACTCTCAGGGGCCCAGTTTATGGGGTTCCATAATCTCTCTCTGGAAAGACACCGGCAATGCCGCCCGCGCATATTTCACTCAGACAAAGCCAGCCAAGTTCATCCTTGCTCTTAAAGCAGCTTACGGAATTTGTCACGATTCCAACCATGACAAGTCGTTTTGGTTTCAGGATTTGGAGAAGTATGTTCTAGAGCTAGATCCAAACTTTAAAACTACGCTTGCCACCGGTCCCGGTTATTTGAGCGAGCTCGCCAAAAAAATGGTGTTAGCCAATGAAGCTGGGCATTTTGGCTGTTGGCGAGCATTTTTTCCTAGTGACCCTAATAGTGCACTGAATAAAAGGGCGCAGGAATTAGGGATGTCGCCATTTGTTTTTTCTTTTGCCGACCATGGTTCGGACCTGATCAAGCATCTTGATCGCCATTCTCTCGACATTATTGGACCAAATGGCGAGATTTCCCATTTCGAGGGCGTTGACCTGGTGGGAATAATGCGCATGAACACCGAGCAGTTGCTTGCCGAAAAAGCGCTCCTGCAAGAAATTTACGAGAACTATCAAGCTGATTTCTTGGCGTTCTTTGGCGAACTAAATCAGAGGGCTGTGTCACCAATAAACTCGCAGATCGTTGATGTGACTGGGCAATGATGGCCAGCCTTCAAATTTGCCATGGGTGAAAAATCGGGCGATAGTTATGCTATATGATGTCGCAATACGTTTACGTCCCTGAACAATGGCATAATTTCTTTTTGATGGTTGGTGGTGGTGCCGCCGCATTGACGGGACTTTTAGTCGTTGCCATGTCGCCCCATCTGGAAACGATCATAAACGATGCCAGTCTAAGGCATCGCGCTCTAAGTATTCTCATGGGCTTGGGCGCTGCTTTCATTCGCTGTGCGCTCGTGTTAATGGGCGGGCAAAATCAACAAGCCGTCGGTTTAGAATTGTTGCTCATTTGCGCCACCGTTACAGCTATTGGTATTCATAACTTTCTTCGTACCTCTAAACATAGTTTGGCTTTGCACAAAAGCATATTCTATCGCAGCATAATGACCATAATTTGTTATACGATTGAAATGGTTGGCGCCGCAATTTTCATAATCGGACCCAGCTTTGGGCTCTATATTGCTGCCATCGCCATGGTATGCAACTTCTATTTTCTATTCTCTGGCTCCTGGCTACTTCTCGTGGGAATCTCTCGCGACGAGCACCCATAACACTGCCTGTTCTTTTCCCTCTCCCTGTGGGAGAGGGATTAAGGGTGAGGGCCACTTCCATCTTCGCCTGAAGAAAAATTGACGGCGCCCTAGCAGACTTGCCATAGGGAAATTATGTAATAATCATCGTCGCAATTAAAGTTCTTAATTATATTGCATTCCGTAGCTTTGCTCAATAACTCAATCTCAGGCAAGAGATACTTATATGAATACTCAAGGTGGAGCGGTTCGAATTTGTGAAAAACTATTGGCTCCTGCAAACCGTTAATAATTACTGTTTGCTCGCAAAGAGATATGAGGTAGCTTTCCATGGCACCTAAATTGGGATTGTAGAAACCATGATGTTCGAAATTATTAATAACAAAATTAGCACCCAGCTCGCGATTGATGCGCCGCAAGATGTTTAGGTTGAATTCCCTCGTTAGCCCATCGCCGTCGTTATATGCTCGCTGCAATATATTTATTTCCTTCTTTTGATCAAAGCCGATTAGCAAAAAATCATCGGGGTTTAGATTGTTTTTGAGTGTCTGCAGAAAATCTAAAGAAGTTTTAGGGTCAAAATTTCCGATACTCGAACCCAAAAATAAAACTAGTTTAGGATTAGATGATTGCTTGTTAATGTGTGTGATACCGTCGATGTAGTCGGCAATGATCGCATGAGTATTTAACAGCGTAGATGAAAATAGGTTTTCGCTTAAAAGCAGGAGTGCGCGCTCTGAAATATCAATAGGGTAGTAATTTACCGTCAAATTGGAAGTCAAAAGAGCATTTATAATTAACCTACTCTTGTGTCCGTCGCCGGGGCCGAGTTCTATTACGTCTAGTATCCCAGTTTTATTTTTGCTCATTATCTGCGCGATTTCATTACTGGTTTTTTCTAGTATTCTGTATTCGCATAAGGTTAAATAATAATCTTTGGTCTTCGTTATTTTCTGAAATAAATTGCTGCCATTGTCATCATAAAAATGTTGGGAAGAAATGAATTTTGGTTTTGACTTCAAACCACGAATAACGTCATTAGTGAAGTTATTAAGTGACTCATTATTATGTGCTAAATTAGTAATTTTCATCGCAGGTCCTTGGCCAGCCGAATACCGGAAAACATCCAACGCTGCGAGGGTAAATAATAATTTCTATAGCTATCGCGATAGTGGCTATGAGGGGTTACAATGGCACCTCCTCGAAGAACATATTGGTTACACATGAACTTTTTATTATATTCAATAAATGGCCCATCTAGAGCTTTAAATCCTGGATACGCAGCGTAAGAACTGCTGGTCCAACACCAAACTTGTCTTTTGGGCATGGCGACATCGAATGGATGAATGCTAGATAGGGAGGATGGCTCGCCGTGCTCCTGACCGTCCAAAAAAGTTTCCATTTCAAATTCCGTGGGGAGGCGTGCCTGTTGATAGGTAGCAAAGGCGCAGGCTTCAAAATAATTTATGTGCACGACGGGCGCATTGAGATCCAGTTCCGCAAGGCCATAAAGCGTATATTCATACCATTTGTTATTATCGTATTTCCAGTATAGTGGATGATCAATTTTAGCTTTGTTTATAAATTCCCAACCTAGGCTTAACCAATATTCATGGTTCTCATAACCGCCAGCATTTATGAAATCTAAGTATTCGCCATTGCTAACTAGAGTATTACTCATCAAAAATGGATACAGGTAAATTTTATGACGAGGGTTTTCGTTATCATACGAAAATCCATTTTTAGCAGCGCCGATTTCTCTTACGTTTTCATCAAAAGATTGCCAACTTCTGCGCGCAGCTTTAGCCTGTTCAGGTCTTTCCTTTTGATAAGCAATATTGTTCGGGTTCAAAATATATTTAATATCCATATACAGTAATTCTTGATGCTGTTGCTCATGATGGAGGCCCAACTCAATAAGGAATTTTTCTTGCTCATCTAAGTCGTTTCTATCAATAATGTCGAGAATCTTGCTGTCGATACATTCACGATATCTTAAAATTTCCTCAACTGTTGGGCGTGATAGAATGCCGCGTTTTCGTCGGGGTATAAATTCGCCAAGTGAGTTATAATAAGAATTAAAGATGAAATTAAAATCGATATTATAAGGCGTGAAATTATCTATCTTTCTTTTCAGCAGGAATTCTTCAAAAAACCATGTTGTATGCGCCAGGTGCCATTTTGGTGGACTGACAAAAGCGCTCGGTTGAATGGCATGATCCTCGACTTCCAGACGATCGCAGATATTTCGGGTCTCTTGGCGAATTGATTGGTAGAGATGCACAATTTTATTATCACTACTCATATATTCCTACCCAAAATACGCGTATTTTTATGTTGTAGTGAAAAGCACCCTGCTTGGCACGAATTAAATAGTTTTTTTAGCATGCCGCTTTCAAGCGAAATCGCTCTTTTGATTTTGTGGAAGGGAGAAGAAAACAGCCCATGATTATCGTGAATGACAAGATGCAACGCAATTATCGCTATCTTCTCAGCGAACCAATCGGAAGAAATTTCGATCCTCGCTTCAAACCAGAACTCACCCCCAAGCAAATGCTCGCGATGGGCGTCTTTGGCGGGCGTTATTTGCGCGACTGCGTCAATGAATTTCCGGCGGATTGGTTTAAAGGCGCTAAACTATTTCCTCTCGGTCGGGCCGGGCATGATAAAAGCCTTAATTTCTTTGGCGTCGATGCGTCTTTACCATTGGAAATATGGCGACAAAAAGGCTGGATTTATCCTGACGATCCTCGAGGCTGGTTTCAATGGTATTGCCGCTATTACATGGGCAGAAGAATCAAAGAAGAAGACGAAAGGCAAATCAAACGCTGGATAGCCATTCGTCGCCACCGATCCCAGATTATGAAAAACTGTCTTAAAGGAGATCTAAGTTGCCGCAAAAGACAAAGGCAAGCGTTACTTCACTGGGCATACGACCCTCGAACGATTTAGTCTCTATCGGCTTCTTTAAAAATTGCTCTTATCTTGGCGATCTCCGTTATAGCATTACCGCCGCTACAGACTAGTTTCACGTGAGTGAGCATTTTATTTTCTCTGATTGCATTGACCAATTTCTTCGCGTCATCTTCGCTTATGGAATCAATCGATAAAGACAGCCGTGTGAGTGTAGTATTCTTGGCAAGCGCAAGCCCTAACTCCGTAAAGTCATGGCTTTTCCAGTCCATTAAGCCCATGGAAAGCTCTTGCAGGACCACATTTTCGCTTACAAGCTTCGCTAATATCCTCGCATTTTCCAAGCCAACCCACGCAAAGCAGGGTCTTATATCGAGGATTTTAACCGTTTTGTTGTCTGTTAGAGCTTCGAATAATAAAATAGCGGCTTCGTCTATTGGTCTGCCCTCGATGCAAACCTCTGGAGGAAGAGAAATCAGTAGTTTTTGCAGGGTATCGGTTGTGTTTATTAGCGTTACTAAGTTCTTTAGCAGCTTCCTCTTATTTATGTACAGTGCGCTCCTCGACATGAGCAATTCAAGCTCTTGCAGTTTATTCGCATAGATCAATTTATTGGTGTCTTCATCAAAGTTAGAATCTTGTTGATTAAGGCTATATTTTGCCGCTTGGGAAATATCAATGTCTGCGACATATCCTGGAAAGCACCAAAGCACCAACATCAAGCTAAAAAACCGAATCATGGTAACGCTCCTTTCTAAGAATATTTGTATTATTTAAAATTGTGCCATCGTCATTTCGAGCTCGCGTCATTGCGCACACATTTTAGTGTCATTGCGGACGACGCCACGCAATAGCCTTAGCTGCAATCTGCTAATCGTTGTTGCTAATGACGGATTGCCGTTGGCTATCTCGAAATAGCTATGCTGATCTGATATTTTTGACCCATGGAGGTTAAGAGAAATGAGTAATAATTTATGTTTGAGACTATCTGGGTCAATGGTTGTGCCTGCGGTTGGCTTTTTGCTATTACTTGCCAGCGTTGCCAGTGGCCAGAACAATGAAGCCAAAGCGGAAGTTTCGCTGAAATTTAATATTGGTGCGCCGGGCGTGGAAAAATGGCATGATTTGTCCAATATCGGCGGAATTCTCGCGTTTGACTATAACTTTTTTCAGTATTTTTCACTCGGTGGTGAGGTGGGCATCAGATCGGTAGCCTTCGGCTTCTATTCTGCTCCGGAAACTTGGAAGTTTGGTCACGTCCTGGATTTGTCGATTGGCGTCGTGCCAAGACTGCGTGTTCCAATCGAACTAGGCTCCACCCTGCTAGTCCCCTATTTGGCAGCTCCTCTCGGCATGCTGCCATTAACATTGCATGAGAGCAAAATCTCGGTGGGAATGTATGGCGGCCTAGCGCTTGGAGCCAAATACTTTATCATGCCGAATTTTGGCATATCACTTGACTATAATCCGTCCTTCGAATTTAGAAACGCCCGTAATATGGTACCAATTACCGGGTCAATTCTAAGCGGTAATTTGGGCATCATTTATGCCTTTTGACATATCCAAGTTCTTTGCAACAAAAATTAACATTTTAAAAACAAAAAACCCTTATTCAACAAGGGTTTTATGGGTAAATTTAACAGTTTTCTAAACGGTGGGTGTCAGAATGGTTCTATCTACCGATGAACAAGGTGACACTAAATTAATTCCTAGTAGGTTCTATATGTCTGCAAGTAAAACTTAACAGAAATTAATTTATTTGTTAATTGTTTTGAATAAAAAACAGGAATATTAACAAATTAGTAGCAGTGCGCTATGATCGTTAAAAACCCGGTGACAGTTGGATAAATACAATAGGTGAAGCCGCAATGAAAAGTAAATTAATCTTAATTATAGCGATGGGTATCTCAATTTCAATTCATGCAACTAATCTCACCGACAACAAACTTGCTATAAAGCCGAAATCTATGGCATTTAGGGTTCGACCTGAACTTTTAGCTGTTGGTATAGCCGATATTCAGTTAGATATAAAACTCGCTAATAAAATTTCACTAATACTAGCGATGGATGGAGGCTATTTCTATCCTCTAGCCATGTTAGGTGCCCCATATGGCTTGGGGGGCGGCGCTGGAATCAAATGGCGGATAAATAGCGAAGCTTTTAAGGATGGTTGGTACATCCAACCGCTTGTAAGGATTTTAGGCGCATCAAATCTCGGTGAGAATCAATTGGAATGGAGAATAGTTCCTTCTGTTGATGCAGGGTATGCCTGGTACTGGCCAAACGGCTTTTGGCTTTGTGCTGGCCTGTCACTATTTTTGCAAATTCCTCTAGGAAAAGGGTCTGACATAAATAAGCTTTACCTACTGCCGATGTATGATTTTGGGATAGGCTACGCATGGTAACTATAAATGCCTGAGATAAGTATTATCGGCGCATGGATAAAAAAGCTCAACGTAATACGGATTATTCTGTCTGTCCGCGATCTATTTTGGGGAGCGCTTTTCCAAGATCTCGATCGCTCAAACCATGAATATGCGCGTTATATTGCCATACAACAAATTGTTGCAAAAGCTCACTGTTTTCACGCTTCAAACGTTCATTTTCTCGCTCAAGTCTCGCAATGCGCTCAATCGCTACGCGCATTGCAGGAGGAGAAGGAATTTGTCGTACACCTTCTCTAATGCGTTTTTTAGCGGCAATAAAAGCGCTTTTGATGCGGACAAACTTCATGAGTGTTTGGCGAGCAGGTTTCGTTCCTATCACAGGAAAGCATATGTCGCATAAGGCTTCCCAGCCTAGTTTATCTCTCCAACCGTCTAAAATTTCGACGATGCGCTCGACATCGGCGTCACTAAGATGCTTCGCCAAGACTTCCTCCCAATAAATGCCGCAGGTTTTGCTCAAGTTGTTTAGGCTTTGAGTTAAGAGCTCTTCGCAACGGGCTAAACTCGTTTTTATTGCGAAGCTTTATTATGGCGCCATTCTGGATATTCGGATCTTCCATAAGGGCAATAAGCTCGCGCAGGCGTTTTTCGGTTAGGTCATGGATCTCATACCAACGGTCGGCTCCTGCGGAGCCGTCTATAATTTCCTGTGCGGCTTTATTGCGCAGCTTTTCAACAACCGTCAGCCGCTCTTTAAGCCGACCTACGCGGCGATCGCCCTTGATGCAGACTTGCTCCGTGCAGTTTATGCAATCGCGAAAACGCTCGCAGGGTGACATAGTGTAGTCATGAATGCAAAAGCCAAACTCGGTTAGGTGAGCTGTAGGTATAGCAAGCGTATTAAATTCCTGCCGGGTCATGGGAATTCTGCTTCCGATCTGCTCTGCGATTTCCTCTAGTGGCTTATCTAACGTTAGCGAATCGTCGTGCTTGCGAAGCATATCGATAAGCTCGAACTCGCTCATATGATCATAAACCCGATTTTGTTTCATATCTGCGCGGCCAGACCAGCGCGCAATTTCAGCCTGGCTCAAACCGCCCCTTTGAGCCATCGTGTTCAAAAGATGGCGAAACTGGTGAGAGTTGGCCTTAAGGTTTTTATCTGAGCCCAAATTAAAGCCGTGGCGATCGAAAATACTTGGCACAAGATAGCCGGCCGTAGCCTCTCTTGAAGTCAAATCATCGTTTAGCGTATTGGGGGTTGGCTTCCAAACCAAGACCGGGCTTCTTGGCATATCGGTGCGCAATTGTTTTGCTTGCAAGCAAAATAAAGCCTCGGAATATCGAATTCCTCGTGCTCTATCAAACCAAGGAAAATCTTTTGGTAGTTTAGCCACAACCCAGTGCTGCAATATTCTCAGGGAATTCCCGCCAGGCTGATCAGAAAGGCCGAAGCGGCGTAGTTCTGCCCGGCAATATCGTTGATCCTCAATTGGAATGCCAAGAGCCAGCGCGGCTTGAGCAACAGTGAGGGGCTGATCCTCGGGCACTTCCGGGCAATTTGGGTGGCGATAAAAGAGATGCGGAAACTCCTCGTACCACTTGGCCATTCTCCGCGCTTCATGGGTGATTTTGCGGATCCGCGCTATTGCTTTTTCTGCAATTGAAACCATGGCATCGGGAATCCATTTTATGCATGGGGCTCCTCCTTTACCTGGCTGAAAACGCCAACCATAAGCTTCGGTGCCATCACGCTTCGTTTGCTTAAGCTCGCAATCCGCAGGTAGGGTAAGTATTTCTGAAACCCTTGAAGGGGCACAAAGCAGCATCGCACACGCCGAAGAAGTGAAGATATCTTTTGACGCGCTGGGGTTGCTTGCGAAAATTTCTGCGATGGCATCGAGGAGTTTTTCATTAGGAAGTTTTTTTTCCCTGAGCTCGCAGGCTTTGATACCGGTGCGAATAGTGTCCATGGGGCGAGCTATCGGGTTTTTCCAGTCAAGGCGCGTAGCAATCAGATAATAATTTTCTGACACAAAAGTCCCAAGACGGCTTAGCTCTCGGCCAATCTGGTAGGCGGTTCCGAAAGAAAAAAGTCTTTTCGCCAATATGGCAGCCTGATCCAACACTAAGGTGTTCAAACGGGCAAGATCCGCGACACCTTGTACTTCAAGAAGTGCTCTTTCAAGGCATCTTAGAGCCCTCAATTCAACATGCGATTTGGTAGGCCTATGCCCTTGCTGGTAACGAAAATAGGCCTTAGCAAAATCGATAAAAGGTGGTCGCATGACCTTTGCAGGGTCTAGCAGACGCGTTTTCTGATCTAAATTGCCAAAGCTTATGCCCGGTGTTTCCCAATAGTCACTAGTCCATATTAAATCAGCGCCAAATACCGTCAGCTCATCTCGGCAGCGTCGGATAAACTCAGAGAGATTTTCGGCAGCCTCAACATCACGCTTTGGGACAAATTGAAAAATCTCAACCATGAGAGACCTCATTGTCTTTCGCAGCTCGATGTTGCTCACAAATTTGAATAACTTGGGTGACCGCGATGATGGTTCTGTCATTTACGGAAGCCATCACCTTGTCTTTGGTGATTTCCAGAATTCTGTCGCGCTCGGCGATAAGAGAGCTTAGAACCACTTCGTGAGGACCATCCACCCATGGCTGGAAATTTCGGCAGGTATAACATGCAATAGGCGCTAGAGCTCCACAGAATCCATGATGACCGCAGGTTCCCACACTGCCACTCTCACAGCGTACACGGCTGGTGAGATCATCTCCACGTATGGCATCGCTCTCCTTTGCTATAACGACGCCAGCAAAGGCTTGCGCAAGGGGCGCTAATTGCCTTGCTATTGCTTCATTGATTGCATCGACATGTTCTGGGACATTTTCAGTGTAAATGCGGGCATTTTGAGTGTCGGTATGATCTTGGAGCTCAGCAATGATGAGTTCGCCGAATCCTTCTCTGGCTGCGCGGGTCGCGAGCGTCCTGCGTAAGCGGGTGGGGAATACCCTCAACCGCTTGCCGGTGCGCTCTGAATGGACATTTAGGCTCGAAATAATGGTATCCATTCGATATCTTAAGTCATCAGTTATACTGTGAAAATGTGGACCCTTAATAAGTATTTCAATATTTTTTTGACTTCTATCAGTTAGAGCCTTAATCGCACTCCATTTAGGAAAGAGCGGAAACTCTTCAAAATTAGTTACAGAAGAAATATCACATGACGCGAATAAACGAGCCTTATGTTCCTCGATGACACGCACTATCAATGATCCAATTTCTTCGTTCATGGCAAAAGGCCTAAATTGTTCTCGCCAATGGCACCCTCGCTGCTTTCGGCGCGGGACATTGAGCAAGCATTCTTTCAGACCGCCTTGCGACTGGACATCAATAAAATCCTTAACCTTCAAATCGGCAAGTTGAGCTGGTCTGCGACCAGTCGCCATAAAAATTTTAATCAACGCACAATCTTCGATATTGATTACACCTTTTTCAAACTCATCTATTAATCGTCCATGTAAAGCCTGGAACTCGAGATCTGATAAGGGTCCTCCTAATGGCGATAAAGTCTGGACAGCACGACCTTTAATGTTTCCCCTTATTCTCCATCTATCGAGCAAACTAGGTACGTTTTCCTCCAATCCTGAATATCCCAAGTCCATCCAGGCTCTTAAAAAACCGCGCAGGGCCCCCAGATACCATTCATTTTCGCGGTTAAGAGCCGATCTATAACCAATCAGTGCTTCGGCTGAAATGTTCAATAAATATTGGCCAGTGGTTTGATAACGCTCGAGCGCAAAGTGCTGAAATCTCGAACTCATATTCTTGGTATGTGAGGCGGAATATTTTATGGCGTAATGCTCTAGGACTTTTAGAAATGATCCGCTTAGCTCTGTGGCAAGAAGTTGCTGAACCCATTTTAAACCCAGCTTGTGCTCATGAGATATTTTCCAGGTTTCGGCGTTTGGCTCAAAAGCATAGCCTTCATACGAAATAGCGGTTTTTGGGCCCTTGCTCAATACGATATCAAACATGGTTACCTCCTTGAAGAGGTTCTTGAAGCAATAAGGCTGCTTCTCGGGCCTTGCGTTCAACATGTCGCCGGGTATAGGTGCCAGCACTACCTGAGCCTTCTTTCCAACCCATGAGATAGGAGCGCATCTTTTCTTCCTCGGCTGGACTTACCCCTCTCTTATCCATGAGGGCCGAAAATCTATCGTTAGCGGTATGGCGTAGCGCATGTGGGGTCAAATGACTGAATAAATCTGAATCTATTGCCTGGATCTCTTGAAATACTTTAGCTAGGCCCTTTAACGAGATCGGCTGCCCCGCAAAAGGACCTGGTTGATGAACAACGAATAAATATTCATGGCGCTTCGCAGCTGAGAAACGACGCCTGTCTCCCATTACGTAGTTAGAGACAGCTTTAATGAGCGACTCAGATATAGGGATACATCGATCCATGGTTTTGGCCACGGGCTGGTAAGTGCGGTTATCACCGGGGTTATCGTGTCGCCGAGCAACTAAAACTGTATTCTTTATAAAATCAAAATCAGAAACCCTTAATGATAATAATTCTCCAGCGCGCAAACCGAGATGATAGAGCAACAAAACAATAAGCTGGTTTCGTATTTGAAATTCTTGTGAAAAGGGATTGCCCGTTGATCCTGGTTGAACGACATCTAATAGAGTCTTTTGTAGTTCTTCTGTAAGTCCCTTACGCGCCCGTTCACGGGATCTCATCTTTTTTTGTGGGCGCAGTACTCGAAGGCCATTAGCCATCCTCTTGATGGTTTCAAATGTTACTGCATCTACTTGCCGAGCGTCGCGCTCAACAAGTCGGAGGGCCAACCATTCAAGATAATCGGCAATATAGGTTATTCTAATGTATTGAGTGCCACTGCTGATTCGTTCTTCACAAGACTTAAACATTGCCCTTTTTTTTTCTACCTTTCGAGATAGATTAATGACTTTATTTTTGTCCGATTCATTAGTCCTTATTTGTGTGTAGGACCTTATCGATTCAAGCTCTTGCTCATTTAGAAAATTCCTTTCAGAAAAACGGGTTTCGAGATCCTGTCCGCGTGTGAAACACCAGGAGTACAAGATCCGAATTGCCGCCAAAACTACCGCGATCGTGTTCGGTGCCTTGCTGGCATTACGAAGCTGGGTAGTCGCATAGAGGGTTGCATACCAATGTGGCTGTTTTTGATTATCGAGAAGTACAGGATAGCGCTCTCCGTCACTAAAAGTGATAAAACGCACATTGAATTGCTCTTCCATGACCGACCTCCATGAAATTAGTGACGTTTTATCAATGGTAGCACATATCTAAATTTTCCTAAAATTAAATTTAACAATTTTAAATTAGAAAGAGCCCTAAAATAAGGGCTCTTGTAATTAAAATTAACATTCTAGAAAATGGTAGCAATTAGAATGGAATTTCGTCGTCTTCTATGAAGCTGCCGGAGTTCATGGGGATGTCTTCGGCCGAGCCGTTGCCGTCGGATTTACCGATGCCGCCTGCGATTTGGTCTTTACCCGATCCTAAAAATAGTAGTTGGTTGGCGATGACTTCGGTGGTGTAGCGCGTTTGGCCCGTTTTATCTTCCCATGAACGGGTTTGCAGACGGCCTTCTACGAACACTTGACGACCTTTTTGGAGATACTTGCTTGCGTTCTCTGCGGTTTTGCCGAAGCAAACCACACTAACCCACTCAGTCTGATCCTTATATTCTTCGCCTTCCTTGCGGCGTTCAGTTACGCCAAGACGTAAGTTACCTACGGCCGTGCCCGACTGCGTATAACGCACTTCCGGATCTTTTCCTAAATTACCAATCAATGACACACGATTAAACCCTGAAGCCATAAGATCTCCTCTTGCTAAGGCCCACGTTGGGCCGAATACATTTTCGGGTTTTACCATATTGCTATTTTTAGACATCGTCCATACGTCCGATGGGAAATGATGTATAGCGCTGCGCACGTCAAAAAAGTCGCCCACAAGAAGGCTTGTGTGGAATAATAACAGTATGAAAATCTATCCAGTTTTGATGGTGATAACTAGTGTATTATTCTCTGCTGGATGCTCGGTTTTTTATGTGATAAAACAGGGCGGTTACCAACTAGCGCTGTTGGCCCAAGCTGAACCGATTGAAATAGCATTGCGGTCGCAAGATATCGATTTGGTCACCCGAAAGAAATTGCAGTTAGTCCTGGATGTACGGCAATTCGCCAAAAGTCATCTCGCTCTTACCATTGATAGAAATTATAAAGATGTAAATTTGACCTGGCATCATGCACTCTTTACAGTATCGGCTTCTGATCCTCTGCAGTTTAAGCCCTATCAATGGTGGTTTCCGATTATCGGCTCGGTTCCCTACAAGGGTTTTTTCGACGAGCGCGATGCCAAGCAACAAGAACTCAAACTTAAGGCTTTGGGTTTTGATACTCAAAGAGGAAAGATCAGCGGCTATTCTACTTTAGGCTATTTTGCCGACCCTATTTGGCCCTCCATGCTGACCTTGGCTGACGACGATCTCATTGAGCTCATCCTCCACGAGCTTACCCACCGAACAGTTTATGTCCCTAATCAGACGCCATTTAATGAGACCCTGGCGAATTTCATCGGCAAGGTGGGCGTAAGAGCCTATTTAGCCCATCGCTTTGGTGACGCTGATGTACGTGTGCATAATTTTGACGATCGATTACGCAGGCAGGCCATATTTCGCGACTTCTTTTATCAACTCTACGCCGAGCTTGATCAACTATATAAATCGGACCTGCCCAATGACCTCAAAAAGACCACCAAAACGAAGGCCCTAATGAAAGCTCAAACTCGATATGATAAACTCGCGGACCTTAACCATCTGACTCCGATTGATTGGCTTAAAGTAAATAATGCATACCTCATGTCATATAAGCGGTATAATCACGATGAGGCGAGTTTTGACAAGTTATTGCAGCGGATGAACGGTGACTTTAAGGGATTTTTTGACCAGGTTAGGGTGTTAGGAAGCTATAACGATCCATTTAGCAGGCTATCTACCTTGGTAAATAAGCTTGACCAACCATTATGATACGAGGCTCTACTAACATAGTAACCATCGGCTTTAGGGCAAAAGCCATCTTCTTGATGATGATGCTCTTGGCAAAACTTGGCACCACCACTTACTATAATGAGCTTTCATCGCTTGAGAAGAGCGTGGTCGACCAAGGCCTTAAGGCCTATGGCCTCGCCCCGATCGAAAGCGTGCAAGATCAGAGCGTCTCCAAAATTTATGTCCTCACCGAATCGCCTTTTTCACAAGATTCCGGCTTACTAACGACTTTCAATTACTTACACATCAATAGCCAAGAGCAGATCATCCGCCGCGATGTCTTTCAGAAGGAAGGGGAGCCTTTTAGCGAAACGCTGATACGGGATAGCGAACTTGCATTAAGACGCCAGGGCAATGTGAGATCGTTGGCTGTTATTGTGCCGGTGGTGCCCAAGGACCACCGCCATAAGGACCAAGTGGACCTATTGGTGGTCACCAAAGATATCGTAAGCTTACGGCCTACTTTTGACTACAGGGGCTCGTTTGACACGCTCACCTATCTGATGGTGGCCTTGGGCGAGAATAATTTTTTGGGGCTTAATAAGGCCATCGCCGCCATCTATGAATATCAGCAGGGCGGCCATATTTTGTCAGCGAGTTATTCCGATCCAAGGCTGTTTGGCTCGCCGTTACAGTTTAAGATTCGTCCCAGCATCATCTTAAAGCGGCATACCTTTGACTATGATGGTTTCATGGGAGAAGTCAGCTTAGAAAGACCATTGCTGACCGAAGAAGAGCGCTTTGGTTATGGGCTAAGCACAAGCTTTGGGTCGAAGCCTGTTACTGATTTTCGCGGCAATAGAATTCGTACGCTGGATATCCCAAAGAAAGACGGCAGTATTACCCGCGTCGAACGATATCGCTATCGTTATGGGACGGGCCTTATTTATGGTCTGTGGTCCTTTGGACGCATGTATAAAAACGACGTGTCATT
>Ga0070734_10001991_pt1 | contig 26905 bp, 27 predicted proteins | sample Coa_R1_8_FD_66444 | JGI IMG/M metagenome (GOLD analysis project Ga0070734, IMG submission 66444) | Surface soil microbial communities from Centralia Pennsylvania, which are recovering from an underground coalmine fire - Coalmine... | ecosystem: Environmental > Terrestrial > Soil > Unclassified ... | reverse complement strand
ATTACTGATTACCAATTGCCGTTCTCTGTGTCCTCGGAGGTTTTCCTCTGTGTCCTCTGTGGTAGCGCCGCAGGCGGGTTTTTGCTGATTGTGGATTGCTGCTCGCGCAATTACTGATTACCAATTGCCGTTCTCTGTGTCCTCGGAGGTTTTCCTCTGTGTCCTCTGTGGTAGCGCCGCAGGCGGGTTTTTGCTGATTGTGGATTACTCATATGGGCCGCATTCGCACCATCAAGCCGGATTTTTACGTCAACGAGGGCCTGTCTGCCCTGTCGGAGCCGGCCCACCTCCTCGCCGGAGGACTGCTGTGCTACGCGGACGATGATGGATACTTCAACGCCAATCCCAAGCTGATCAAGGCCGCGATCTTTCCTCTTCGCGAGACCTCCGTGAGCGTTCCTGACATGCTCCAGGAGCTCTCCCGCATTGGTTACCTGCGCTTTGGCGCCACGGCCGACGGCCGCCGCTGGGGACAGGTGGTGAACTTCTCCGAGCATCAGAAGGTGAGCCATCCTACTCCCAGCAAGATTGCGAAGCTGGAGATTGTATGGGAAAGCTCCGGACTCTTTTTCCCTCCCGAGGATTCCATGAAGCCTCCGGAGCCGCTCCGTCCTGAAAGGAATGGAAAGGAAGGGAATGGAAAGGAAAAGGAAGGGAACAGTAACGAAGGGGATAGAAACGAAGACGAACTGGAAACTTCCGCTCGCCCTACTCGCGGATCGGGTGCAGATCAAAAGCCTGTGTCTTCAGTGCGCACGTCTCCAGTGGGCCCGTCTTCAGTATGTACGCCCAGGTCAAGCGTAGAGAACCGCCATGCGCGCATCCGCCGGATCGTCCAGCGCTGGTACGAGGAGTGGGCCGGCGAGCAATGTCCCTGGGATGGCGGCGAGGCCGGTCAGTTGGAAAGCTTGCTGAAGGCCACCCCCAACTGGCGCGACGAGTTGTTTGTCTCTTGTCTCGGGCACCTGGCGCGCAGCGACTGTATTGCGCCCGGCAGCCGTCCTCGCGAATGGCTGGGCAACCTCGTCAAGTTCCTGAAATCGCCCCTCGACCGATATTGGAAACCCAAGCAGGCTGGAGTCAATGGAAACGGCGCTTCAAAAGCGGAGCAACGCAATCGTGACGTGGACGAGGCAACCGCAAGAATTTTTAGCGGCGGTGGCCTCGATGCTGAACACCTTCCAGAAAGTCTACCGGGTAAGGCTTCCGGATGACGAACTGGTCATGTGGCGCGAGACCCTCAAAGACTACTCCGTGGAGGAGTTTGAGCGGGCCATGAAAAACCTCGTGAAGCATCCGCCGAAGTTCGATCCTGGCGACGGCTCACTCCAGGTATGGCGAGGCATGCCTAAGCTGCCCGATGTGGTCGGAGTCATGCTCGAGATGCGCGAGAAAGCCGCTGCCGAATGCCGCCGTCGCGAGTCCGAGCGGCTTGCCGAAGAGATGCGCGATCTTGCCCGCCGCCGAGCCGGTGGCGAAATCTTCTACGGCATCGGCGACGTTTTGCAAAACGTCGATCAAAACGCGCTGCTCAAAACGATGCCTGCATCGGGCGAGGCAAGACCGAGGCCACAACGCAAAGAGCGAGCCGGCACGCCGATGCAATCGCTCAAGCTGATGCCGCTCATTGAATCCACCATGACGGAAGCCGAATGGCGCGACCGCCGCGAGATGCTTCGCCAGCAGCGCGCAGCACTCCTGGGGAATGTTGGCGCCACACCCGAATCGCAACAGAACAATGTAAGGACGACAAGATGAAGGCGCAAACGATAGGAGGGCCGGCAAACCACGATGAAATGCGGCTACCGAGAAACACTTCATTTCACTTGATTATTTTGCTGTTTTCAAAAAGAGCCAAAAAATCAAGTAATAATGGACTCCAAAATGAACCTGTTCAAACGAGGTAAGCGTTTATTTATCAAAGAGATTGAAGGAGCTCAGCCTGTGGAAGCCCACAAATCGGCAGGTTCGAAAGTCTCGCTAAAAATAGAGAAAATGACCACAGAATGAAATGGAAACAAACTAGAAAAGATGGTGAGAAGAAGAGCGAGATGAAGTCACGAGCGGGAAGTAAAAGTGGCAAGACGAGAGAAGAAATAAAAAGGCAAAAGAGAAAGAAAATAAAAAAAAGAGAAGAGAAGATAAAGAGAAAAGAGAAAAGAGAAGAGCGAGGCCCCAAGATGACCGATCATAGAAACAAAAATCACCGCCGCCAGCAGATCCTCCAGGCCATCCACGATTACAAGGAAGTCCAAGGATGCTGCCCCTCCATGCAGGACATTGCAGACATCGTCGGAATCTCCGAAACCACCGTCCGCTTCCACATCAACAAACTGGTGGACGACGGCCGGCTCATCCACCCTGAAGGCGGCCGCCGAGCTCTTGGCCTGCCCAAAGAGTTCGAGCCGTCGGGACCTGCGTGAAGCTGCTCGCAGCGAATTTCTTTTAAACTCTTGCTTGCGAGAAAAGGAGACGATCATGAAGCATGCGGTTCTGGGAGTCGGTGGAGTGGGTGGCCTGATTGCAGGCGCTTTGGCACATCTCGGAGAAAGCGTCACACTCGTCGTAAGACCAGACGCATTACCGGATACCCCTGCGGACCTGTCTGTTGAAAGTTCGCTGGGTTCCTTTTCAGTGGCGGTCGATCGCGTCGGCTCGCTTCGCACCGATTGCGATGTTCTTTGGATCGCGGTGAAGGCGACGCAGTTGGACGGAGCCTTAAAACAAGTTTCCACCGACGCTCGAATCGGTGCGATTGTTCCTCTGCTGAACGGCATCGATCACGTTGAACTCCTTCGTTCGAGGTTTGGGGGCTCCCAGTTCAGTCATGATCGGGTTGTGCCAGCGACCATCTCGGTCGAATCCGAGCGGGTTGCTCCGGGAAGAATCGTGCACCGCTCTCCCTTTGTGCGGCTCAGAATCGCCGCAGCCGGCAAGCCTTTGCTGGAGGCCCCCGTGGCCAAGCTACGGCAGTTCGGCTTTGACTGCGAATTCATCGAGAAGGAAGCCGATCTTCTCTGGAGCAAGCTCGTATTCATCGCACCGCTGGCCCTGGCTACGACCGCCTCCAACCGCACGGCCGGTGAAGTCGCCGCAGACCCGGAGTGGCGCGGACGGCTAGAAGCCTGCGCCCGCGAAGCCTGTGCGGTAGCTGTTGCGTCGGGCGCTCAAGTGGACGCCGTGCGCGTAACAACCATGCTGCTGGCGCTGCCTCCCGGCATGAGAAGCTCCATGCAAAAGGACGTCGCCGCTGAAAAGCCGCCGGAACTGGATGCCATTGCAGGGCCGATTCTCCGCGGCGGTCGCAAGCTCGGAATTGACGTGTCCACAACCCACCAACTGGTCGAGACGATTGAAAAGAAAGTCAGCGCTCATGCCCGATAAGCCCAGCACGTTAACACTGAGTGTGAGGTTTCGAGGATTGCCCGGCCTATGAGAAGAAGTACAGCCATTGTCATTGCGATCGCCCTGATTGCAACAACCTGGCTTATTTATTCGACGGTGACTCAACACCATCGGCAAGTTGCCTACGATGCGGCAATTGCGCCCTTCCGGCACGATCTTCCTTTGGGTATGTCCCGGACCGAGGTTAAGCAGTATCTCGACTCGAAAGGGATAGATTACATCTCGGCCGGCTACGGACCGGATGCGGAAACTTACACAATCGAGATCGGTGAAGAACCGGGCAGCCTTGTCTGCGAGTCTTGGAAGGTCTATATCGCGCTGGAGTTCCAGCCATCGGACAAAACAACGGATTCTCGCGACCGCCGTGAGGCTTGCGAAGCCGACAAGCTGACGGATATTCACATCAGGAAAATTGGCACATGCCTCTAACTCATTCGAAGCTAATGTCACGTTTACTACGCGACACAAGTCAATTTTCAATCGGTTATTTGCTGAGCCTTCGATAACGTCTATCCGCTATTTCATTTCTCCCGGCAATGCCGCATATTGCTCTCACGTTCTTTGACGTTCCCCGGGCAGGGCGGCGGCAGAAGCGAAAGCCGACGCGCCGTCCAGCCCAGACAACCGTAAGACGTCAGCCGCCCGGACGCTAACTGGAGCGAGCCTTCATCGACTAGGCGGAGCATTCTCCAAAAAAAATCGAGCTACAAAAAACTCAACACTCGTTATTCATTGGAACTACACAACATTGAATCGAGAATATTCGAGGCAACCGCGATTGCCGATCAGGAAAGAAATGGCCCGCAATAGGCTTCCCCGCAAAGTCTGCTTACTCAGCAAGCCCGAGGTTGACAACCTGCGACAGAGAAATATGCGGCCCGACTGCACGTTGGGCCTGCATGCCCATATCTCTTTATCCGAAGCTGCCGACCTGCGCCTTACCGGCGACCTGGAGATTATTCCGCACTACCTCGCACCTTATGGCACATTTGCGCGACGCAAGGCCGGGACAGAACTCAAGCAGTCGCCAGCCACCATCAAGCGCAGCGAGATGGAGGCCAACGCCCACACAGCTTTCAAGGGCAGCCGGTCGCGAACGGCGCGGATGAGCGACTGGGAAAAAGAACGCGCCGAGCGCGAGGGCGGGCTGGTGGAAGACTTCATCGAGCGAGCCCAGGCTAAGGTGCGGCTGTGGCCGGTGATTGGCGATGAGCGCGCACCGCGTGTGGCGCCGCATGGTGCAACTCATGTCCGCAAGATCGCTCTCTAACTAGATAAGGCCACCATGCCAAGAATTAGAACTCGGTAAGTAGAAACCCGGGAGTTAGAAGCCTAGGAATTAGAAGCCGAGAATTAGAAACTCAGGAGTCAGAAACCAGGAGCCAGGAGCCGAAAACCAGGAGTTGGAGACCAGGAGTTGGAGACCAGGAGTTGAACGATGAAGCTCAGCGAAGAAATCATGCTAGGCAGTACCTTGATTACAGCCAAGCCCGAGATATGGCTCGACCGGCAGGGCGGCAGCGGATGCAGTATTGGCGGCGCTCTTCTGGCGACAGGGGTGAATCCCCTGGAATTCTGGGATGAGCAGCAAGCCGTATGGACAGCGTTGGCATCCGGAGAGGAGAAAGTAGAGATTGTTACTCTCTACGATGGTTCCTTGTGGACCATTGGCCCCTTCCACAAGATGAAGTCTATCCAGGACCGCTGGCCATGGCTGATGGCCGAGCATCTGGCGAACATCTCCAAGATGTATTTTGAGGTGGTTGAAGGCAGCCGGACTCTGGAACAACTGGCGGAATACGTGCGCTCGGTCGAGCCCAAAGACGGAACCGAGCAGCCGCAAGAACAACCGATAGAGTACTTAGAGCTGAGTATCCAGTAGGGAGTGATGAACCGTTGCTGTGAAGGAGAATCGTTTCCCGGCAAGTCGGCAATGCCGTGAGTGAGAGTTTTGACAGTCTTTCGATCCTGTTGGGATGAGCCAGCGCGAGTCGAGTCCGCACACTCAAGAGGATGAAGCGGCAACGGAATGAACCAGCGCGGGCATGGCGACTGGATCGCAGTTCTCGATGAGAGACTCGATCTCAGAGCCGCCGCCAACCCGAGCTATGGGATATAAGCGGTCATCCTTGAGACGAAAAATCGTGCCGTGATTGGTCTGCGGCTCTTTTTCTTCCGTCCTGCACACAACCAGCAAGCCGCCGGGCCTAAGCCTCCGCTTTAAGACCTGGATCATCTCCAGCAGCGTGGATTTCGAGAAATAGGCCGGCGTAAGAATATTTGCGGCGCGAACGACATCGAAGTTTCCATGAAATTGGGCATCGTCGCTGAGGATGTCGTCTTCCACAAGCATGACCGTGCGGAGCGCCTTGCTCTGCAGGAGCAAGGGCCGAGTCTGCGCTCCGAGAAAACGCGCTGCCGACACAGCCGACCTGAGCACAAAGATTACCGGCAACTGATATGCGCTACCCCACACTGGAACCCCGCGACCGAAGAAGCTGAGATCGATCGGCTTGTTCCGGTCATCCAGGATTGCCTCGATTGGTCCAAAGGTAAGAAGCCGTACTCGCAAGCAACTGTCGGTTCCGATCATATTTGCTTCAACTCCGGCGGCGCGGAGATGATCGCTCCATTCTTGCGTGCTGACGCCGGAGGACACGCCCACATCCATGATATCGAGGGGCCTGCGGCTGGTGTTTGCGAGCAGCGGAAGAATTCGTTGGTTTATGTCGTCCAGACGATGCTGGTAGGTGGTTTTGAACATGCCGCAAGGCAGGAGAATGCCGCTAAAGAACTCCCGCTCGATTGCGGGGTCGTAGGGTGACGCCAGGAACGTGGATGCGGTAGGCCGTACTTTCATCTGGAACAGATTGTCAATCTCAGTTTGGTTCGAGCGCTGTAAGAATCTGCCACCACTGCCGATCCCCTTTTGGGGAACCAATTTGAACCCGTTACTTAGTGCCAATTCTGATGAGAGGAAGGACTTGAAGCTTGCCTGTCTCTTGAATATTTGCAGCATTTTACCGGGATCGCGGCGTGTTTGCCATCGCCGATTTCGAATCCAGCAGGGAAGTGGAACGACGTTAAAGATTCAGGGCTCTCCGGAAAGCTCCGCTGCGCTCGCCTCTTCTGCCGGCACTCTCCCTACAAAGACCCGCAGGCAGTCCTCGCACCAGTCAATTCATTTGTGGTTATTAAAGGAAATGGAACGATGAAACACATCTTACGGTCGATATTCATTGCATGCTTGCTGGCGGCGGTAGTTCAAGCAGGTACGATCACCGGAACGGTGACGAGCACCGCGTCCGGACCGGTTGTGAACGGAGCCTTTACCTTTACCCTGACGCAGCCGGCGGTACTGGCTGGAACAGCCACCATCACGGCCCAGTCGGTAAGTTGCTATACGGATGCCAATGGCAATGTGGTGGGAGAGCCGAATCCCCTGGCGGGGCCGGTGGTTACCTCCAACCTGGCCTCGGGCACACTGGTGGCGGGAACTTATTTTGTCCGGTTGACTTACCAGGACGCAACCGGAGAGACGATCGCGTCTCCGGAAACGGCTTTCACCATGACCGGGCCGGGAACGCTGATCGTGAATGCGCCTGTGGTTCAACCCGCCGGCGCGACTACATTCCGGGTTTACATCTCGACTACGAGCGGGGCCGAGAAACTCCAAGGCTCAGTCAGCGTGAGCCCTGGTTCGTGGGGAAATTACTCACAGACCTCGGCACTGGCAGCGGGCATTGCGCTGCCAACCTCAAATTCCACGGCCTGCAAGCTGGCGTTCAACGATCAACTCCAACCGTCATTTACCGGATACAACGTGGCCTTGACGAGCCAGAGCGGGGCAATCGTCCCCGGATATCCGCAATTGTGGTATTTGTTGGGCGGCTCAAACGGGACAATCAACCTGAGCAATGGTACGCCACTCTATTCTGGAATAAGCGCCTTTCAGTTTCCGCAGGCCATCGTGAGCAATCCCGCGGCGGCGGGGCTGCAGAGCATCAATGGGCCTTTGTCTATCGGCGGCAGTTTATCGGTAGGCGCAGCCGCCAGCGGACCGGCATCTATCAACGGCGTGCTTCATGTTGGCGGGGCCATCTCTTCCACGGACATAGGAGTCCAGATCAACGCTGCCTATGTAGCCTGCACAGGCGGGTCATGCCACATCATCGTCGATCCTTCGACCAATGGAAACTGCTATAACTTCTCGACACCCGTGGCTTTCACTACGCTAGGAAAATACGTGCTTCTTGAAGGCGCAGGGGGCACATCCAACACCGGAACCGCGGTGACCGGAGCATGCCTGAACTACATACCCACAAATGCCACCACGGCAATTACGATGGACTACGCATCGAATGGCGCGCAGGGGCCAGTCCATGGGCTAAGAAACATTCATCTAGTCAACAATGGGTGTGTCACCACCGGAGGCTGTGGCAGTTCCGCAGCGGGCATCTCGAATGGCACCACCAATACCGGCGCTACCGGCGCGATCTTCGATAATGTGGGCATCAACGGGTTCGGTATCGGAGTCAACGACACCAACACCAACCAGGGGTTCACTTTTACCGACGTCACATGGCTCAATCCGCAGTTCATTGCAAACACGACGGCGATGCAATTGAATGTTCCCACCGGATTTGTATTGCTGGGCGGAACAATCGCGGGGAACGGCGCAGCGATCAGGGGCAAGGGCGCGGCCTCTACTCCGGAAATAGAATTGACTGGAGTGCAGTTCTTTGGGAATGCAGGACTGGACATAGACTTCACTAACACAACTATCAATCCCAATGGCGCTGCTTCCCTGTACTGCCACGGATGCCACTTTGAGCGAACGGGCGGCAATTCCTCACACTCCATCAACGGCGCCGTCGATCTTTATTTCTACGGCGGAGTCATTGAGGACGACAATAGTTCCGGGACAGGCGATTGGTTTATCAATAGCGGGGGATTCCATATTTTCATCGACGGCATGAAGGTTGCTTCCGGGCGTCCCTTAACGACCGTTATCGTCGCGAACTCTCCAACGAGAGGAAAGATCGAAGTATTCTCCCCGGGCACGGGGACGAGCACGCTAGTCACTGGAACGAATGCCTCAAAATTCACGCAACTGCTACGATATCCCGGCACTCTGGGCGCGCAAACGAACGTCATTGAAGGGACCATCGCGCCAGCTGGTGTGGCTGTGAATTCCGATACGGTATTTACCGCATCGCCGCGCCTGCAATACACCTGTTATATACAAGCCTATGCCGGAAGCAACCGTTACTGCCGCTTCTCCGTGGAGAAGCCGGTTACGGTGGTTAGCGTTCACGTAGCCTCTCAAACTCCACCGGCAAACTGCATTACTTCGCCACAGTTTGGCTTTCAGTCTGTGCCGAGTGCATCCGTAACCAACCCTAACGGCCAGGCATTTGTCGACAACACGGGCCTGAACATCAGCATCCCGGCAGGTAGCTATGACATTGGCACTGTCAATACCGATGCCGGATGCAGCACGCAGATCGGCGCTGTTACTTTGACGATTCAATACAAAATGCAGTGACGTTCCACGTAGATCATTTTCCCTGAATTTTCCCCAAGTGAAATCTGAATGTGACGTTTTGGCAGAGCGCCAAGGCTAGAGATGGAATGCTCTTCAATACTTCAGTGTTGAGGAGCATTTCGCTTTTGCGGCGTCCTGCCGCATGCCGGACGAAGCGATCTGCCGAGGTCGTAGGCAATCCATCGCGATAGGTCAATCGAAATCCGTGAATCGAGGAATGATGAAACAGCTCAAACAGGCGATAGCCTTCGTAACGTTGTTGGCAGGTTTCGCCCACGCGGGCACAATCACCGGAACCGTGACGAATAGCGCCTCCGGGCCGGTCGCCAATGGGACCTTCACTCTTACCTTGACGCAGCCGGCAGTGCTGACAGGAACGGCCACGATCACGGCTCAATCGGCAAGCTGCTATACGGATGCTAATGGAAACGTGGTGGGAGAGCCGAATCCGCCGGCGGGGCCGGTGGTTACCTCCAACCTGGCCTCGGGCACGCTGGCGGCGGGGATCTATTTTGTCCGTTTGACGTACCAGGATGCAACCGGAGAGACGATTGCGTCTCCGGAGACAGCTTTCACCATGACCGGGCCAGGAACACTGATTGTGAATGCGCCGATCGTGCAGCCAGCGGGAGCAACGGCATTTCGGGTGTACCTATCGACGTCCTCGGGAAACGAGACGCTACAGGGATCGGTCAGCGGTACGCCCGGCGCTTGGGGCAATTACTCCCAGGCGGCGCCTTTGACTGCGGGATCGGCGCTCCCGGCCTCTAATTCCACGGCGTGCAAGATCGCTTTTAACGACCAGCTCCAGCCTTCCTTTACCGGATACAACGTAACGCTGACGAGCCAATCGGGGATCACGGTGCCTGGGTACCCTCAGCTTTGGTACCTGTTCGGCGGCTCCAATGGGACGGTCAACTTGAGCAATGGAACCCCCCTGTACTCGGGCGTAATCACCGTGCAGTATCCGCAGGCAATTGTGAGCATTCCGGCTTTGGGCGGATCACAGAATGTGAACGGCCCACTATCGGCGAATCCATTGTGTGGAAACATCAATGGCGACTTGTGGGTGGGAAACACGACATGCCCGAACAACTTTTCGAGCATGTCGGCGTGCTATGCGGCTCTTGTTCCGGGCCAAGGTTGCCACGTTGTGCCAAATTGGGCGGAGACTTGGACGTCGAATCTCGTGATGAACAAGTCGCACACCGGCTTTATTTTCCACGGATCGGCAATAATCACGATGGGATCAAATAGCCTGAAGATTCCGGATTTAGACGCAGGCGGGGTAAAGATGATCGGCGTCTATCTTAAGGGGCTGGGAGGTACTCCGTACGATCCTGTTGTTTCTGGCGTTTCGTTTCAGTATGGTGGCAACGGAAAAGCGTTTCAAATAGGTGACGGAACTGGAAGCGGTGGTTCTGGTAATCACTCGCTGGAAAACATAGGCGTTGATTTGATTACCGCCGGATCGTCGGCAATTGCCGTTTATCAGCAAGACCCGGCCGATGGATACTACACAAACCTCAGCATCCATACGAACACCCTTTCGGGTGCCACCTCACAGAAGGGTTTTGTATGCGATGCATCCACGTTCGGGTGCGCTGGAAATACGTTCTATGGGCCGTTGTTTGCCGCCAATATTCCTCTGACGTTCTTGAGCGGTTCCCAGCAAAACCATGTCTATGGAGGAATGCTTCAGGCTGTTGGAAATAGCAATATTGCTCTTGACATGGCAGGCAATTCGAATGAGATAAGGACTGGAGTACAGAGTAGCAATATCGCTGTGCAAATTGAGAATAGCTCGGCGGCTCAAGGCAATGAAATCACCATCGCCAATAACAACAACACGACGGATTATGTCGAAGCCAGTGGCTCGGCAAGCGTAAGCCATGACAACACGGTCAAATTTCTCAACGCGAGCACGGCGCAAAGCTCTAACCTACTAAACACGGTTACTATTCCCGGAAGAAAGACGGGCGCAAGCACACTTCTGAATCAGCAACCACCAGCAGGAACGCTAACAGGCAACAGCGCAGACCAAACGATTTTCACATACACGTTGCCTGCGAACACTTTGGCGCAAGGAAAGGGGCTGAGAATTACGCTCACGTTCCTGCATAGCAGCGGTTCGGCGTCGACTGTTTATAAACTATTTTTTGGGGCGACGGTGGCGGCGACCATCACTTACGCGCCTAACGGTAATACGTTTTATGATCGGTACGTGTTCGAGATTTACAACGATGCTAATTCTCAGAGCTCCCAAAGTCATTTCCAAAAAACGACCTGGCCAAACTTGACGGGGTTTGCATCTCCGGGAGCGGCATACAGCACCAATCCTCTCTCCAACCCCAGCGTCAATTTTGCAAATTCTCAGGCAATCAAGTTCACATTCAATGTGGCCAATACGGATCAGATTACTCCTGGAGATTTTCAGGTCGAGTTTATTCAGTGACCTTTGCGGCACACGAACATTAGGTTTGACGTGGAACCATGGAATCCGACCATACTGAGTGTGAGTTGAATTGAGGATATGATCCTTCCCTTCCAGTTTAGAACGGTCCATGGCGGATATAAGACTGGCTTGCAGATAATAACGTGGAAGTGGTCGGCAAGTTTGATTCGAAGGGACGAAGCTGAGAATGATTGCTGGTGACCTCTGGTGTGAAACGGCCTGCGACAGTCAGGGCACATGACTTGGCCGTGAGCAAGATTTTCCTGGTAGGGAACCGTTCCAATGAATCGGCCGCCTGGTTTTAGAACTCTCGATATTTCCGTAAGGCCAGCTTTCATTGTGTCTAGAGCTAGATGCTCGAGTACCTCGGTGGCAATCACAACATCACACGATGCTGACGACATGGGGACTTGCTCAATTAGCCCAACGTGCGCATCAACACCCTTGGCCTTCAATCGCTCGCAGGTAGCGGCATCCGGATCGATAGATGATACTTTAAACCCTCGTTTCTGGGCCTCATATTCAAGATATCCATTGCCAGCGCCAATATTGAGGAGCGACAAAGGAAGGCGATCCTTGAGATCCTTGCGGGCTAAGCGCAATAAAGCGTGAACTCGCGTTTCTAGGCCGTCGAATATTTCAGGAACGGCATTCTGGTAGTGAGCAGATATTACGTCCTGGCCCATTATCGACCTCCTTATGAACGAATGAGAAGGACCGGTCTTCAACATCCGCAAAACGCTCCGGAATCCATCCTGGATGAAAACTTACGTCGAATCCATTGAGGTTGGATTGCGCTACGTCGAGAGTAGCCGTTAGGTCTCCTTTGCGCCAGTAGTCACCATCATCCATCGATGGAGCGGAGAGGCCGGCAAATGAATCGAAAGCGAAGTGAGTACGCTGCAGGGCAGAACATATAAGATAGGAGCCGAGGCCTCTAAATACGCCGCACTCCGCTGTGTCGCCAGGGACTCTCCAGCAAGATTTAGCTAACTGATGAAGATTCCACAAATTTGACACATGAAAGCTATCGGGTTGTCCAAACTTGACGAGGACGGATCTAAACCATTGATCTGCCTGCCATTCCATAGCTACGGAATGAGCTGCGCTCTGGATACCAAGGCGACGGGCTACGAGATAGCGCCAATTGCTGCGCTCTCGATGATCGACAATGACGCGGAAGATACCCTTTAGCATTCAGTAGCCTCTGCTATCTCAATGACGTGCGATGAATTGGGCCAGGATGCCCTAGACCATTGGACGATGGGCCGCTCCATTCCATAGTAAGAAGCGCAGGCGGCGGCCAAGGAAAACACAGGGCTCAATTCAGGATGGGTCGACCAAAGAAAAATCGATTGCCAAAGATATATGCCGTAGCTGATGGTTCCTATCCAGACCAGCGGCGCCGCATTGAGCAGAAGGTATCGATGGCGGGTGGCATGAATTACAAAGGCGGCAATACAAAGATGGCTCAAGGGCTGCAGGAAGTGAATCGTTCCCCATGCGGGCCACGAAAGGACGATGGCAGCGGGGGCGCAGAGGATGAACCACCGAGAGCGCAAGAAGGACAGCGATTCGTAAGCTAGGGCCCCAAGGCAACCCATGGCCAGCGTATCGTAATTTGCCAGCAGCGAACCTTCCCAGGATTTGAGTTCCGGTACGTGGCGGATCGTAAGAGTGATGAGCGGAGACAGGAATAGGGCTACAAGAATGATTTTCTTTCTTGTTCTAAAGAACAGAAGCAAGATGATGGGCCACAAAAGGTAAAACTGCTCCTCAACCGCAAGCGACCAAAGATGCCCCAGGGCTGGTGGCCGTCCGAGATCATAGTTCGTGGCGAAGCCGAGCACGTAAACCAGATTGTGGAAGCTGAAGCGATCGTGATGAAGGGCAAAAGCGATTGCAACATAGAGGTAGCAGGCGGGAATGATGCGAAAAAAACGTCTTCGGTAGAAATTGCCCAGCGAGATTGTTCCGGTTTCGTCGCGCTCCTTGAGCAACAGCCAAGTGATGATGAAGCCGGAAATTACAAAAAATACCTCGACTCCGAGATGGGCATAACCGGCAAGGGGAGCGGGAGCGGCGTCCACCGTGGCCATGTGACCTAGAAGGACGAAAGCCACCGAATAAGCCCGCAATCCGTCAAGCGATGCAATGCGTGTCATGTTCGAGGCAACTCGCGCGTCTCCGGAGATACGGCGTCTTCTGTTTCATTCAGCAGGTGAACGGACACCGTAATGTGAGCCCAATATCTTAACCCTTTTCATGCCGATTCGGCATGGCTGCGGGATTACGATTCAGGGCTATCACATGAAAACTTTGATAGCCTCTTTGATGTTAGGAAGGTTAGAGGCAAGCCTCGGCGGAAAACGTCGAGGGAGATGCCATGGAGTACAAATGAGAACAAAAGTTCTCACATGTGCTCCATGGCATGTAATTATTGGGCGTGCTTGACGGGGCCATAAATGGCCCCTCTTCCACAGTTGTGCCAACTTCATCGTGAGTCTGAGTATCGAGGACCGAAGGAGCACGTGAGCCGTGAGACAAATTTCGAGACGGCACAAACGGTCAACATTTCTTTCATGCGATTGCCCGGATTACGATTCAGCACGGGATGCAATTGCCGAGTAGTGATAGGTGAACCATCGGGTAGCGGCTGCCGGAGCAATCTTGAGGAGAGACTCCTTGACCCAATATTGCCGGGGGCCCCTGCTGCCGTAGCGAAAGCGGTATCCCTCGAGAGGCATATGAGAGATGAGCGAGCGCTGAATCTTTAAACCACAGGTTTGCAGGAGCCGACGAATGGTCTTCGGGTTGTAAAAGTTGATGTGGCCGGTCTTGTCGGGCACATAGTCCGCAGGCATTCGCCGGTGGTCTTCCATGGGGACTTCCACGAAAACCTGGCGAGCGACTCGGGCCGCTTCATAGAGCAGACGCCGAGGATCTTCGACATGCTCAATCACATGGCTGAGAACCGCCAGGTCAAACGACAAATCGGGAAATGGAACGGTCGATCCATCGAACAGCGCCGCGCGGATTCCCTTGGCCTCCAGACGGGTTATCGCACTGGGAGAGACTTCAACGCCGATTACACAGGAGCGGGACCATTCGTTCAAGGACGCCATCCGCTCGATGATCGCGCCGTCGCCGCAACCTATATCGATTACCGTGCGCTCAGGGTTGTGACCGCAAAGCTCGACGATGTTGGCGGCCTTGCCTAAGGCCCCGAGGCTTCGCCATTGGGCGAGCGATTCATCTTCAGCGTAATAGTTGGCGTAGTGCTCAATGGTTTGGCTCACTCACGCTCCTTCTTCTTTCCCTGATATTTGATACTGACGCCGGACGCGGGGACCGAGCGTTCGCGAAGCCGGATTAAACGAGACGACGGCGGACGATAAGGGAAGAATACCGATCCTTCGGGCACTCAATATTTTACCCCAGCCTGCTGGCTGCGCTGGGTTGAGTCTACCTGCCATTCATCTTTCATCTTTCATCTTTCATCTTTACATCTTCAATCTTCATCATTCATCAGCATCTCGGGAGAAAGACTTACCCATGGACCTCAGCCATTTGTGGACAGCACTTCTAAGCGGCGCGGCGGGAGCGGGAGGAGCCCGTCTGTTGCCGGCAATCACCATACGGCTTAACGGCCATCAGAACCGGCAGGCTCACACCTGTGCGGTCCAGGAGATGGTTCAGGAACGGGTGTTGCCGGTTCTGGAGAAGCTGGCCGATGCGACCGCGCAGAACAGCGAGACATTGGCCAAGCTTGCCACCATTGCCGAGAGACAAGAACGCCGCGAAGAGCGTCGTGAAGATCTGCGCGCGGCGATGGCCGAACAGCGGACGGCGGTTTGATTCCTTGGCGATCCCTTTCCTGCCAGAACCCCGCGCTAAAAACCATCACCAAAATCTCTTAAGAATTGGAGAACAAAAAATGAAGAAATCGATTTCTGTATTGATGGCATTTTTACTGGTCTCTACCTTGTGCATTCCGGTGGCGGGCTGCAGCGGCCTCACCGCCGATGCAGTCCTTACCGACCTGCCCATCGCTACCGACATTGCTCTCTCGGTTGTGACGATTGTTGGACCCAGCAATGAGGCATACGTGGCCGCAGTGAAAGAGTATTCCGGAAAGGTGGCCGCAGACCTGCGATTGATGAAGACCCTGGTGGACCAATACAAAGCCAGCCTGGTGGCTGCGCCCTCGGGCACGCTTACCCAGATCAATACGGCGCTCGTGGATGCGCAGACCAACCTTACCGCCATTCTGCAGGCCGTGGGAGTTTCCAATCCACGGACCACGGCAGCGGTGGCGGCGGCGGTGGCCAGCGTGAAGCTGATTCTGGGAGATGTGGCATTGCTGGTGAAGAGGTCATCTCCAGAGGCGCTGAATGCACAGGTTTTTTTCGGCATCGGCATGCCGGGCGCCGATTTTCTGGCAATGGTGCCGGTGGATGGCAACGGGCGTTCCGCCAAGCCAGGCTCGGAGCAGGCGAAGCTAAAGCCTTCGGGAAGGTCCGCCCGCCAGATTGCCCGCGAGTACAACCAGAAGATCGGAAAGGATTTCCCCGCTGCCCGGGTCGATGTGCCCAAGATGAAGGTGATGGGCATTGCCATTCCTCTCACCGGAAGCAAATGAGCGGAAGTAGGCAGGGCGAATGCCCATCGAGCCAGAGTTCGAAGAGAAGACCGGAGGCCGGCGATGACTGACTTACAGTTTCAGCGGGAGTTGTGGATTAACGCCTACATCAACCAGATCGGCGGATATCCGGTTGGCGACCCGGCGCGGCAGAATTTCAATCCTGTGCTTTCCATCGTAAAAAATGTGGACGGCTCCATCCACAGGGCGCGAACCCTCGACAGCCCTGCTTACACCTTCAGCGATACGGAGAGAGACGCTCTCCTTAACGAAAACGAATCGTAGTTGTTCCGCAAAACAATCCCACTCCATCATCCGACTTTCAATACCCACCATTCAGGAGATCACCATGAAGCGAATCGGATTCGCCCTGGCGGCCTTGTGCGCCGCTCTGAGCATTCTTACGTTGCCGGCCGCGGCCCAGAACAATGCGTTCGATTCGCAGTTTGGCGCAACGCCCTGGGCGCAGAACGGCGTGAGGACGGCCTCTGCCTATAGCTGGATCATCGACAACACGGCAGGCGGCTACCTGAACTTTACTTTTCCCTCGCCGGTCTGCACGGGGGCCCTCTACTTCGGAGGGCGCGGAAACGTGAATCCCTTTACCGCCACCATTGCCGATGGGCCCACGCAGGCCACGCCCAACATTACCGTGAAGTTTCTGGATGCGGTGGCGGCCAACAACGAGACGGTGGCGCTCAACTCCAACGCCTCGGTCTCCGGCGGGTTCTGCACGCTTTCACCGGCCAACGTGAACCAGCATCTTTCTTACAAGATGGTGAGCGGCACTTGCGGACTGCAAGAAGCCATCAACGATGCGGGCACTGCCGGCGGAATCGTGGAATACACGCAGGAGTCGGTGGCGCTGGGCTGCTCCGGCGCGTCTGCTGGAGTGCCCAACCCAACGATCACGGCGGCCAAGGCGGTGCTGCCGAACATCTATGTTCACGACATTTCCAACGGCGCCAACCAGTGGTATGCGGTCAAGGGAACGTCGCTTGCGCTGGTATCCGCGCCTACGGCCTTGACTACGGCAGGCGGTGCGGCGGCTACTTTGCAGACTTCGACCTCGGGTGGATCGATCGCGACCGGGCAAGCCGTCCGCGCAGGCATTACATGCGTTGATTTTCTGGGACGTGAAACCGCGCTCAGCACCGACACCGCCGGTACAGCCGTGGTCACCACCGGCGCGGGGTCGACCAACACCATCACCGTGACCGCTCCCGGCACGGCAGGCTGCCCCAACTCGGTGGGCTATCGCGTCTACTTGAGCGCCAGCGGCGGCGCTTCACTTTCGGAAATTCTTTATGCGCCTGTTGCCGCCGGTTGCACCGCATCCGGCACCAGCGTTGTGGTTTCGGCTTGCGCCCTGACCTCAAATGCCGTTGTGGCTTCGCTCACCTCAAACACCGCCGGGGTTCCCACGCAGGGCGCCGCGTCGCTGGGATTGGCGACGGCCACGGGGCTGTTGCCGGTCTCGAACCTGCCGACGAACCCAGGCTTTCAGACCGTCTACGGCCCATTCAGTGCGATCACGGCTGTTACCACGGCGCAGATCGCCGCAGAGGTTCCGCTGCCCGCGCAGTTCTTCAACACCGGGCTGGAGAAGGCTTACCGTGTCACGCTTTCCGGAGTCGGGACGGCAGCCGCGGCGACAGTCGCAGGCTCGTTCAAACTCACGCTGGGGCCGCGCCAGGGGACGTCGCCGACCGGCGTTCAGACCATCGACACGGTGAACTTTACCGCCAGCACCATCTGGCCCGCCGCTGCTGCCAACTGGACTTACTCGACCGTATGCTCGGTGGCTGCGACCGGAACATCCGGAACGCTGGAATGCCAATCGGATACGGGCTTTATCGTGAGCACCACGGCGGCCGCCGCGCCACCGGCGTTTGGCCCACAGCTCGATAGCACCACCGGACCCTCCACGGCGCTCGATCTCACGCAGCAGCTCTATATCGATGCGATCCTTACGGCGTCGGCGTCTTCATTCACGTCGTTCACCGTGCGCAAGGTCGCGATTACCCCGGTCTATCAATAAATGTCCGGCATGGGCGGGTTGACCTCGGCGGGCTCGTTCGCAACGCAGAAGGAACAGGTGGCGGCCATGGATTCGAAAGACTTGAAGGACTTGAAAGCGAAGAAGAAGCGGGCGCTCGAACTCATGGGAAAGAAGAATGCCACCGGCATGCCCGCGCGTATTCCTCTATCTATGGACGAAGGCCCCATCTTGAACGAGGCCGGCGATCAGCCCGCCGCCGGCCGGTTCATGAATGCCATTGCCAAGCGGCGCGGCATGAAGGGGCTGAAGAAGTAGGGCGGCCTTTTCGTGCCCGGCCATCCACCACGCGGAGAACCAAATCCAATGGCGACCACTCCTATCGATTCACCTCTGCATGCGCAGCAGCGCATGGCTCATTTCTTCTCGAAATACCCGAACTGCCAGCGGCTCAAGATTCAGCCGGTTGCCTGGGGCGACCAGGGCGCGAACGGCGGCTTGCACGACGGGTTCGATATCGACGATGTGAAGGCGGCTCTCGGCGCAGCGCGGTTCAACCTGCTCATGACCTCGATTCAAGAGGTCTTTTGCTGCGCCCATCGCGCCTGGCCGCTTTCACACGCCGATGCAACCAAGCGCGGGGCCGAGGCACACTGCATCTGGGCCTCGGACCTCGAAAAGTTTTTGAAAGCGGGGCATTGATGGCGGCGAAAACGCGGCTCATCGCTCTCAACGGAAATGCCGGACCGCTCGTCTCGGTTCTGGCCACCATGTGCGCCACGCGGGTCACGGCGCGAGAAGACGAAGCAGCCTCATCTCAGGGGCTGCAATACATTCGCGGAGACGACGTAACCGCCAACCTCAACACTGTAGGAACCCTCGGCAGCCCCGACCAGCAGCAGATCGATTTGTGGGACAACAAGCCTTACGGCGCGCGTGGAGGGAGGCTGCAAGGCATTGGACCGCAGGCGGCAAACTTTCCGGCGGCCACCATTTATTTCAAGGCGCAGAGCAAGAGCGCAACCGCCACCACGCTCCGCGTGATTGAGTACGACTAGCTATGTTGCAGACCTCGAAAATGGAAACTACCAAGTCCGGCGAGCGGCAAGCGGAGACAAGCTCCGCCAAAGCCAACGCGCGCCCGATCATCGACCAGAAGATCGGGCCCGATGGCCACTTTGCCGCGCCGAAAAGCTTCACTGCCCAGGACGAGGTTCAATGGGCCAAGGTGCGCCAGGATGCAATCCGGTTGCGGCAGTATGCGGACAAACGCTGCGGTTTCAGCAACCTGTACGATCCGGCGGGAGCTTATCTTTGTGGCGGGAGGAATGACGGCAGCAGCTCCGCCTGCAACAAGCGCGAGGGAGCCGAGTGCCTCATCCGCATTCAGCCGCTCAGCGATCCACACTTTCAGAGCTGCATGTTCTGGGAGACCGTGAACGCCGGCGATCCCGAAGCCCGCTATTCGGACAAGAGCAAGAAGCATATGACCGACGAGCGCATCGCCTTCGGAGCCACCGGGAATCCGCTGGGCTTCGGCTGCGTGCGCTGCGACGAGGGGCGGCACATGCTCGCTCGGCCCGACAGCGAAGGACGCCAGAAATGGTGCAGGCTGATCGGCATGCCGGTGATGGATAACGCATGCTGCGCGGACAACGAACCGCTCGCGGGCTCACCGAAGAAATCGCCCAATGATAGAGGAGATAGAGGTGGCAAAGGCGAAGGCGGCGCGCCCAACGATAAGAACGATAACGGCGAGTCCAGGCGGAGCCGCATGCTGGACGCCGTCCGCGGACGCCGCAAAGGCGAGCGAGTGGCATGAACCTCGATCAAGCTTTGCTGGCCCTGCTGGCGGTGGCGGCGCTGTATCGCTACCATCGCGCCGAACTGATGAGAGCGGAAAGACGGGCCGAAGAGCGATATGAGAAGTGCGATCGCGAGCGCATCCAGCTTCACAACTATTTCTATGGGAGCCAGGGTGCTTCCTTTATGGATACTGCGCCCATCGGCTCCGAGAGCGCGTCGCCTGTCCATGCGGAAACGGATTCAGGAAGTGCGGCAGCCGCGCAAACTTCTGCGCCGAGTTCGCCAGCGAGCGGAGAAGCCCGTTATCGCGAGAAACTGGAGCGCACCAAGACGGAGCTCAAGCGGATTGCGCGCACCAGAATTTCGAGCCTCGGCCCGGCGCTGCGCAAGATCGAGAAGCAGGGTAGACCGCAGTTCCGCAACGTCCGCGCTTCATTGGATCCGGATACGGCCCACCTCGTCCGCGAAAAAATCGGCCAGGAATTTGCAGCACTGCAAGAGCAGATTGAACGAGCAGATCGACGCTGAACCAGTAGCTGCGCTCAGCATCATGAATACTGAGCGGATACAACGTGGCGTGGACGAGGGCATCGGAGGACGAGACACCGGATACGGAACGCCATCCAGCCGAAGCGGACAGCCGGGAGATCGCTCACTTGGCGGGCTTCTGGGCGACGATCAAGAACTGCTTGCCAAATAGTCTCCAGGCAAGTGGGAGCGATAGATAGAGCCGCACCATCCAAATCGGGGACTCGCGCTTGCCGCTCATGGTGTATGGAAGGAAGCGGGGAATTGTAGTCTGAATCTCGAAACCGGCCAGGCGCAGGCCTTCTTCCAGAGAAACATGGCTGAGAGGCAGGTAGTGATCGATAAAGTCCCAATACTCGCGCGAGGTGTATTTGATATTTGGTCCCAGGCAGATCAGCAAGCCGCCCGGGCGCAAAGCGGATTGGGCCTGCCGCAGTGTATCGATCAGAGCGGACTTGGTCGGCAGATGTTCAAAGAAATTGCTGGTAAAGACTGCGTCCAGCCGTTCCTCAATGGGCCATGGTTTGGAGCAATCGGCCTGGATGATTTTGACATCGGCCCCCGCATAGCTCGTAGCATCGGGGTTAAGGTCCATTCCTAATTTTCGCTTTGCGTGAATGGCATTGATGAACTCACAATGGCCACATCCCAAGTCCAGCACCGCAGAATCGCCGGATATCCAGCGCGAAAAAAAACCGGCTAAGACAAGCCATATTTTCTGTCGATAGCTATCTGCGTTGGCAAATCTCGTTGCGTAAATCGCTCTCAGGTCGCTTGCCGCTTCCATTTCTCTCCCGCTTCTTCTGTTAGCCAGCATTTTACTACCCCTGCACCCATTGGAAAACAGGATGCGCCAGCAACTCACATTTGAAGGGAAGCAATCCGGCTGGTCTCAGAATGGCGGCGCCCAGAGCGATGAGCCAACCCGCTCGGCGCCTGCGCGCGGCAGGTTCGATCGCCATTCGCAGCAGGACCAGCAAGACATCAAGCTCCTGCTCGACGCCATGCAGAAGCAGGTGGATGAATGGGCCATGGAGTTCCGCTCGATCATTGCCCGCACGCTGGAGGCGTATGAGTTTCTCAAGGGCAATCACTTCTTCGATTTCTGGTCGGACACCACCGACCTGTTCAACAGCTTTCAGGGCTTCTCCGACTATCTGAGCGCAACCGGCGACCAGGATGCAACGAAGGAAGATGAGGATCTGAGCCTCTCGGACCTGCCGACGAACTTCTACCAGATGCTCTTCTTCGGCTACCAGGCCATGCTCTCCGCCGACCTGCCGAGGAACACGGTGTCTCCGCAGAACGCCGACGAATCGGAGGACCGCGAGACCGCTAAGGCGGGCAGCACCGCCATGACGATCATCGCGCAGAAGAACAATGCGCGAAAGCTGCATCTGCAGAAGCTGTTTCAGTTCTGGTGCTCCGGACACTATTGGGAGTACACGCGCTACGTGGTGGATGCCGAGCGGTTCAAAACGCACAAAGAGACCACGCTGCGGGTATCGAAACAGCAGCTTATTCCCGATCGCTATGTGTGCGGCCAATGTGGAGCGGCCACGCCAGTGGCCATGCTGTCCGCTGGCGCTCAGCCTACGTGCCCGCAGTGCGGTGCGCCGCTGGGCTCTGCGGATCTTTATCCCGGCTATGTAGACGATGTTCCGGTGGCGGAAGAGCAGGCGGAGATACCGAACGGCATGGTGTGCGGCGATGTCTACGGGCCGCTGCATGTGATGTTTAAGCCCAAGGCGACCAAGCCCTCGGAGACGCCGCTGGTGCGCCTGCAAATGGAAGTATCGCTGGGCTGGCTGCGGGATGTGTTTCCCGACTATTACGGCGACTTGAAAGAAGGCATGGGGGCCGATGGCTCGGAAGAACAGCAGCAGAGGCAGGCGCGGCAGATTGCGATGTCCGCTGTGGCGGGCGGGTTTGTGCAGACGACCATTCAGCAAGACCCAACCTACACGCGCGACTGGGTGCAGCCGTGGGCTTACAGCTTTATCGAAGACCAGCAGGCCGCCAGGCGGCTGAAGCAGAAGTATCCGAAGGGCTGCATGATTGCGCACGTGGGCAAAGACATGGTCTTGCAGGTGCAGGAGGCTTCCATCGCAGAGGAGTGGACGCACGCTTCTACCTGCGACGATGTGGGCCTGGCCGGTATCCCTGTGGGTGGTTCGGCTCTACCTATCCAGAAGCGGTTCAACAGCCTTACTTACATGGTGGACGATTTCTTCGAGCGCATGGCCGCGGGCCTGGTGATCGTGAACTCCGAGTACATCGATACCAAGGCCCTCAACCGTAAAGGGCTGCTGCCGGGCGTGTTCAATCCGGTGGCGCTGCGAAAGAACGCTCCGGCACAGCAATCGCTCGCCAATATGGTCCATCAGTTTGTCTTCGAAATCGAGCCGCAACTGCTCGCTTACATGGAATCGCTGCCGGGGCAGATGCAACTATTGACCGGCGTAATGCCGCAGATCATCGGCGGCGATCCGGGGGACAACGTGCGCACGGCCTCCGGACAGGCGCAGCAGTTAAACACCGCCAAGGGCAAGCTCACGTTGTTCTGGAACCAGATTCGCGGACAGTCCGCCGAGGCTGCCGAGCAGGGCGTAAGCTGCGCGGCCCGCAACATGACGGAGAAGTGGTGGAGCACCATCACCGATAAGACCGGCGGGTTCCGCAACGAGTATGTGCATCCCGGCCAAATGCGCGGCTCCGTCCACGTGGAGCCGGAAGAAGACCAGGGCTTCCCCATGACCGCCGAGCAGGTGCAGGCATTCTGGGAAAGGATCTTGAGCGATAGCGGCAAGGCCATTGCCGCCATGCTGTTTGAAGAGCCGAAGAACGTCGATGCCTGCATCCGCAGCTTCGGCATGAAAGGGCTCATCGCGCCGGGGGCGCTCTCCGAGTCGCGTGCGCTGCACCTGATTGACCTGCTCATGGCCAGCGAGCCAACCGAAGAGCATGTGCCGGTGAAAGATGCCGCAGGCAATCCCGCCATGAATCCCAATGGCTCGCCTTTGCTGCAGGCGGTGGATGTTCCGAGCATTCAGCCGGAGATGTTTATCGATGACCTGGGTGCGCTGCTCAAGATCGTTCCCGATTGGGCCATCGAGCACTACGACAAGTGGGAGTCGAACGATGCAGGAAAACGAAACCTGATCGCCTTCATCAAGCTGTGCATGGAGATGCAGTTCCGCAAGCAGCAGGCGATGGCCAAGGCTGTCGGGCCAGCCGGACCCGCGGTGTCGCCAGCAGCGCCGGGGGGAGTTCCACAAGCACCGCCATTGCCGTCCGCTCCGGCAGCGCCAAACTCGGCGATTTCGGGATTGAGAGCGCCTCTGCAAATGCAAGGGGCGGGAGCGGCAAATCAAACAACCAATCCATAAGCAGGGAGAAGATTTAGTGAGAGCCAACGACGTTGTTATTTTCATCGACTCCCAGGGAGTCAGCCACAATGCGCTTGTGAAATCGTTTCGCGAGCCGCGCGGCCAGAACAACATTCTTACCGATGAGGAGCCTTTGATAAGCCTCACCTATTACGACGAAGCCACGGGCGCGCCCAGGGAGATGCTGGACGTTCCTCATATCGGCCATCCCGCGCGCCAGGAGAAGAATGCCGATCTTCCATCCTATGCGCTGCATGCCTGGAAGTTTCTGAATGAGGAGCACTTGGAAGTGCCTCCGGATCATCCCTTGCGCGACCGTCCTTATTCGCAGGCGGAAACCGATGCGGATGGCAAAGTCATTCCGAAGCGGCGTCCGATTTATGAGGAGCATATTCGCAGGCATTTGGAGGGCAAGCAGGCCGCGCATCATCCTGGCGGGAATGCCGCGCCACCGCCCGTGACCGCTTCTGTGGCGTCGACCTCCATTGCCTCCACCACATCCGTCTTGGTGCCGGTGTCTTTACCTGTACGTTCCGATGCTTCCGTGGGCCATCCGGCCCATCCTGAAACCGTGCAGTTTGCCTGGACGTGCGAAAGTTGTGGCGCCTCTGTCCAGAGGATTGCCAGCCATCAAGGCGGAAAACTGTGGGAGGCGGAAGCATCTGCGGCGGATCATGGAAGCGCAAGCCATCCTTCCTGGACCCAGCATATTTGCAAGCAAGAGGACATCGAAGCGTATCGAGTCGGGCTCAAGACATCGCCGCGATTAAAATCCGAACCGGAGATGAGCGACCTGCAGAAGGTCGCGCTGGAACCGGCAGGCGATCCGCCGAAACCTCCTTCGGCGCAAGCGGAAATTCCACGGCAAGACATCGATGTGGCCAAGCAACTCGATCAAGCCGGACCGCCGCCACCGATGGAATAAAGAATAGAGAATGATGTCGGAGCTTTCGCTTGGAGAGACCTTATATATAGGAGACGGGGCAAGGTGGTTACCGCTGGATCGCGAGCATCTCTTTGACAAGAGTCTATTAAACAACCCTCGAAATCGCGTGCTCGTCTAAATTCAGAAGATAAGATTAAAGATACATTCCTTCCTGCTGTCGTAGACTAGCGTTTTACTTTTCAGGGGGTACCTGTTGATCCGGCACAAATTGGTCTGCCTTGCCCTTTTTTCGCTTTCTGTAGGATTCCTTCCGCGCGCTCGAGCCCAGCAAGAAAATCAGGCCCAGCAGCCACCCAAAGATGCCACGCAGATCACAGCGGAAGGCAACGCGGCCGTCTTGCAGCGCTTGCCGTTCAACGACCGGAAAGATTACGAGGAGGCAAGCAGAGGCTTCATTGCGGCCATTCCAGGAGGAGAAATCAAGCTTCCGAATGGGCGGGATGCGTGGAACCTCAATTCCTATGACTTCCTCAAAGGGCAGAAAGCGCCGGCAACGGTCAATCCCAGTTTGTGGCGCATGGCGCAGCTCAACATGAATAACGGGCTGTTCAAGGTGGTGGACCGGATTTATCAACTGCGCGGATTCGACCTCTCGAATATCACCATCATCGAAGGCGACACCGGAGTGATTGTGATCGACCCGCTAATCACCAAAGAGACGGCCAAGGTGGCCATGGATCTCTATTTCGCCAATCGTCCTAAGAAGCCTGTGGTGGCGGTGATCTATACCCATAGCCACATCGATCACTATGGCGGCGTAAAAGGAGTGGTCTCCGAAGAGGACGTGAAATCCGGCAAGACGAAGATCTATGCGCCTGAGGGCTTTTTGCGCGAGGCGGTTTCCGAGAACGTCTATGCGGGCAATGCCATGACCCGGCGCGCCCAATACCAGTATGGTGCACTGCTTCCCCGGAGCCCCAAGGGGCAGCTCGACGCTGGCCTGGGTAAAACCACCAGCTTTGGCGAGCCGACCTTGATTCAGCCCACTGACTCCATCAAGACCACCGGCGAAACCAAGACGATTGATGGAGTGGAATTTGTCTTTCTCATGGCTTCCGATACGGAGGCTCCGGCGGAAATGCTCTTCTATCTGCCGCAGTTCAAGGCCATGGCCGCGGCGGAAGACCTGACGCATACGCTGCACAATCTCTACACGCTGCGGGGCGCCAAGGTGCGCGATGCGGTGGCGTGGTGGAAGGCCATCAACAACATCATCGACATGTTCGGCGACAAGACGGAGGTGGTCTTCAGCCAGCACCATTGGCCCAAATGGGGCAATGCCGAGATCGTCGAATACATGAAGAAGCAGCGCGATCAGTTCAAGTACATTCACGATCAGACGCTGCACCTGGCCAACCAGGGCTACACCATGAATGAGATCGCCGAAATGATCAAGCTTCCGGAGAGCCTTGCCAAAGAGTGGTATAACCGGGGCTACTATGGCTCGCTCAATCACGACTCCAAGGCCGTCTACCAGCGCTACCTGGGATACTACGACAGCAACCCGGCGCATCTCTATCCGCTGCCGCCGGTTGAGGCCGGCAAGAAGTATGTGGAGTTCATGGGCGGCGCCGATGCGGTGATCGCCAAGGCCAAGACCGAATTTGCCAAGGGAGAGTACCGCTTTGTGGCCGAAGTGCTTAGCCATGTGGTGATGGCCGATCCTTCGAATCAAGTCGCCCGCAACCTGGAAGCCGATGCCCTGGAGCAGCTTGGCTACCAGACGGAAAATTCCACCTGGAGAAATGAGTTTCTTCAAGGCGCTTCAGAGCTGCGTAACGGTCCGCCCAAGACGACTACTTTCACCGCGAGTCCGGATGTGGGTGCGCTCACCGGAGACATGATCTTCGACTTTCTAGGCATCAGCCTCAATGGTCCGAAGGCCGCGGGCAAGGCGAGCACCTTTAACTTTAAGCTGACCGGCGAGGGCGATTACGCGGTGTCTCTGGAGAACGGCGTTCTGGTTTACAGCTCAGGAAAACAGTTGGAGAAGGCGGATGTGACCCTGGAGATTCCCAAAAAGCTGTTGGTCGCCATTCTCTTCCGCGTGACTACCCTGCAAAAAGAGATTGAAGCCGGCCACGCGCATCTGCAGGGAAATCAGGCAAAGCTCGTTGAATTGTTCGGCTTGTTCGATTCGTTCAGTCCGAACTTCAATATTGTGACGTCGAATACGAGTCAGTAAGA
>Ga0070734_10001989_pt1 | contig 26915 bp, 19 predicted proteins | sample Coa_R1_8_FD_66444 | JGI IMG/M metagenome (GOLD analysis project Ga0070734, IMG submission 66444) | Surface soil microbial communities from Centralia Pennsylvania, which are recovering from an underground coalmine fire - Coalmine... | ecosystem: Environmental > Terrestrial > Soil > Unclassified ... | reverse complement strand
GGAACCCGAGAACGAAAAAAGCCGGGGCCGTGGGTTTGCGGGACTCCTTCCACTGCAGGTAGAACGACAAGGCCAGGAGGGGGAGGAGCATGACCCAGGTGCGGTGGAGCTGCACCCACCAGGAAAGGCTCAAACCCATGAGCCCGTTCGCCAAGGGATAGGGGATCTTGCCGAGCCGGTAGGGCGGCAAGGACTCGAAAAAGGCCACGAAGAAGAGGCAGGCCGCCGGGATGGAATAGGAAAGCTCCATGATGTTGGTGGTGTAATGCACGCACCAGGGGGCGACCAAAGTCCAGGCCAGGACGAACCAGACAGGGAGCTTCGGCAGTCGTTGTGAGATATACCAGGCCAGGAACAGGAAACCCGCCATCGAAAGAAGGTTGGCCAGGATAAAGGGCGCCGCCGGCGAGGCCCAAAGGCGGAAGGGAAGGCCGATCAGCAGGCCCTCCAGGGCGCCGGGATCCTGGGTCAACAATTCCAGGTTCTCCGGAGGTTTGATCACGTCATTGCCGTAATAGGGCCAGAGGCCTGTGGTGGCGTATTTCACCCCGAGAAGGTAGGTTTGGATTTCATCCGACATGGGTTGGACGGGTTCGCACCAAAGACCGAAAGCCAGGCGGAGGGCGAAAAAAGCCGGCAGGACGAGGCACCATTTCCAGTATCGGGACATCGAGAGGCCTCTCTTGCCGGAAAAAGAAAAGCCCCGCTTCAGGGAGGCGGGGCTTTTCTTCAACGGCTTTTGGAAGGTTACTTCACTTTTTCCTTTTTCGACCCCTTGGCGGCCTTCGGGCTCTTGGCCGCGGCGGACTTGGCTGCCGGCGCCTCGGCGTTCTTGTGCTTGGTCCAGTTCAAGAGGCCGCCCGCCATGATGATTTCCTTCTGGCGTTCGGTCAGGCCGTGCACCACCTGCACCGTCTTGCCGTTGGTCAGGTCCTTCACCGGGAAGGGATGGTCCACCTTGATGACCTGCTTCAAGTCCGGGATCTCCAGCTTGTCGCCCTGGGTCAGGACGTCGTATTCGGAAGCCTGCACGAAGGTCAGGGGCAGGATGCCGAAGTTGATCAGGTTGGCCCGGTGGATGCGGGCGAAGCTCTTCACGATGACCGCCTTGAGGCCCAAATACATGGGCGCCAGGGCCGCGTGCTCGCGGGAAGAACCCTGCCCGTAATTCTCGCCGCCCACCACGAATCCGCCGCCCGCCTCCTTGGCGCGCTTGGGGAAGGTGCCGTCGATGATGTTGAACACGAATTCCGAAATGGCCGGGATGTTGGAGCGAAGGGGTAATACCTTGGACCCGGCGGGCATGATGTGGTCGGTGGTGATGTTATCCACGACCTTCAAGAGCAGTTCGCCCGACAGGTTCTCGCCCAGGGGCTCCTTGATGGGGAGGGGCTTGATGTTGGGCCCGCGGGAAACTTCCACCTTTTTGGGGTCCTTGGCCGGGGGGATGATGCCGTCGTCGTCCCAGACGAACTTGTCCGGCACTTCGACCTTGGGAGCCTTGCCAAGGGTACGGGGATCGGTGATCTTGCCGGTCAGGGCGCAGGCCACGCAGGTTTCGGGCGAGGCCAAGTAGACCTTGGCGTCGCGGGTGCCCGAACGGCCCTCGAAATTTCGGTTAAAGCTTCGAATGGAGACGGCTCCGGAGGAGGGGGCCTGTCCCATGCCGATGCAGGGCCCGCAGGCGGACTCGATGATGCGGGCGCCGGAGGCAATGATGTCGGCCAGCGCGCCGTTCTTGGCGATCATCTCGAAGACCTGCTTGGAGCCGGGGGTGACGGTCATGGAGACGGAAGGGTGGATATGCTTGCCCTTGAGCATCTTGGCCACGGCCATGAGGTCCCGGTAGGAGCTGTTGGTGCAGCTCCCCACGCAAACCTGCTGGACCTCCACGGTTTTGAGCTTGGAGACCTCGATCACGTTGTCCGGGCTGTGGGGCTGGGCGATCAAGGGCTCCAGCTTGTTCAGGTCGATGATGAGTTCCTCGTCGTAGGTGGCGCCGGGGTCGGGGGCCAGGGGGGTCCAGTCCTTGCCGCGGCCTTGGGCCTTCATATATTCCCGGGTTTGTTCATCCGAGGGGAAGATGGAGGTGGTGGCGCCCAGTTCGGCCCCCATATTGGTGATGGTGGCCCGCTCGGTGGCCGAGAGGCTCTTCACGCCCTGGCCCGTATATTCCAGGATCTTGCCAACCCCGCCCTTGACGGTCAGCTTGCGCAGGACCTCCAGGATGATGTCCTTGGCCGTCACCCAGGGTTGCAGCTTGCCCTTGAGTTCCACCCGCAAAACCTTGGGCATGGTCATATAGAAGGGGCCGCCACCCATGGCGACCGCCACGTCCAGGCCGCCGGCGCCGATGGAAAGCTCGCCCAAGCCGCCGCAGGTAGGAGTATGGGAATCGGAGCCCAAGAGGGTCATGCCGGGCACCGCGAAACGTTCCAAGTGCACCTGGTGGCAGATGCCGTTTCCGGGGCGGGAGAAGTAAATGCCGTGTTTCGCGGCGACGGACTGCAGGTAACGGTGGTCGTCGGCGTTTTCGAAACCGGTCTGGAGCATATTGTGGTCCACATAGGATACGGAAAGCTTGGTCTGCACTTTGTCGATGCCCATGGCCTCGAATTGGAGGTAGGCCATGGTGCCGGTGGCGTCCTGGGTAAGGGTCTGGTCGATCCGGATGCCGACTTCCTCGCCGGCAACGGGTTTGCCAGAAACCAAATGGGCATTGACGATCTTTTGGACTAAATTGAACCGCTTGGCGCTCTCCGGCATGAATTCCTCCGAAAAATGATGGATGTATTAAGGATAGGCACAACCCGCTTGTTTTGTGAGGGGCCATTATGGTTCGCCCTCCGCCCCCAATTCAACCCCAATGAGGCAATCGGATTTGCCGAACCGACAGTTTGGTGGCAGTTATTAAAAAGTTATCAACAGGGCAAAAATCATTGATCCTTAAGGAAAAAAGGAGGGAGTCGCTTTACCCTCATTGCCCATATTCCTAATATATCGGTCATAGCCCGATAAAAATGGAATGAGGGTGACATAGGTTTCTTTAATTTGGGACAAGGGGTCCTAAACTTGTTTGGGGAAACTATGTAAAAAGAACGGAGATAAGCCTATTTTAGTGCGGCAAGGAGGAAATGAATGTCGACAACCACCCTCAAGATCGAAGGAATGACCTGCAACAACTGTGCGCATCATGTCCAAGAGGCCCTCATCTCGGTGCCGGGCGTTGAAAAAGCCGATGTCAGCCTGGCCCAGAAGCAGGCTGTCGTCGTCTCCGAAGGCCCGCTGGATTTAAGTGCTGCGGTGCAGGCTGTGGAAGAGGAAGGGTATAAAGCCAGCCTCACTTGAGCTTGAATTTTTAATTTTGAATGTTGAATTTTAAATTATGGTGATTTTTGTAGAGCGAAAATGCCATTAATTAAAAATTGAGAATTAAGAATTCAGAATTTCTAAGGCCCAAATGCAACAAAACACTGTTGAAACTCCTCTTCAAGCGCCTACTCAAGAGCCAAAAGAGCCCCAATCGGTCATCTTGGCCGTGGAAGGCATGACCTGCGCCTCCTGCGCGGCCCGCATCGAACGGAAACTGAAGACCGTCCCCGGCGTAAAGAACGCCGCCGTCAATTTCGCCTCCCAAAAAGCCTACGTGCAGACCGAAGCGTCCCCCAACGTCCCTGCCTTGGAAGCGGCGGTCGAAAAGGCCGGTTATTCGGCCAAACCCTATTCCCCCCAGCCCCAAGCCGCCCGCCTCTACGAGGCCGACCAGCACCAGATGGGGTGGCGACTGGTCTTGGCCGGGCTGCTCGTCCTGCCCTTTTTAGCCGAACATCTCCTAATGGCGTTCAAGCCTTTCACCCTCTCCCCCCTGGTCCAGTTTTTCCTGGCCACCCCCGTTTTTTTCGTGGTGGGCTGGCCTTTCCACAAGGCGGCCTTGAAGGGCCTGAGGTACGGGGAGGTGACCATGGACAGCCTCATCTCCCTGGGTTCCTCCGCAGCTTATTTCTGCTCCCTACCGGCATTGGCCCGGTACCCGGTGGAGACCTATTTCGACGCTTCGGGATTGATTCTCTTCTTCGTCACCCTGGGGCGGTACCTGGAAATCCTTTCCAAGCGCCGGGCCAACCGGGCCTTGGAACTGTTGATGAACCTCCGGCCGCGCATCGCCCATGTACTTAAGGAGACCCATCAAGTGGACCTGCCGGTCGAGATGGTGGTGGTGGGTGACAACCTGAGCGTCCGTCCCGGCGAGGCCATCCCCGTGGACGGCTATATATTGGAAGGAAAGGGGCGGGTGGACGAGTCGCTCCTGACCGGCGAACCCATGCCGGTGGAGAAACGCCCGGGCGACAAGGTTTTCGCCGGAACCCTGAACGGCACCACCACCCTCAACCTCAAGGCCCGGGAAGTGGGCGAACAAACGGCCCTGGCCGGGATCATCCGGCTGGTGGAGGAGGCGCAGGGGTCCAAGGCCCCGGTGCAAAAGACCGCCGACAAGGTGGCCGCCGTCTTCGTGCCAGTGGTCCTGGGCCTGGCCCTGGCGACAGTCCTGGGCTGGGTTTTCGCCGCGGGCCGCCCTTGGGGAACGGGGCTTAGCCACGCCATTGCAGTGCTCGTCATCGCCTGCCCCTGCGCGCTGGGGCTGGCCACTCCCATCGCCCTGATGGTCGGCATCGGGGTGGCGGCCAAGCGAAGCATCCTCATCCGCCGGGCGGAAGCCCTTGAAAAGTCCAGCCGCGTGGACGTGATGGTGTTCGACAAGACGGGGACCCTGACCGAGGGCAAACCCCGGCTGGTGGACATGATGATCCTCGACGGGCTGGAGGAAGCCAAGCTGCTGCGCTACGCCGCGGCCCTCGAAATGGGCACCAACCACCCCCTGGCCTCGGCCATCCTGAAGGAAATCATGGTGTTGGACATGGTCGTGCCGTCGGCCGAGCGGGTGGTGGAAACGCCCGGCGCGGGGTTGCAAGGCATGGTGGAAGGCCACCAGGTCGCCATCGGCACTAAGGCCTTCATCGAATCCCTCGAGGGGATCGTCCCCTCCCCCCAGGTCCGCGCCAATATCGAGGCCTACCGGCAGGGCGGCCAGACCGTTTCCCTCATGGCTTTGGACGGCAGGATCAGCGCCATCCTGGTCATGGAGGACCCGCCCCATGCCGATTCGAGGGACGTCATCCAGAAACTGCGGGGGTTGGGCCTGAAGGTGCACCTCCTGACCGGCGACGGGGAAGTGGTGGCGCAAAAGGTGGGCGAAAGGGTGGGGGTGGACCTGGTGAAGGCCGGAATGGACCCGGGCGGCAAACTGGATTACATCCGGGGCCTTCAGCGGCAAGGCCTCAGGGTCGCCATGGTGGGGGACGGTTACAACGATGCGGCGGCCTTGAGCGCGGCGGACCTGGGCATCGCCATGGGGTCCGGCACGGATGCGGCCAAAGAAGCGGGCGACATGGTGTTGGTGCAGGGCGGTCTTCCCAAAGTCATTGAGGCCCTGCAGCTTTCGAGGGCGACGTTCCAGATCATCCGGCAGAACCTCTTTTGGGCCTTCGCCTACAACCTGGTGGCCCTTCCCCTCGCCGTCTTTTTCCAAGTGCCGCCGGCCCTGGCGGCCCTGGCCATGTCCCTTTCCTCCGTGACGGTGATTTTGAACGCGCTTAGGCTTTACCGGCTTAAGACGTGATTTTGAATCGGTAATTTCTTGTGCAATTTTAAATCCGCCCCGAGTGGTTTCACGTCACAACATTAAAACCATTTTCGTTCCGTAAAAGTTACCAGTGAAAAATTGACCCCCCTTGTTGCGGCCGATATAGTAACCGCACTCGAAAACTTTTCCCGTCATTTGAGACTATCGGGCCGTTCGTATGAAAGACAACCATGGATCAAAAAGCCCTCACCGTGATCGCCCCCCTTCGCGCGCAGGATTCCTCCAGCCTGGAGGGCCTCAAGACTTTCCTGCGGGGGATGGGCGAAAATCCGGAGACCAACCCGCAGCTTCCCCTGGGGAAATCCAGGTTGATCCACTTCTGCCGGTTCATCGTGATCGACGGAGTGGACGTGGACACGGGGGACCAGGACGACCCCCTTTTGGCCTTTGAGAGCAATTACGACGGCGACCTGGACGGCCACCTCCGGGAGATGATCGACATCGGCGGCCCGGCCCTGGACCGCATTTGGGGCCATTGCGAAGGCTACCCGGACGGGGGCGTGAAGGACTATCCGGCCTTCCGTTCCTTCATCGATCAACGCTCCATCCCTTATGAAGCCTTCTATATCGCCTACCGCGGCCAGACCCTGGAGAAGGTGCGCCAGAACACGCGCATCCGGGAAAGGATCGAGAAGCTCCTGGGGATGGACCAGGGCGCTTCCAGCCTTCCCTACGCGAGTATCCGGGCAGAGGGTTTGAAGGAAGAACCCCTGCTCCCGGTGGTGAAAAAACCTTTTTCGATCGACTTAAACCGGATCGGCCTCCTGGCGGGGTTGGCCCTGCTGGCCCTGGCCGTCGCGCTTTACCAGTGGGACCCCCGGCTGGACTACAGTCTGCTCGCCCTACTGGTGGTCTTCCTGCTTTACCTGCGGCTCAAGGAAATCATGGACCCGGCCGACCCGCCCACGCCCTTCAACGGCTCAGGGGAGCTGGTCCGCGTGGAAGACCGGATCGTCCAGAACCAGCTGACCCACATCGTCCGCATCAAGCCCGGGCCGCTCCGTTTCCACCTGCTGCGGCTCGTCTTCTGGGGCATCAACCTGCTGGCCAAGATCTGCTTCAACAAGGGGGACCTGGGCGGCATCCCCAGCATCCACTTCGCCCGGTGGGTCATCCTGCGGGAAAGCCGGCGCGTTCTTTTCATGAGCAATTTCGACGGAAGCTGGGAAAGCTACCTGGGGGATTTCATCGACAAGGCCAACGCGGGCCTGACGGGCGTATGGAGCAACACCCTGAATTTCCCCAAGACCTGGTTCCTGGTCGGCCTCTTCCAGAGCGGCGCGGCCTATGAGGAGGAGTTCAAGGGCTGGACCCGGCGGCACCAGATCGAAACCCAGTTTTGGTACAGCGCCCACGCGCAGGAATCGGTGCGCAACATCTTCAACAACGTCGCCATCCGCGAGGGCCTGGAGGGGACCCTGTCCCCCACCGAGGCCGAAAATTGGCTCGCCCGGTTTTAAGGGCTTTGCCCTGATTTTTTTAAGGAGGAAGCATGGCCGGCCTCGAGTTCAAGGATATCCAGGGCATCCTGCTGGACGGTTACGACCACCTGCCCGCCTCCCGTTACTTTTTCCTGAAAATCGAGGAACCCGCCCTGGCCAAGGCCTGGATGGGGAAGACGGCAAAGGCCGTCGCCACCGCCGCCCAATTCCGCCAGAAACCGGCGCCTGCCAGCGCCCTCAACCTGGCCCTGACCTACCGGGGCACCCGGGTCTTGGGACTTTCGGAGGACTATGGGCTTTATTTTTCCGACGAGTTCCAGCAGGGCATGGCCGATCCCCAGAAGGCCCGTGTCCTGGGGGATACGGAGGACAGCGGACCGGGTACCTGGGCCCTGGGCGGGCCGAACAACGAGGAAGTGCACGCCCTTCTCATGGTCTACGCGGGGAATAAGGCCGACTTGGAAAAGCTGGCCCTGGAACAAGAAACGGTGTTCGCCTCGTCGGGCCTCAAGGTGGTTTTCCAGCAGGAGGGCCTGAAGCGGGACGACAACAAGGAACATTTCGGCTTCCGCGACGGCATCTCCCAACCGGTCGTGGAGGGCACAGGCCAGCCGCTCAACGGCGAAGTGGCGGAGATCAAGGCCGGGGATTTCATCCTGGGCTATGAGAACCAGTTCTCCAAGATCCCCCTTTCGCCCCTCCTGCCCGCCTCAAAGGACCCTCAAAATATCCTGCCCGTGGCTTCGCCGCAGGATTCCCGCAAGGACCTGGGCCGCAACGGCACCTATCTGGTCTTCCGGGTACTGGCCCAGGACGTGCTTGGGTTCTGGAACTATTTCAAGGGGGAGGCGGACAAACGGGGAAACCCCACGGGAAAGGCCAGTGCCGACTACCTGGCCTCCAAAAGCGTGGGCCGCTGGCCGAGCGGGGCGCCCCTGGAGCTTTCCCCCCAGCAGGACGAAGGCGAGAGGCAAAAAAATTACCAGCCCCGCAACGACTTCCAATACAACTCCACGGACGACCAGGGCCTGAGATGCCCGGTCGGATCCCATATCCGCCGGGCCAACCCCCGGGATTCGCTCCACAACATCGGGGTGCAGAACGAGGATGAGCGCCAAAAATCCCTGACCATGGTCAACCGGCACCGCATTTTACGGCGGGGCCGCCCTTACGGCGACTACATCGACCACCCGCTCCAGGTCAAGGAAGCCCCCGGGGAAAGGGGCCTGCTTTTCATCTGCCTGAACGCCAACATTAGCCGGCAGTTCGAGTTCATCCAACAAACCTGGCTGAACAATCCCAAGTTCGACGGGCTCTCCGACGGCAAGGACCCGGTGGTGGGCGCCAATGACGGCACCGCCTCCAGCCAGATGGTGATTCCCCAGGGCCATTACCGCCAGGTGCTCTCGGGGATGGCCCGGTTCGTGAAGGTGAGGGGCGGGGCTTATTTTTTCCTCCCGGGCATCCGGGCGATCCAGTACTTTTCCCAGCTTTAGTTTTCCTTGAGGAGGTGTTCCGTGGGTTCCTTTTCCGACAAGCTTCACGAAGCCGAAGGGGAGTTGGCCGGCTTTTTCCGCGGGGCCTTCCGCGAGGGTGAAAAGCTGCTCCAGGACCTTTCCAACCTGGCCGAGATGGTGAAAAAAGAAATCGCCGCCTGGATCGCCCGGCCCGAAGTCCTGCGGATGCTCCTGGAGGACCTCCAGCGCCTGCGCCCCAACTTGGTGGTGGGCCAGAAGGCCTTTGTGACCAAATACGCCGACGTATTGGAGGTCCTCAAGGCGAACGGCAACTTCACCGTCGCTTCCATCTATGCCGACAAGATGCGCCGCACCAGCGGGGATTTCATCCTGGGCATGGAAGACACCCCCCAATACCGCCGGGAAGCCGGCATCCTGCACGCGGCCATCCATCCCGACGACTTCGCCCGCATCCGGGAGTTCGACCGGGAATCCACGGAGGCGATCATCACCCAGGCCCTGCCCCAGGGGCGGATGGACGTGGCGGGCGGGCTTTTCCGCCAGGTGCCCGCCCGCCTGGTTTCCCGCTATTTCGGCGTGCCGGGGCCCGACGAGCCCACCCAGATGCGATGGATGAGGACCATCTTCTGGGAAATCTTCCTCAACTTCTCCAATGACCCCCAGGTGGCCCAGGCGGCCGAACAATCCTCCGCCGAAATGAAGGCCTATTTGGGTTCCTGGATCATGGCCCGCAAGGCCCTGATGGCCCAGGGCCGGGCGCCGGACGATTTCCTGACCCGCCTGCTGGCGCTGCAGGCCCAGCCCGAGACCCGGCTGGACGACGAAGGGGTCGGCCGCAACGTCGGCGGGGTCGTGGTGGGGGCGGTGGACACGACCTGCACGGCGGCTTCCCAGGCCCTGGACGAGCTCTTGAAGAGGCCCGACCAACTGGAAGGCGCCCGCCAGGCCGCCTTAGCGGGGAACGACGCGCTCTTTTCGGCCTATGTCTTCGAGGCGCTCCGGTTCCACCCCTTGAACCCCCTGCTGCTGCGGCATTGCGAGAAGGATTACACCCTGGCGGCGGGCACGCCGCGCCAGGCGCTGATCCCCGCGGGAAGCGAGGTTTTCGCCATGACCCTGGGCGGCATGATGGACCCGGAGGTCTTCCCCCACCCGGAGGAATTCCGGACCGACCGGCCTTACGAGTCCTACATTATTTTCGGCTACGGGCAACACCGCTGTTTCGGCGAACCCATCAACCGGGTCCAGGTGCCGGCCCTTTTGAAAAGCGTCGTCGCCTTGAAGGGCCTGCGCCGGGCACCGGGCGAGGAAGGCCAGATCCATTACGACGGCCCCTTCCCGGACCGGCTGGTGGTGGAATTCGACGGAAGGTAGCCCTGCCGGAAATTTTTTACCCGGCCTGTGACGGCGGGGATGTGAATTAAACAGGAAAAAAGGCGGGACGCTCAGGTCTTCTTTTTACGGAGACTCTTTAGGTGGGCAAGGGCTTGTTTTGCGGCATTTTCGAACATGTGGGTGTTGCCCTGCATTTTCGTTAATAACATTCCGCCTTCCATGATCGAAATGCAAAAGTCGGCCAAGGCTTCCGGGTCGGCTTCCGGGATTAATTCACCTGCCGTCTTCCGATCCCCGAAAAATTGGACCAGCTGGCCACGGCCCCATTCAAAAAAGGCGATGACCTCCCTTCGCAAATAAGGTTGACCGCTCGAAATATCGTTGCCGATCGTACCGATGGGGCAAGAGCGCTCAAAATCGACCGACTTCTGAAAATCAATATATTTCTGAAACCACTGTTCCATGTCCTTCCAAGTTTTGACGTTGTAGCCGGTGGGTGTTTTGCCTTCGCGGACAATCTCATGCAGGTATTTGAGCGAGGCTTGGATGAGGCCGTTCTTGGTTTTGAAGTAGTGCGAAAACTGGCTTTTGCCGGTCCCCGATTTGGCCAGGATCTGGTCGACGCTGGTCGCGTTCACGCCTTGCCGGTGGAAAAGGTCGGCGGCCGTTTGAATCATTTTGAGACGGGTGTCGGATTTGGCCATGGCTCATTATACTTGAATTGATTGTACTGAATGGTACAATTTTAAAAACCAATTTTGGGGGAGTCTTTCATGAGAAAACTGATCGCGGCGTTGAATATGACACTGGACGGATTTTGCGACCACACGGCCATGGTCCCGGCCAAGGGATTGCACCAACATTACAACGACCTCTTAAGCAACGCGGACACCCTCATCTACGGGAGGACGACCTACCAACTGATGGAAAGCTTCTGGCCATCTGTCGCAAAAAACCGTAACGGCGGTAAAGTGGAGAATGAATTCGCGGTATTGATCGACAACATCCCGAAAATCGTTTATTCCCGAACGTTGAAAGACGTCGTATGGAAAAACTCAACGTTGAAAAAGAAGATCGATAAAGAGGAAATCTTGAAGCTCAAGCGGCAAAAGGGCAAAAACATCCTGGTTGGGAGCCGCAGTTTGATCGTCGCCTTCGCGCAACTTGGCCTGGTCGATGAATTCCAAATCGGCCTTATGTCGATCCTTTTGGGAAATGGTCTGACATTGTTCAAGGACATCAAGGAGAGAATCGACCTCAAGCTCTTAAAAACAGAAACGTTCGGCTCCGGTGCCGTGGTTCTTTATTACGAGCCGGCAAAGAAATAAGCGTGTCGTCCGGCCTTTTTAAACGGCTTGGCCGGCCACAAAACCCGAGGCCCAGGCCCACTGGAAATTAAACCCACCGAGTTGCCCCGTTACGTCCAGCACCTCACCAATGAAAAAGAGGCCGGGTACTTTTTTGGCTTCCATCGTCTCGCGGGAAATCTCCCGGGTGTCCACGCCGCCCTTCATCACCTCGGCCATCCGGTAGCCGAAAGTGCCGGCCGGAATGAAGCGGTAGGCATGAATGTCACGGGCCAGGGCCAAAAGCCGTTCATCGGAAAGGGCTGACCAAGCTCCCCGGGCTTCGGCATTCCAGGCGATGCGTTCGGCCAGCCGGCGGGGGATGCGCTCGGAAAACCAGACGCGGAACTTGCCCCGGCCTCCCGCGGCCCTGTCTTTCTTCAATTGGTCATAGGTTGATTCAACGGTGAATTCGGGCACCCAGTTGACCGTGATTTCCTGCCCCGGATTCCAATAAAGGGAAGCGTTGAGCATCACGGGGCCGCTGAGCCCCTTGTGGGTGATCATGAGGTCTTCCACCAGGTTCCAATCCCCGCAGGAAACGCCTACGCGAAGGTGGATACCCGCCAAATCCTTGAAGCGGTCCATTTCCCTTTCCGGGAAGGCCAGCCCTACCAGGGCGGGGGAAGGTTTAATTATTTTCAGGCCGAATTGGTTGGCGATTTTAAAGCCCAGGTCGGAAGCGCCCAGTTGGGGCCAGGACAATCCCCCGGTGGCGACTACCAGCCGCTGGGCTGAAAAGATTTCTTCGCTTGAGCGGATGATAAAAGAGTCTTCCGAATGGGTTATCTCTCCCACCTTTTGTCCCAGCAGGATTTGCACACCCTTTTCGCCGGCCCGGGTGACCAAGAGTTCGATGATATCCTTGGCGCTCTTGTCGCAGAACAACTGGCCGTCCTTCTTTTCGTGGTAGGGAATAGACCGCGATTGGACCAGGGCGATGAAATCCTTCGGGGTGAACCGCGAGAAGACGGCCGGGACGAAAGAGGGATTCGTCGTGACATAGTTGGCCGGAGTGGCGTGGAGGTTGGTGAAGTTGCAGCGGCCGCCTCCGGAAACCAGGATCTTCGGGGCAGGTTTGGGGTTTTGCTCCAAGACGAGGACTTTCCGGCCCCGCGCGGCGGCTTCACGGGCGCACATCAGGCCCGCCGCGCCGCCCCCAAGGATGATGACGTCATAGGGTTTCATGCGCCTAAGATAATGGAACCAAGCCCTTCGGCCTATCTTTTGATTCTTCTTCCCCCTCAGCCCGACCTTCCCTATCAGGGAGAGGGCAAAGCTTCTCTTTCTTGACGGTCCCTGGAATCTTGCTATCCTAAGCCGTTCAAATTTCCCAACGAGGTGCTTCATGCAACGACGGTTGATGGCTTTTACCGCCCTGGCGGCCCTGATCCTGGTCCTCTCCTGTGGGCCCAAGCTGAACCCCAACGAGATCCGCATCGGGGAATACGGCTCCCTCACGGGGGCCCAGGCCACCTTCGGCATCTCCACCCAGGACGGCATCCAACTGGCGGTGGACGAAGCCAATGCCGCCGGCGGGGTGAACGGCAAGACCTTGAAGGTGACGGCCCTCGACGACCAAGGCAAGCCCGAGGAAGCGGCGGTGGTGGTGACCAAGCTCATCACCGAGGACAAGGCCCAGGTCATTCTGGGCGAAGTGGCCAGCTCGCTTTCGCTGGCGGCGGCGCCCATCTGCCAGGACCACAAGGTGCCCATGATCACTCCCTCTTCCACCAATCCCAAGGTGACCCAGGTGGGGGACTACGTCTTCCGCGTCTGCTTCATCGATCCTTTCCAGGGACAGGTCATGGCCGATTTCGCCATGGCCAACCTCAAGGCCAAGACCGCCGCGGTCTTTCGCGACCAGAAGAGCGACTACAGCATGGGCCTGGCGGATTTCTTCATCAAGCGTTTCAAGGACAAGGGCGGCAGCATCGTCCTGGACCAGAGCTATGTGGCGGGCGACGTGGATTTTAAGTCCCAGCTCACCACCATCCGTGAAAAGAAACCGGACGTGATCTTCGTGCCGGGTTACTACACCGAAGTGGGGCTGATCGTCCAGCAGGCCCGGGAATTGGGCATCAAGGTTCCCCTGATGGGCGGCGACGGGTGGGACTCCTCAAAGCTTTACGAAATCGGGGGCAAGGCCCTGGACGGCTGTTATTTCTCCAGCCATTATTCACCCGACTCCACCGACCCGAAGGTGCAGGCCTTCGTGAAGAAGTACCAGGCCAAATACGGGCAGGTGCCGGACGCCCTGGCCACCCTGGGCTATGACGCCGCCGGCGTGCTGGTGGCGGCCTTGAAAACCGCCAAGAGCCTGGAGGGCGCGGACCTGCGCGACGCCATCGCGGCCACCAAGAATTACAACGGCGTCACGGGCTCCATCAGCCTCGATGCCGACCGCAACGCGGTGAAGCCCGCGGTAGTGCTGAGAATTTCCGGTGGGAAGTCCTCCTACGTCACGACCGTCAATCCCTGAGCGACTGCCACGACCATGGGTTCCTGAAGGCCCGGGTTTCCCCGGGCCTTTTTTATTTGGAGTCCCAGCGGTGGGACAAGCCAGGACCGGAATTCTTTTGGGCATTTTTAGGAGCTTTTTCCGGCGGCGCGTTTATTAACTTGCCAAGGTCCTCAACTGGTGGTTTATTAAAACCCCTGGTTCGTTCCAGGGTTTCCACGAGGAGCACCCATGGACCCGGAAAAGCACCCGCTTGTTTCCAAACCACCCGCCTTCAACCTGCGCGAGATCATTGAGGGCGGCCTGGTGGAGCCCCATTTCCAGCCTATTGTTTCCTTAAACCGCCGCTCCATCATCGGCGTGGAAGGCCTGAGCCGGGGACTTCACCCCGCCACCCGCCAACTGATCCCCCCCACTGAACTTTTCCACCAGGCCATGATCCAGGGCCTGGAAGCGGACCTGGACCGGGTTTGCCGGACAAAAATTATGCATGATTTCCGGCAGGTTGTGGCCGAATCCCCCGATTTCTTTTTATCGATCAACCTGGATTCCTCCGTTTTCGACCAAGGAGTGCAGGGGCAGGACCACCTGGGACGCCAGGTCGCCGAATTGGGGTTGGAGCCGGGGCATATCGCCCTGGAGGTCATCGAGTCCGAAGTGGAGGATGTGAAGGAGTTGCAGCGTTTCGTGGAAAACTTCCGGGGGCACGGCTTCCTCATCGCCTTGGACGACGTGGGGGCGGGGCATTCGAACCTCAACCGCATCCCCCTCATCAAGCCCGATATCCTGAAGGTGGACCGTTTCCTGGTGCAGGACATCCAAAGGGACTTCTACAAGCAGGAGGTCCTGCGCTCCCTCCTGAACATGGCCCGCCGCCTGGGCACCCTGGTCATCGCCGAGGGGGTGGAGACCGAGGAAGAAGCCCTTTTCCTGCTGGACATGGACGTGGACATGATCCAGGGTTATTTTTTCGCCCGTCCCCAGCGCCGTGCGCTCCTGGAGAAAAAGGCGGTGACAGACCGCATCGAGGGGCTGGGTGAAGCCTTCAAGAAGACCTTCCTCAAGCGCATGGGCGTGCGCAAGTTCAACATGAACCGTTTTTACGCCATGATCATGGAAGCCCAAATGGAACTGCGCATGAAGGGCCTGGCCCATTTCGACGGGGCCCTGAAGGGAATCGTGGGGAGGTCCCCCCTCGTGGAAGGGGCCTTCGTCCTCAATGAAGAGGGGGCCCAGGTTTCGGAATATTTCTTCAACGGCAACGGCCACGCCCGGCGCCGTTCGGTGGTCTTCCAACCCTTTCCAAAGGGTTCGAACCACACGATGAAGGATTATTATTTTTCCCTCATGGACCCCAGCTCCAGCAAAGGCAGTTATGTCACCGAACCCCACCTTTCTATGGCGTCGGGGACGGGTTGTGTCACCATCTCTTCGTTTTTCATGAATGAGGAAAAGAAACGGTTCATCCTTTGCCTGGACGTCAACACGCACGCCCTGGGCGACGAAAACGCAGGTTAGGGAAGATCCCTGTCAATCTTGAACCGCAGTTTTCGGCCCTAAAAACTTTCCGGCAAAAGCCGGTAACCCCTTCGGTTTTTTTCTTTGAAAGGGTTAAACCAGCCAGTCCTTGTGCGAATCAACCGGAAGGTTTGTTGTCGTTTCGGCTTATTCCGCCCTTTTCCCGGATTTAACTTGTAAAGCTTCCGCACCGGTGGTTTATTTGATTTCCCGATAAAGCAAGGGTGTGGTTGGCTTTGAAGGAGACCTCCAATGGATAAAGGCACACTGACTCAAGGCGCCCAACCGGCTATTTTCAACCTGCGTGAAATCATCGACGGGAAATGGATCGAACCCCATTTCCAGCCCATTGTCTCGCTCAAACGGCGCTCCATCGTGGGGCTGGAAGGCCTCAGCCGGGGCATCCATCCCACTTCCCGCGGTCTCATTCCCCCCCATGACCTTTTCCATGAAGCGGCCCAGCAGGGCCTGGAAGTGGAACTGGACCGCCTCTGCCGCCACAAGGCCCTGGACGATTTCCGGATGATCCACAGCCTCACGCCCGACCTGGTGCTTTCCCTCAACCTGAACACGGCCATCTTCGACCAGGGTGTGACGGGATCGGGCCATCTGCGCACACAGGTCTATGAAATGGGGCTCCAACCCCAGAACATCGCCATCGAGATCGTCGAATCGGAAGTGATGGACCTGAAGGAACTGCAGCGTTTCGTGAAGCTTTACCGCAATTACGGCTTCCTGATCGCCTTGGACGACGTGGGAGCGGGCCATTCGAACCTCAACCGAATCCCCCTGATCAAGCCCGACATCCTCAAGATCGACCGCTTCCTGGTCGAGGGAATCCACGAGGATTTCTACAAACAACAGGTCCTGAAGTCCCTCGTCGGCATGGCGCGCCAGTTGGGGACCCTGATCATCGCCGAAGGCGTGGAGACCGAGGCGGAGGCCCTGCACCTTTTGGACATCGACGTGGACCTGGTCCAGGGCTATTACTTCGCCAAGCCCCAGCGCCACGACCGCCTGGAAAAAGAGGCCGTCTTGCAAAAGGTCGGCGACCTGGGCGAAGCCTTCAAGAAACACCTCTTGGGGCGGCTGGGCGTGCGCAAGTTCAACATGAACCGCTTTTACGCCTACCTCTTCGAGATCCAGATGGAACTGAGGGAAATGCACCCCATCCATTTCGACCTGATCCTGCAGCGGATGGTGGAGCGCCTGCCCAGCGTGGAGAACATCTATGTGTTGGATGAGTCGGGGATCCAGGTGACGGAAAGCATTTTCAGTAAAAACTTCAAGCCCCACCGCAACCCGGTGGTCTTCAAGCCGAGCCCCAAGGGCTCGGACCACAACTTCAAGGACTATTATTATTTCCTGATGGAATCGGGGCTGAACAAGACCAGCTACCTGACCGAGCCCTATCTCTCCATGGCCTCGGGCAACAACTGCGTGACGCTGTCCTCGGTCTTCAAGAACGTGGACCGCAAGAAGTACATCCTCTGCCTGGACATCAACACCGAATCCTTGAGCGTCGATCCGGGCCAATAAGGTTCCCGGAAGGGGACCTTCACTTATCCTTCCGGCTGCAGTTCGATCAGGCTCACTTCGGGCGTCAAACCGAACCTCACCGGCAGGGCCCAATAGCCCGTCCCGGGCGTTACGTAAAGATGGCAGCCTTCTTCGTTGAAAAGCCCCATGTGGTGTTTCATGAAGAGCTTGGCCAGTGACCAGTTGAGCGCCTTGAAGCCCACCTGGCCGCCGTGCGTATGGCCGCTTAAGGTCAGGTCCACCTTCCTTTCCTTTGCCTGCTGGAAACCCTGGGGCTGGTGCGCCATGAGTACCACCGGCACTCCCGCGGGCCTGCCTTCCAGGGCCTTGTCGAAATCCGGCGCCACGGACCCCCACTTGCCGATGCGCCGGGCGCCCTGGTCGCCCACGCCGGCGACCCAAAGGGACGCCTCCCCTTTTTTGATCACCATGCCTTCGTTGACCAGCATCTGAAGCCGGCTGTCCTCCAGCACGTGAAGGGTTTTCTCCGGGTTGGCGTAAACGTCGTGGTTCCCCAGAACGCCCAGGGCGGGCAAATAGGGGTCGAGCACTTCCAGGCTTTTGAGGAACTTGGGCAGGTAGACGGCGTCGTCATCGGTGATGTCGCCGCAAACCAGGAAAAGATCCGGGCTGGCTTCCTGGGCCACCCGCGCGAACTGCCTCAACCGCGAGGGGCGGGTAAAAAGGCCCACGTGCAGGTCGGACACCATGGCGATCTTGAAGCCCGCGAATTCCGGGGGAAGGTTCCTGATGGGTACGGTCACCCTCTCCAGCTTCACGGTGAAGAGGGCCTGGAACAAGCCCACCAGGGTGACGAAGGCGATGGCGGCCAGGAAAACGGTCGAAGGGACCACCGCGAAGGGGGGGAAGGGGACGCCCCTCCACATGAAACCCGCCAGCCAAACCAGGCCCAGCAGGAGCACGAAGACGGAATAAAGGAAGATGAGCAGGTTCCAGAACACCCAGAAAGGCGCCAGGACCGCCCTCAGCAACCTCAGCACGGGGCCCGAATGGCCCTGGAACATGAGAGGCACCAGCAGCCAAAGCAGGTTGCCGAGCACGGCGGACATGAAGAGGGGGAAGTGCCAGCGCGAGGGATAGAGGGAAAAGCCGGCCCAAATGGAAAGGGCGTTCATGAGGAAGAAGAGGCTCAGGACGAGGTTGACGATGAGGACGGTTCGTTTGGTGGCCAAATTCGCTCCGGTAATAGAAAAGGCCATTTATATTTAAGTCAATCGGGGGCGTTGTCAAGGGCGTGGAGCGGCTTGTTTTTATGTTTGGCGCACAAGTGTTCGAAGGTAAAATTCCTTAACAAAAAAGTAAAAGATGTCATTGCGAGGAATGGGCCCCGAATGGGGGCTCGGTCATGACGAAGCAACCCCAGTTGAAATAAGCCTTTTCCCGGGCGTTTATTTTTGGACTGAGGTTACTTCGTCTTAATCGCCCTGCTATTCGCAGGGCACTCCTCGCAATGACAGCTATAAGGACTTAAATGGAAGGTTTTCTCCAACTGTTGTTGAACGGCACCGCCCTGGGTTCCATCTACGCCCTCATCGCCTTGGGCTATACCATGGTTTACGGCATCCTGCGGCTCATCAACTTCGCCCACGGCGACATCGTCATGGTGGGGGCCTACGCCGGCCTCTTTACCGCCCTGGCCCTGCACGTTTCGGACAACCCCACGCTGGGCGGCTTCCTTGCCGTCATGGCCGCGGCCATGGCCGCCTCCGCCCTGTTGGGCTACCTCATCGAGCGCTTCGCCTACCGGCCCCTTCGCAACGTGCCCCGGTTAAACCTGCTGATTACGGCGGTGGGGGTGTCCCTGCTTTTGGAAAACCTGGGCCAGGTGGTTTTCGGGGCGACTCCCCGGGTTTTCCCAACCATCATGCCGAATATCCCCCTTTTCCAATCGGGGGAGCTTTCCATCACCAACCAGCAGGTCACGGTGTTCGGGACTTCGCTCTTCCTGATGTTCGCGCTGGAGTGGATCGTGCAGAGAACCAAGCTGGGGCGGGCCATGCGGGCGGTATCCCATTCCCATGAGACGGCCTCCCTGGTGGGCATCCCTACCGAAAACATCATCAGCATCACTTTCGTCATCGGCTCGGCCCTGGCGGCCGCGGCGGGCATCCTGGTGGGCATCTCCTACCCCCGTGTGGACCCCCTGATGGGCGTCATGATCGGCATCAAGGCCTTTGTGGCCGCGGTTTTGGGCGGGATCGGCAGCATCCGGGGGGCGGTGGTGGGCGGCTTCCTCATGGGCATCTCCGAATCCATGGTGGTGGGCTACGGCTCCTCGACCTACCGGGACGCCCTGGCCTTCGCCATCCTGATCCTCATCCTCATCTTCAAACCCGCCGGGTTGTTCGGCAAATACCAACCGGAGAAGGTGTAGCGCCATGTCCTTTCAAAGATGCGTTGGATTGGAAGTGGTGGATGAGGCCTTGTACCAGCAATACCGCGAAGGCATGATGCCCATCCTGATCCGCTATGGAGGCAGCTTCCGTTACGATTTCACCGTCGCTAAGGTCCTCAAATCTGAAACTCCGGCCCCGATCAACCGACTTTTCGTCATCGCCTTCAAGGACAAGGCGTCCCATGAAGCCTTTTTCGCCGACCCGGAATACAAGAAAGTGCGCGAAAAGTTTTTCAATCCTTCAGTGCGCAACAGCACAGTCCTAGCGACTTATGAAATTAACCATTAAGGACGAGTGGCTTATCCAGGTTATCTTCCCCCTCTGAAAGAGGGGGATTGAGGGGGAGTTAGCTGTGATGTGCTTGGCAATAAAGACTAATACCCCCCTGCCCCCCTTTTTCAAAGGGGGGATAAAAAGGGCCCTAAGGAAATTAGACCTGTGAATTCCAACCTTAAATTGATCCTCGTTCTCCTGGGTGTTTCGGCGGCGGCGCAGGGCCTGGGAATGATCCTGCCCGAGTATTACGCCCGGCTTTTCCTGGAAGGGAGCATCAACGCCATCCTGGCCGTGGCCTTGAACCTGGTGAACGGTCTTTCGGGTCAGTTTTCGCTGGGCCAGGCGGGTTTCATGGCGGTGGGCGCCTATGTCTCGGTTTCAGTGGACGTCTTCCTCTTATCCTCCTTGCATGGCAGTCCGGCAGGAGCCCAAATCGCCCTTGTTCTTTCCTTAGCGGCGGGCGCCCTGGCCAGCGCCTTGGCCGGCTATCTGGTGGGGCTTCCATCCCTGCGGCTGAGGGGGGACTACCTGGCGATCGCCACCCTCGGATTCGGCGAGATCATCCGGGTCGTTATCCTCAACATCCAGGCGGTGGGCGGCGCCAGGGGATTCATCGGAATTCCCACGACCACAACGACTTTCCTGGTGGTATTCGTGCTGGTCCTCTGTGTCCTGCTGACCCACCGGTTCGTCATGTCGTCCCATGGACGGGCGCTTTTGGCGATCCGCGAAAATGAGATCGCGGCGGAGGCCATGGGGGTCAATACGACCTACTATAAAGTCCAGGCCTTCGTGGTTTCGGCGGCGGTCACGGGGGTCGCGGGCGGGCTTTTCGCCCATCATCTCTCCATCATCACGCCCAGTTCCTTCGATTTCATGGAATCGGTCACCATCGTCGTCATGGTGGTCCTGGGCGGCATGGGGTCGGTTTCAGGTTCGATCGTCGCGGCTTTTCTGATCACTTTCCTGCCGGAAGCCCTGAGGCCCCTGCAGGACATCACCCACGTCGACCTTCGCATGGTGATCTACTCCTTGGTGCTCATCCTCATGATGCTCCTGCGGCCCAAGGGCATGTTTGGCCGCAAGGAATTGTGGGAAATGGTCAAAAAGCGGGCCGCAGGTTCCAGATGAAAGTCGGCTTGAAAAAGGCGTAGGGGCCCTTTAAGCTCCTGCCTATGAAAACCCGCTTGTCCGCCCTTTTTTGCGCCCTGCTGTTGTCGGCCTTTTTGCTCCAGGGCTGCCCGTCCAACAACAACCCGGCGGCCCCGGCGCCCGTCACGGTCGTGGAATTGGTCACGGCCACTTTTACCGGAACCCCAACCGCCTCGCCGACGGTCACACCCGGCGGGCCGGCCACCGCCACGCCCGTGCCCCCTCCCTCCGTCATCAACGGCTATTTCTCCACCGACGAAAACACGGCCTTGATCCTTTCCAACTCGGATTTAAACACCCTTACGTCAGACCCTAACGGGGACCCGCTCATTTTCCTCTTCCCCGGCCCCCCGAGCGATGGGACGGTGTCGTTGACCCACATCAGCCACACCAACACCGTCACCTATACGCCCAACAACGGTTTTTACGGCACGGACATTTTTCCCTTCTATGTGCACGACCAGGCCACGAATGAGGATTCCCCGGTCCACAGCATGGTGGTCACCGTCGTCTCCCTTGTGACCAGCACTCCCACCCAGACGGCCACCTCCACCCCTACTTCCACACCCACCGCGACGCCAACGGCGACGCCCATACCTCCCCCGGCGGTTTCGGACAGCGGCTTCAGCGACGCGGCAAATACGACGTTGAATGTCCCCAGTTCCTCCATGACCGCCCTTATCACGTCCGATCCGAATGGGGACCCCCTGACCTTTTCTCTCGTCGGTACCACTTCCTATGGAACTTTGACTCTTAATTCCGACGGCAGTTTTACTTATACGCCGGGTACTTTTTTCACCGGGACGGATAGTTTTACCTTCCAGGTATACGATACGATCACGGGCAAGTATTCCAGTACCGCGACCATCACCATCACCGTGTCCTAGTCCCCGGGACTCCCGTCGGTGCTGGTCGGGGTTATGAGGAGTGGCTGACCTGTCCCGCTGTTTGCAGGGCGCTTTTGAGCTCGCCCAGGGTGCCGGTGCCCACCGGCAGGCCGTTGCGGTAGGCCACCCGGAGGCCCAGGGAGGACGGGACCTTGGGGCCGGTGGTGAGGATGCCCACCAGGTTGAGGGGGTCGGCCGCCGACAGAAAGATGGGCGCGGAATCCTCGGGCGCCCGGCGTACCGCGCGAAGGGCTTCCACGGCTTCGGGAAGGGCGTATTGCTCGCCCACGAATCCGCCCACGAACCGGCCGCCGCGGATCTCGCCGCGGGCTTCCAGCCGCCGGTAGACGCCCAACAGCTGCCACCAGGGCTGCCGCTGGGGTTCGCGGGCGAGCAATTCACGGAAAACCACGCCGTAACGGCGCAGGAACTGCCGGGCCTGGGCTTCGGTCCGTTCTTCCTCGCCCAAGGCCGGTCCTTCCGATTGAAGGACGGCCCAGCGCCCGGCCGGCGCGGTTGCCAGCATCGCCCGGCCGCCACGCCGGTTGGCCCAACGCCTTTGCCACCGGGGATTTGCGGTGCCCAGCAGGCCCCGCAAACCGGCCAGTCCGTCCCCCGTGACAAGCCCCAGGCTCACCAATTCCCAGAGCGCTTCTTCCACCTGGGTTTTCAAAATCCCGGCCTTCCTGGCCAGGTCGGTGGTGAAGGAAGCCCCCGAGGTTTGCAGGATCTCCAATACCTGCTTCGCGACCGGCCTCAGCCGGGCGATCAGCGCTTCAGGCGGGGGTCCGGGTTCGAGGTAGTGCGGCAGGTCCCCGCGCAGGACCAGCGAAAGCGCCGTATTGCGCTTGAGCGGGGTGTTGTGCCGCGGCTCGTCCGTTTCGCCCTTGTCCTTGGGACGGGTGAGCCTTCCCCACAGGACTTCCCCCGAAAGGCAGAGCCGGTCCAAGGCCGAGGGGTCGTAGAGTTCGATGCGGGCGGGAAGGACGTCCCTTTCCCAGGAGAGGGCCGGAAGTTCTAGCCCCTGAAGCTGGTGCAGCACGGCGCGGAGCCCCTCGTCCCCGTGCAGGCGGCGGCCTTCGCCGACATGCTGCCAGTTGAAAAGAAAACGGGTCAAATCCGCCGGGGTGACCGGCTCGATCTCTTTGCGCAGGATGGAGAGCGTCATGCGGTTGATCCGGGCCAGGAGCCTACGGTCGCACCACTCAACTTCCCCCCCGGCGGATGCCGCCGTGAATTGCCCCTGAAAAACGTTCCCGGCCCCTTCCAGCAGGGCCAGGGCCGTTTGAACCTTCCCGACGGCAAGCCCCAGGCGCTTTGACAGGGCCTCCGCGGTCACGGGGCCGAGGATTTCCATCCAACCCTGTATGGCGGCTCGGACCGCTTCCGACGGGTCCGGGGAGGGGAACTGCGATGCCGCCGGCCTCACGTCCGGTTCCAACACCGCGGGGCCCAAGGCGGCTTCCGCCTGGCCGACCCGTTCCGTAGCCACCAGGGCGCGGGTTGGGGGCCAGTGGGCCCAGGCCGCCCGGCCGCCCGCAAGCAAAGGGCGCAACATCTCTTCCCAGGGTTTGGCGTCGGACTCCGGCAGCCAGCCGATTCCCAGGAGCAGGTCGTGTAATTCGTCCGCATCCCTGACATCCGGCCAGGCTTCCGAGCGCACCGCTTCGATCGCGGCGGGGTCCAGGCGGCTCAAACCGGGCTCGCTTTCGGGCAATACCCTCCGGAGCGACACCGCCCGCGCCCGCCTCTCCTCCAGCGGCGCGTCGTCCAGGAAGGCGTAGGGCCGGGCATTGAGGATCTCGTGGCAAAAAGGCGAGGGTGCGGGGGATTCGACGGCCCGCACCTTGATCTCCCCCCTCTCGATGCGCCCCACCACCTCCAAAAGCCCCTTCAGGTCCATGGCTTCCTGAAGGCAGTTTTCCACCGTCTCCCGCACCAGCGGATGGTCGGGCACCTCCACCGGGCCCGAGCGGTTGTCCTGGCAGGCGATCTGGGCGGGGAAGACCGCGGCCAAAAGGTCCTCGGAGCGCATGCGTTGCAGCGCGATGGGCACCTTACGGCCGCCTAGCTGCCTCAAAAGCGCCAGGGCGCGGGTGGCGTTCCAGCGCCAACGGTTGGTGAACATGGGCGCGGCCAGCAGGGCCTGGATGAGGTCTTCCCGCGCGGTGGCGGTACGGACGAACCTGAAGACGGATTCCAAAGGGAAGCTGTGCTGTTCGCCGAGGGAAAGGATGAGGCCATCGTCGGTGGCCGCGGCCTGCAGTTCGAAATCGAAGGTCACACAGAACCTTTTGCGCAGGGCCAGGCCCCAGGCCCGCATGATGCGGCCGCCGAAGGGCGCGTGGATGACCAACTGGGTGCCGCCGCTTTCGTCAAAGAAGCGTTCGGCGATGATTTCCTCCTGGGTGGGCAGGGCGCCCAAGGCGGCCAGTTCCTCGCGGAAATATTGGACAATTTGTTGGGTGCCGGTTTCGGAAAGGCCCGTTTCAGACGTGATCCAGGCCGCGGCCACGGCGGGGTCGCCCAGCCGCTTGGCGACCTCGCTTCTAAACTGCGAAACCTCCTCTGAAAGCTCCCGGGAACGGGCCGGCGCCTCGCCGAGCCAGAAGGGGATGGTGGGCGGGGCCCCCTGGGCGTCCTCCACCCGGACCCGGTTGGCCTCGACCCGGCGGATGCGCCAGGAGCGGTTGCCCAGGGTGAAGATGTCGCCGGCCTGGCTTTCGATGGCGAAATCCTCGTTGATCCGGCCCACGAAGGTCTCGCCTGGTTCCTCCACCACGTCGTAATCCCCGGTGTCCGGGATGGCCCCCCCGCCGGTGATGGCCGCCAACCGGGCGCCGCGCCTGCCTTTGACGACGCCGTTCACCTGGTCCCAATGCAGCCAGGCCGACCTCCGGCCCCGCCGCGTGGAAAGCCCCTCGGCCAGCATCCGGAGCACTTCGTCGAACTCGGGCCTCGAAAGGCCGCGGTAGGGATAGGCCCGCCGGGCCAGGTCGTAAAGTTCCCCCTCGCCGATGGGTTCAGCCGCCGTTTCGGCCGCCATCTGCTGGGCGAGGATATCGAGTGGTTTTTCGGCCATGACGATCCGGTCCAGTTGCCCGGCTTTCACCGCCCGCACGGCCGCGGCGCTCTGCACCAGCTCGTCGCGGGTCATGGGGAAGAGGATGCCTTTGGGGACCGCGCCCAGCCAGTGGCCGGCCCGGCCGACGCGCTGGAGCAGGGCTGCCAGGACGCGCGGGGCGCCGATGTGGCAGACCAGGTCCACCGTGCCCACGTCGATCCCCAATTCCAGGGAGGCAGTGGCCACCACCACGGGCAGTTCGCCCGATTTGAGCCTTTGCTCGGCTGACAGCCGGGTCTGCTTGGAGAGGCTGCCGTGGTGCGCCGCCACCTTGCCCTCCCCCAGCTTGGCGGTCAGGCGGTGGGCGATCCGTTCGGCCAGGGCCCGGGTGTTCACGAAGACCAGGGTCGTCCGGTGCAGGGCCGCCTGCCGGGTGATCTCGTCGTAGACCTCGTCCCACTGCTCATGGGGGGCGATGGGACCGACTTCCCGGTCGGGGACCCAAATGGAGAGTTCCATCTCGCGTTTGTGCCCCACGTCCACGATATGGCAGTCGGGCCGGCCGGCCTTGTCCAGGCGGTCCGCCCCCACCAACATTTGCGCGATGGCCTCAATGGGCTTTTGGGTGGCGGAAAGCCCGATCCGCTGGAGCCTTTTGCCCGCCAGGCGGTCCAGCCGCTCCAGGGAAAGGGCCAGGTGGCTCCCCCGCTTATCGCCGGCCACGGCGTGGATTTCGTCCAGGATCACCGTGCGGGCCCCCTTGAGCATGGCCCGCCCCTTCTCGGAAGTCAGAAGGATGTAGAGCGACTCGGGCGTGGTGATCAGGATGTGGGGAGGGCGGCGCAACATCTGCACCCTCTCCTTGGCGGGCGTATCCCCGCTGCGCACGGCCGTCCGGATCGCGGCGCAACGCTTGTCCAGAGCCGTCAGCTCTTCCAGGGGCCGGGCGAGGTTCTTTTGGATGTCGTTCCCCAGGGCTTTGAGCGGGGAGACGTAGATGGTATGGAGGGCGTCCTCCAGGCCGCCGTCCAGGGCGCTCCGTACCAGGCCGTCCAGGGTGAAAAGGAAAGCCGCCAAGGTCTTGCCGCTGCCGGTGGGCGCGGCAATGAGGGTGTCCCGGCCCGAGGCGATGGCCGGCCAACCCAGTTCCTGGGGGGGCGTGGGGCGGCCCAGCCGCTCGCCGAACCACCGGGTGATGAGCGGGTGAAAGGAGTTCAGGTCGAATGGCCCGGGTTGAACGGGCTCTGGGGTCGTCATCGCGGTTTTTCCGATCCTTGTAAGGCGGGTTTGCTTGAGAAATGAATTTAAGCACGCGGGGAAAAGGGTCAAGCCTTGCTCCCGGGCCTTTCCCATTTTGGTTGTTTACCGGGTAAAAAGCAAAGTCGGCGGGAATGGAAAATGGAAGAAAAACGGGGAAAGCGTCCTCGGCCCGGTTTTAACTCTTTATTCCTTTTTTCTTACGTGGCTGACGTGGTTGGCGAAATGCAGGGGATGGAAGTTCGCCCATTGGGTTTTATTCAAAGGTCCCAGGATGGGATGCTCGCTCCAGGGGCCCTCGTGCTTCTCAAAGTCGCCTAGGACCTTGCGGAAAGCCGCAAGGGCTTCGGCCTCGTTCCCCTCGATGCGGTCGGAGGGCGGTCCCTTGATCCCCCGGGGGATATAACCCCGGAAAACGAACAAGCGGTAAAGCACGGGGCCCAGCAGGTGTTTTTTCCAAAAGGGCATGTCCCGCTTCACGCCCTTCATGCTGCCTTCCACTGCCTTGGTTAAATGGGCCAGGATCTGGTAATAGGACCAACTGCCGGTGGTTTCCACGGGTCCCCGGCTTAAGTGGTCGAGTTCGGCGCGGATATCCTCGAAGTTTTTGCATCGCAGGTCGCGGGGCATTTCATTTCTCCTTCAGGGATTCGGTAAAAAGGGTTCCGGGGGTTCCACCTGCCGGGTTTTTCCGAGTTTTGAAACGAAAAAACCTTCCACATCGGGTGTGGGAAGAACGCGGACGGACTTTACCACCGATGGGTGGAATTTCAAATCCCCCCAGGCCGCCAGGCCCCGGGTATGGGGAGGGAGGGGAAGGGCAACGTCCTGGATTTCGAGGGCGTCCCCATAGGTTTCCAGGGCCCATTGCAGGAGCATTTCGTTTTCTTCCGGCGCGAAGGTACATGTGGAATAAACCATCGTGCCGCCGGGCTTCAGGGCCAGGAAAGCGGATTTGAAAAGCCGCCGCTGGTCCTTGGCCATTTTGCGGTTGGTGTCGTCCTTCCAATAACCGTAGGTGGAAGGCGTGTCCAACTGGAAG
>Ga0070734_10001988_pt1 | contig 26922 bp, 22 predicted proteins | sample Coa_R1_8_FD_66444 | JGI IMG/M metagenome (GOLD analysis project Ga0070734, IMG submission 66444) | Surface soil microbial communities from Centralia Pennsylvania, which are recovering from an underground coalmine fire - Coalmine... | ecosystem: Environmental > Terrestrial > Soil > Unclassified ... | reverse complement strand
GGTGAGCCAGGCCGGGATGAAGTTCACATGGAACTGATCGAGCAGCTTCACGAAGTAGCGGCTCCAGCCGACCGCGACGGTCGAGCACGCCATCATGTACTCGAGCACCAGGTTCCACCCGACGAACCAGGCGATGAACTCGCCGAGCGTCGCGTAGCTGTATGCGTACGCACTGCCCGCGACCGGCACCATCGCGGCAAACTCCGAGTAGCACAGCCCCGCGAATGCGCAGCCGACGCCGGCGATGATGAAGGACAGGACGATCGCAGGGCCGGCGTGCTCGGCCGCGGCGGTGCCCGTGAGCACGAAAATGCCGGTGCCGATGATGCCGCCGATGCCGAAGCACACGAGCGAGGGGATGCCGAGCGCGCGCTTCAGGCCCTCGGAGGAGGCCTCTTTCTTGTACTCGGCAATGGGCTTGGTGGCGAGCAACCCTTTCATATTCATAGTGCGGGCACCGGCAAAAAGCTCAAGGTAGCGGCACTCTACACCAACGCAGAGCTCAAGGCCGGGTCCCGAGTCGCAGGTTGAGCGCCTCGACCGCGGCCGCAAAACCCATCGCCGTGTACAGGTAGCCCCGGGGAATATCCCAATGCGCACCCTGCGCCATCAGATAGAGCCCGACCGCGACCAGGAAGCCGAGTGCGAGCACCTTGATGCTCGGGTGGCGCTCGATGAAGCGGGCAAGCACGGCCGATACGCCCATCATCACCGGCAGCGACACGACGATGGCCGCGACCATGACCTCGACGCGGCTCGCGAGGCCGACCGCGCTGAACACCGAGTCGATCGAGAACAGGATGTCGATGAGCGCCACCTCGAGGATCACCGGCCAGAAGCCGCGCCGGGCCCGCCTCGCGCCGCCCGCCGCGGCGCCGCCCCGGCTCCGGGCGCGCATGCCCTTCAGCTCGCGCACGCTCTTCAAGGCGAGGAACACTCCTCCGCCGAGGAGCACCGCATCGCGGATCGAGACCTGGAACCCGAGGATCGTAAAGAGTGGACGGCGCAGCGTGGCGAGCCCGACCACGCTGAAGAGCAGCGCGATCCGGGTCAGCATCGCAAGCGACAGACCGGCGAATCGGGCCCGCCTGCGCTGCGGCGGGGGCAGCCGATCGATCGCGAGCGACAGGAAGATGAGATTGTCGATGCCGAGGACGATCTCGAGCACCGCGAGCACGAGGAAGGAGAGCCAGACCTGCGGATCGCCGAGCCATTCCCCGCCCATCATGCCGATCGATCCTCGATGCCCTACGGCAGGCCGTCGACCTCTTCGGGCTTGTTGAGCTTGCGCTCGAGCAGGTCGGTGGTGTGCAGGCCGAAGTCGAGGGCAAGCGCCGCGGAGATGTAGATCGAGGAGTAAGTGCCGGCGATGATGCCGATGACCAGCGCAGCGGAGAAGCCGTGCAGCGTCTCGCCGCCGAAGATGAGAAGCGCCACGACGACCAGCAAGGTCACGAGCTTCGTCATCAGGGTTCGCGAGAGTGTCTGGTTGATCGACTCATCGATGACCTGTGCGATGCCGAGCTTGCGCGCGGTGCGGGCGCGCTCGCGGATGCGGTCGAAGACGATGACCGTGTCGTTGAGCGAATAGCCGATCACCGCGAGGATCGCCGCGATCGCCGTGAGGTCGAAGGTGACCTGCGAGAGCGCGAAGAAGCCGATCACGCAGATCGGATCGTGCAGCACCGCGAGGATCGCGCCGCATGCGAGCTTGAAGGTGAAGCGGAACAGCACGTAGATCAGGATGAAGACCAGCGTTGCGACCAGCGCATAGCCGCCCTTCTCGAACAGCTCCTTGCCCACCTGCGGTCCCACGACCTCGGTGCGCTGCAGCTTCGCGCCCGGGTCGATGGACTTGAACACATCGATGATGCGCGCCCCGATCTGGTCGCCCTTGGCATTCGGGTCGGGCGGCAGCCGCACCAGGATGTCGCGGGAGCTGCCGAAGGCCTGCACCTGGGCGGCCGGGAAGTCCGCCTTGGCGAGCGCGGCGCGCAGCTGATCGATGTTCGGCGCCTGGGGAAAGCTCGTCTCGACCACGACACCGCCGGTGAAGTCGACGCCGAGGTTCAGGCCGCGCGCGAGCACGAGCGCGAAGGAGCCGATGATGAGCACCGCCGAGAGCCCGTACCACACGCGGCGTGTGCGCATGAACGGGAAGCGTGTGACCTTGTGAAAGAACTCCATGGCGGATTTTTAGTTGCGCTCGGGCGCCGCGATCCTAGATCGACAGCCGCTCAACCTTGCGCTTGCCTCCGTAGATGAGCTGCACGAGGGTGCGGGTTCCCATGAGCGCGGTGAACAGCGAGGTCAGAATACCGAGCACCAGCACGACGGCGAAGCCGCGTACCGCGCCGGCACCGAACAGCCACAGCACCACGCCCGCGATCAGTGCCGTCACGTTCGAGTCCGCGATCGCCGAGAAGGCGCGATCGAAGCCGGCGGTGATGGCCGCACGCGGCGTCACTCCCGTGCGCAGCTCCTCGCGAATGCGCTCGTAGATGAGGATGTTCGCATCGACCGCCATGCCGACGGTGAGCACCACCGCGGCGATGCCCGGGAGCGTGAGCGCCGCGCCGACGAGCGACAGGAGCGCCACCAGCAGCACGACGTTGAAAACGAGCACGACGTCGGCGACCAGGCCGAAGAGCTTGTAATAGATCAGCATGAAGAGGAATGCGGCGAGCGTCCCGAACACCATCGCGTGGATGCCCTTGTCGATGTTGTCCTGCCCGAGGCTCGGGCCGATCGCCCGCTCCTCGACCGGCGTCAGCGGCGCGGCGAGACCGCCCGCGCGCAGCAAGAGGGCGAGCTCGCGTCCCTCGATCGGATTGATGCCGGTGATCTGGAAGTTGCTCGAGAAGACCCCGCGGATCGTCGCCCGATTGATGACCTCCTCGGAGACCTTGTCGACCTCCACGCCCTGCGCATTCTTCTCGCGCGAGCGGTCGATGAACACCACCGCCATCTGGTGGCCGATGTTCTCCTCGGTGTTGCGCAGCATCTTCGAGGCGGCGCGGCTGTCCAGGCTCACCGAAACGGCCGGGCCCTCCTGCGTGTTGGGCTGGAAGGAGGCATCGGTGAGCTGGTCGCCGGTCACCACGACATCGCGCTTGAGCAGCACGGGCTGCTTGTCGCGCGTGTAGTAGAGCTTCGAGCCCAGGGGCACATGCCCGGTCGATGCCGCTTCGAGGGCGTTGTTGTTCTCATCGACCATGCGAAACTCGAGCGTCGCCGTCTTGCCGAGGATGCGCTTCACCTCGGCGGAGTTCTGCAGTCCGGGCAGCTGGATCGCGATGCGGTTCACGCCCTCGCGCGCCACCTGCGGCTCGGACACGGCCAGCTCCGGGCTGTTGAGGCGGTTCCTCAGGATGGTGATGTTCTGCTGGACCGCATAGTCCTGGCGCTCCTTGATCTCCTGCGGCGAGAGCTCGAGCTGCACCGCCGGCGCCCCATCGACGCTTACCTCGGTGAGGTGCAGGCTGCGGTTGTCCGAGAGAATCGCATCGCGCCCCTTGGCGAGGCTCTCCGCATCGCGAAACAGCACGCGCACCCGCCGCGCGGCGTAGTCGATCTGCACGTCCTTGTAGGGAACCTTCGCGTTACGCAGGGAAGCGCGAAAGTCCTGCTCGCGGTGATCGAGCAGCTGGTGCACGGCTCCCTCGACGTCCACCTCGTACACGAGATACACGCCGCCCCGCAGGTCGAGGCCGAGCTTGAGCGGGCTCAGGCCGAGATTGCGCATCCACTCCGGTACGCGCGAGGCCTGCGTCAAGGCGATGGTGAAATCGTTCGGCCGCGCCTCGGTGATCACGTCGCGCGCCTTGAGCTGATCCTGCTTGCTCGCGAAACGCAGCGTCAGACGGCCCTGATCGAGGAACGCCCCGTCGGGCTTGATGGCCTTCGAGGCGAGGAGCTGCTCGACGCTCGATCGATCCTGCTCGGTGACGACGGCGCGATCGCGCACCAGCTGCAGCGCGCTCTCCTCGCCGAATACGTTGGGCAGCGCGAGGAGGATGCCGATCAGGAACAAGACCCCGACCAGCACCATCTTCCAGCGCGGGTAGGAAATCATGCGTTCTTGACCGTCCCCTTGGGCAGCACCTGGGCGATCTGGAACTTCTGCAGCTTGATCGAGACCCCGTTCGCGATCTCGAGGGTGAGGTACTGGTCGCCGACCTCGAGCACCTTGCCGAGAATGCCGCCGGTCGTCGTGACCTCATCGCCCACCGCGATCTTGGAGATCAGCTCCTGCTGAGCCTTGGCGCGCTTGTTCTGCGGGCGGATGACGGTGAAGTACATCGCCCCCACCATGACGATGAGCAGGATGAAGAACGTGCTTTGCGAGCCGCCGGATGCACCGCCGGCCGCTTGCGCGTGCGCCGTCGCGATGAAGAAATCCATATGTCAGGCCCCCTTAGCCGTGCGGCTGTCCCGCCGCGCAAAGGCGCGAAGTATACAGCGCGGCTGCGCCCCTGCGTCAGTCCTCATCGGCAGGCGCCGCAGGGGCCTTTGAGAAGGCCGGCCCTTCAGGTCAGGGGAGCGGCGCCGGAGCGCGGCGCCGGGCATGGAACTGCGCCGCATAGGTCTCGAGGGTGCCCGCCTCGATCGCTGCGCGCAGCTCGCGCATCAACCGCTCGTAGAAGTGGAGATTGTGGACCGTGTTGAGGTGCGCCCCGAGGATCTCGTTGCACTTGTCGAGATGGCGCAGGTAGCTGCGCGTGTAGTGCAGGCAGGTGTAGCAGACGCATCCTTCCTCGACGGGGCGGGTGTCTTTCTGGTGCGCCGCATTACGGATGTTGATCACGCCCTCGCGGGTGAAGAGGTGCCCGTTTCTCGCATGGCGGGTCGGCATCACGCAATCGAAGAGGTCGATGCCGCGGCGGACCGCCTCGAGGATGTCCTCGGGACGGCCGACCCCCATCAAATAGCGCGGCTTGCCCGCGGGCATGTGCGGCGTGAGCGTCTCGAGCACCCGCTCACGCTCGCTCTCGCTCTCCCCGACCGCGAGGCCGCCGACCGCCAAACCCTCGAAACCGATGCGCTCGAGCGACTCGAGCGAGGACACGCGCAGCGCCTCGTGCACGCCCCCCTGGATGATGCCGAAGAGCGTGCCGGGCGGCTCGCTCGCGTAGTAGGCGCGATGACCCCGCAGCGCCCAGCGCATGGACAGCTCCATCGATTCGCGCGCCTGCGCCTCGCTCGCCGGATACGGCGTGCACTCATCGAAACTCATGGCGATGTCGGAGCGCAGCACGCGCTGGATGCGCATCGATTCCTCGGGCGAGAGGAACACCGGTGCACCATCGACCGGCGAGCGGAACTGCACTCCCTCCTCCGAGAGCCGGCGCATCTCCGCCAGACTCCACACCTGGAATCCACCCGAGTCGGTCAGGATCGGCCGCTGCCAGTGCATGAAGCGGTGCAGGCCGCCGTGCGCCTCGATCACCTCGAGACCCGGCCGCAGGAACAGGTGAAAGGTGTTGCCGAGCACGATCTGGGTGCCATTCGCCTCGAGCTGCTCCGGCGTCATCGCCTTGACGGTGCCATAGGTACCGACGGGCATGAACGCAGGCGTCTCGACCACGCCACGCCCGAAGACGAGCCGCCCGCGGCGCGCGGCGCGGTCCTGTGCAATGAGCTCGAAGCGCATGCGAGCGGCGCTCGCGGCGGCCGCCGGCTCGCCGGGGCCGCCCCTGCCGGTGCTGCCGGCGCCGCTCATGCCGCCACTGCCCCCGCTGCCCCCGCTGCTGGTGCCGCCGCCGCCGCTCATGCCGCCCCCGCTGTTCGCGCGGCTGTTCATCCGCGCTCGAGCGCTCCCGCCGCCGGCTCGAGGAAGCACGCATCCCCGTAGCTGAAGAATCGGTAGCCCCGACGCACCGCGTGCGCGTAGGCGTTGAGCAGTCTCTCGCGGCCAACGAGCGCAGCGCACAGCATGAGCAGGGTTGATTCCGGCAGGTGAAAATTCGTGATCAGCGCATCGATCGCGCGAAAGCGATAGCCGGGGCGGATGAACATGCGGGTGAAGCCGGTGAAGGGCGCGATCGCACCTCCCACCGCGGCACTTTCGAGACTGCGCACGACGGTCGTTCCGACCGCGATCACGCGCCCGCCCGCAGCGCGCGCCGCCTCGATGGCGCGGCAGGTCGACGCCGGCACCTCGACGTACTCTTCGTGCATCACGTGCGCCTCGACCTGCTCGGTGCGCAGCGGCTGGAAAGTCCCCGCACCGACGTGCAGCGTGACGAAGGCACGCTCGACGCCCCGCACGGCGAGCGCCGCAAAGATCGTCTCATCGAAGTGCAGCCCGGCGGTCGGCGCGGCCACCGCGCCCGGCGCCCGCGCATACACCGTCTGGTAGCGCTCACGGTCCTCGGGTTCCGGCGCCCGCTCGATGTAGGGCGGAAGCGGTGTCTCGCCCTGCGCCTCGAACAGCGCGAGCACATCCATCGAGAACTCGAGCACGAACAGGTCCTCGCGCCGCTCGAGGCAGCGAGCCTCGTGGCCTGGAGGGAGGATGACGCGCACCCCGGGCCTCAAGGGCTTGCTCGAGCGCGCGTGCACGAGCGCGGTGCGCGGCGTGAGCACCCGCTCGAGCAGCAGCTCGATCGCGCCACCGCTCTCCTTGCGCGCGCGCAGGCGCGCCGGCACGACCCGGGTGTCGTTGAAGACGAGCAGGTCCGCGGCGCGCAGCAATTGCGGCAGATCGCGAAATTCGAGGTCCCGGCAAGCGCCGCTTCGCCCGTCGATCACGAGCAGCCGGCTCGCCGAGCGCGACGTGAGCGGGCGCTGCGCAATGAGCTCACGCGGCAGGTCGAAGTGAAAATCGCGGCTCTGCATGGGGTTTCGGCATGGGGGTCGAGCAATACTACCAAGGAGCCTGCCGGGATCAGATCGCATATACTTCGCCGTCTCGCCGGCCCGGATGGCGGAACTGGTAGACGCGCCGGACTCAAAATCCGGTGGTGGCAACACCGTGTGGGTTCGATTCCCTCTCCGGGCACCATATTTGGGACAATGGCAGAGAATCCCTTAAAATACAGCACGGAAGAGCCACACCGAAACAGCACGACCCTGCAGTGTCCAACGCAAGTGGACGACAATGCGGCGGTTGGAGTTTTGGAGCCCGAGTGAGCGCGAGATGACCGGGCCCGTAGCGCATCCAATAGCTGCGGTCTGTGCGGTTCTCGTTTTGGTTTACGGCCCGATTGCTTTGTTAAGTTTGCCTTTCCGGTCAAGGGGAGAACAACGACATGAAATCGATCCTTGCATGCACCTCGACCTGTCTCATGCTTTCCCTGCTCTCAGCCGCAGCTAGCGCTGCGAACATCACGTATTACTTGAATCTTCCGGTCATCGACGGCTACGAGACGTGGGGCACCATCACTACGGATGGCGCAACCACGCTGGCGCCCTCGGACGTCGTGGATTTCAACATCACGTTCTGGTCCAAAGCGACCCAGAGCGGCTACACACTCACGCCTTTGAATATCCAAAACTTTTCCTGGCATGAAGTCACCGCAACACCAGCCGGCTTGGTTCTGGGCACCGACGCAATTGCCTTTGCCAGCGTGGGCTCGAGCCAAGTGTGCAATCCGAACGGGGTGCTAACCGTCTGCTACGGATATAATTTGGGTATAAACCCGCCTAACTATGACGGACCCCCCGGAGTTCAATACCTGGTAGATGGGTTTGGGCTAACAGGTTCAGTACAAAGAGACACTGTTCCGGTACCGTTTGCCACGCGTATACCGAGGGCAGAGCCACCCAGACTGTTCTTTGTATTGAGCCACGCCATCTTGGGTCTAGAAACGACCCCTACGTTGCTTCAAAAGGTGAGCGCTGCTCAGCGCTACTATGAGGCGAATGATGCCGCCAATACCTGTCGTCAGCTTACCGATCTCATTACGGATGCGCGGGCAGGTACTGCTACTGGCGCCGTGAGTGACGCGGTGAACCGGATCGTGGCCGCCTACGCAAACTCCATCAAAATGCAGATTGCTTGCGCCGGTTGCGCCAGCCAATGATACCCATTCATTGATCCGGTGGTGCGCGCTGCCTTCTACGCTCGCGTCCGAGCTGGTCTTCAGAACGAAGAAAAAGTGAGCGTCTGGGAATCGTGAGACGCAGCGGCTGAAATTGGGCCGCTGCGCCTCACCTATCGAGCGGCCGCCGTCCTTCTGCTCGGCGCGCAATACCGCCCGGTCAAATCCTCCTGATCGCCGCTTGCAGCGAGGTCGTCGGGCTTCACGGCCAGGGGCCACCGCGTTTGACCTACCCCAACTCGCGCCGCTAAGCTTTTGATCTTCCTCGCTCCCGGCGTACCTCTCCGGGCACCATCGGCAAACCTTTATGGATGCGCCTTGAACTTCTGCAGTCACTGCGGCTCGACCGTCGTCTCCAAGATTCCACCGGGCGACCATCTGCCCCGCTTCGTGTGCGAGAGCTGCGGCACGATCCATTACAAGAACCCGTTGCTCGTGCTTGGCTGCGTGCCGCAATGGGGCGAGGAGATTCTGCTCTGCCGCCGCGCGATCGAGCCGCGCCTCGGTTTCTGGACGGTACCGGCCGGCTTCATGGAGAACGGCGAGACCATGCAGCATGCGGCGGCGCGCGAGTGCTACGAGGAGGCGTGCGCCCGGGTCGAGGTGGGCTCGCTCCTCGCCATCGTCAACGTGACGCACGCAGGCCAGGTCCACGTGATGTTTCGCGCCCGGCTCCTGGCCCCGGAGTTCGCCCCGGGACCGGAAAGTCTCGAGGTGCGCCTGTACCGCGAGGCCGATATTCCCTGGGACGAGCTCGCCTTCCCGAGCGGGGAGTACACGCTGCGCAAGTACTTCGCCGACCGCGCGGCGGGCCGCGAAGGCCACCATTTCACCGAGCTCACGCGTTCTTGGGCCGCCAAGGCTGTGGCAAAATAGCGCCCCCTTGGAATCAACCGATCAATCTGCACCCATCCGAACTTAGAAGGTAAGCCATGGCGTTCGTCGTCACCGAGAACTGCATCAAGTGCAAATACATGGACTGCGTGGAGGTCTGCCCGGTGGACTGCTTCCACGAGGGCCCGAACTTTCTCGTGATCGACCCGGACGAATGCATCGACTGCACGCTGTGCGAGCCTGAATGTCCGGTCGAGGCGATCTTCTCCGAGGAGGAGATCCCGAGCGGCCAGGAGAGCTTCAAGCAGCTCAATGCCGAGCTCGCCAAGCAGTGGCCCGTGATCAGCGAGAAGGGCGAAGCTCCGGCGGATGCCAAGCAGTGGGAGGGTGTCCCGGAGAAGATCAAGCTCCTCGAGCGCTGAGGACGGGACCGCCGCTCAGCGGCTTGCGACTTGTCGCTCCTTGATCGCCTGCAGCAGGTCGCGCGGCGGCATGTACCCATCGATGAAGGCGCCCGAGTCGGTGAGAATCGTCGGCGTACCGCGCACACCGATCGACTGGCCGAGCGCGTACTCGCGCGCCACCGGCGTCGCACCGCACTTCTTGTTCATGTCGAGCACCGCCCCGGCTTTCGCGCGGGTCAGCGCGTCGTTGCGATCCGCCGAGCACCACACCACCTCGGCCTTGCGCCAGCTCTCGGTATTCGGCCCGCTGCGCGGGAAGAACAGGTAGCGCACGCGCACGCCGAGCTTGTTGAGCTCCGGCACGTCGCTGTGCAGCTTGCGGCAGTAGGGGCAGTCGATGTCGGTGAACACGGTGATGGTGTAGAGCGGATGCTTCGGCGAGAACACCAGCATCTCCGACTCGGGCACGCCCGCGATCAGCTTGGCGCGCAGCTGCGTGCGCACCGCCTCCGTAAGGTTCGCGCGAGTACTCATGTCGTAGACATTGCCGTCGAGGAAGTATTTGCCGTCGGCGGTGAGGTAGCTCACCTCCGCGCCCTGGATGAACTCGTAGAGGCCCGCAATCGGTGCGGGCTTGAGATCCTCGATCTTCGAGCCGGCCGGCAGGAGCTTCAGGAGCGCGCTGCGCGGATCGGCGCCGCCCGCCGCATGCGCCTCGGCCGGCGCAGTCTCGGGCGCTGCGCCGCGCGCGCCGCCCATCGCCAGCACGCCAGCCAGCAGAGGACCCAGGACGCTTCGAGACATGAGGTGGCTTCGGTGCATGAGATCGCTTGGACTCAAGAGGCGATGGGTGGTTCAGCCGATGTTAGCAGAGCCGCTCGCGACTCCTGCCGCGCGCGCCGTGCGCCCGGGGCGCCGGTCTCCGGCCGCCCTGCGGCCCTGCCGCCCTGCCGCCCGGCCGCCATGCGCGGCTCCGCTCAGGATCGCGAGGCCGCTCAGCCGCGCGGATGATGCTGGGCGTGCAGATCCTTCAGCCGCTCGCGCGCGACGTGCGTGTAGATCTGCGTCGTCGACAGGTCGCTGTGCCCGAGCAGCATCTGCACGACGCGCAGATCCGCGCCGTGGTTCAACAGATGGGTGGCGAAGGCGTGCCGCAGCGTATGCGGCGAGAGCTCCTTCTCGACGCCCGCCTTCTTCGAGTAGCGCTTGATGATGTGCCAGAACGCCTGGCGCGTCATGCGATCGCCGCGGCGCGTCGGAAAGAGGTAGTCCGTTTGGCGTTCGAGCAGTATCTCCACGCGCGGTCCCTGCACGAACTGCGTCAGCCACTTCACCGCCTCTTCACCCAGCGGAATGAGCCGCTCGCGGTTGCCCTTGCCGACCACGCGCATGACACCCTGATTGAGATTCACCTGGTTGTGCTTCAGGCTCACGAGCTCGGAGACTCGAAGCCCGGTCGCGTACAGCACCTCGAGCATGGTGCGATCGCGATGGCCAAGGGGGTCCGACACCGTCGGCGCCTCGAGGAGCGAGTCGACCTCCGCCTCGGTGAGCGACTTCGGCAGCGAGCGCCCGATCTTCGGCATCGCAATCTGTGCGGTCGGATCCTGACTGATCAGGTTCTCCCGCACCATGAAGCGGTAGAAGCGGCGAAAGCTCGACAGCTGCCGCGCCGTCGAGCGCGGCCGCGAGCCGCCCTCGACGCGCGCCGCGATGAAGCCGAGGAGCTCCATTCGCGTGGCCTTGATGAGCGAGCTGTTGCGCTCCTCGAGCCAGCGTCCGAGCGCGGTCAGGTCGGCGCGGTAGGCGGCGAGCGTGTTGGCGGACAAACCCCGCTCCATCCACACGGCTTCGAGAAATCGCTGCAGCGACGGATCGGCGACGTCGCGGGGCGGTGTGCCAGTGCCCGAGGTACGCGTAAAGACCGTGCGTTTCAAAGCCGTCGCCATAATGTCCCGCGTGTCTGTCGCACGAAATATTCCCGCGTGCCGGTCGCACGATAGGTGCAGTACACGCTTCTCGCCGCAGTATGCGAGGGGCGCTTGCAGGTCGGCGTGACCAGTCTCACAGTAAACGGAACTATTAACATAAGGAGAACCAGATCACAGAAGCGACGCGTGCGACGCTCACCGAGCGGCTCTATGGGCTGTATTGCGTGGTGGCGTTCGCAGTTCTGGTCTCCCTTCTCACGCTGCTCGCAATGCTCCTGCCGGGCCTGCGCCGGCGGCGGCTCGCGGCCGGCTGGTTCTCGCGTGCGTTCTTCAAGTCGGCTGCGATCCACTTCTCGGTCGAGGGCCTCGAGCGGCTGCCCGCCGCGCCCTGCGTGCTGGTCGCGAATCACGCCAGCTACATCGATGGGGTCGTGGCGATCGCCGCCCTCCCCCCAGACTTCGCCTTCGTGATCAAGCGCGAGATGCGGCGGGTGCCGCTCGCGAGCCTGCTCCTGCGACGCCTCGGATCGGCGTTCGTCGAGCGCTTCGATCGGCACAAGGGCGGGTCGGACACGCGCCGGGTGTGGCGCCTGGCCGCGACGGGTCAATCTCTCGTCTTCTTCCCGGAGGGCACCTTCGATGAGCAGCGGCGCATTCGTCCGTTCCTTCCCGGCGCATTCGTCACCGCGGAGCGCTCGCGGATGCCGGTCGTTGCGGCCGCGATCCACGGCACGCGCGAGGTACTGCCCTCGGGCAGCGCGCGCGTGCGCCGTCACCCGATCCGCTTCGAGGTGCTCGGCGTGGTCGAGGCCGAGAATGCGCGGCAGCAAAGTCGCGAGCTCATTGCCCGCGCCCTCGGCGAGCCGCTGGGCGAGGCGCCCGACCCTTGATCAGGGGCCGGTGAGGCGCCCCCGTGATCTCATGCGGCAGTGCCTGACCCTTGAGCTCCTGCGGGGAGCCCTTATTCAGGCTGCAGCCCCTCGAGGGCTATACTCGCCCCATTCGCTCACCACCGTCTCGAGGAAGCCTCCATGAGCTCCGATCCCGTCGTCATTCTCTCGGCTCGCCGCACCCCGATTGGGGCCTTTCGGGGCGTTTTTGCCAACGTCACCGCACCGCAGCTCGGCGCTGCCGCCATCCGGGCCGCCCTCGCCGACTCCGGGGTCGGCGCCTCCGAGATCGAGGAGGTGATCATGGGGTGCGTTTTGTCCGCCGGCCTGGGGCAGGCGCCCGCGCGCCAGGCCGCCCTCGGGGGCGGTATACCGGCCGCAGTGCCCACCACCACCGTCAACAAGATGTGCGGCTCGGCGATGCGCGCCGTGATGCTCGCCGCCGACCAGATCCTCGCGGGCTCCGCCCGCTATGCGCTCGCCGGCGGCCTCGAATCGATGAGCAACGCGCCCTACCTGTTGCCCAAGGCGCGCACCGGCTATCGCATGGGCCACCAGGAGGTGCTCGATCACATGTTCTATGACGGGCTGCAGAGCCCGTGGGACGGCCAGCTCATGGGCTGTTTCGCCGAGGCGACCTCGGGCAAATATGAGTTCTCTCGCAAGGAGCAGGACGATTTCGCTGCCGACTCGGCCCGCAAGGCGCAGGCCGCGGTGGCGGGCGGCGCGTTCGCGCTCGAGATCGCGCCGGTGACGGCGAAGAGCCGCAAGGGCGAGACGCTCATCGATCGCGACGAGACCCCGGGTCAGGTGGATGTGGCGAAGATTCCCTCGCTCAAGCCCGCCTTCAAGAAGGACGGCACCGTGACGGCGGCGAGCTCCTCGAGCATCTCCGATGGCGCCGCGGCGCTCGTGCTGACGCGCGCCTCGACGGCGGCCGCGCAAGGCCGGAAGCCCATTGCGCGCATCGTCGGCTACACGAGCTTCGCGCGCGAGCCCGAATGGTTCACCCTCGCACCGGTCGGCGCGATGCAGAAGCTCCTCGAGCGGCTCGAGTGGAAGGCGCGGGATGTGGATTTGTGGGAAATCAACGAGGCGTTTGCGGTGGTCGCCATGGCGGCAATCCGCGACCTGGGACTGGATGCCGCGAAGGTCAATGTGAATGGCGGGGCGACTGCTCTCGGCCATCCGATCGGGGCGACGGGTGCACGCATTCTCACCACCCTGATCCATGCTCTCAAGGCGCGCGGCCAGCGCCGCGGCATCGCCAGCCTGTGCATCGGCGGGGGTGAGGCAACGGCCATCGCGGTCGAAGCGCTCTAGAGCTCTTCGAGCGTCAAAGCGCGGTCGCGCCCGGAGCCCTCAGGAGAGGCCTTTGGCCTACCGCCAAAGGCCCTCGAGGGGGGGCGTCCTTGCCCGACCATGCCCGTTCCATCGGCCATCCGTTGGTGTGCAGCATCCGTGGCCTATCATCATGGTGTCCCCACCGGATAAAGCGACATCAGAAGGTCAATCCCCTCATGGCCTGTCCGCTGTGTGGTCATGTGCCGCGGCCGGAGGGATTATGGTCTACTACGGCGCCGTTTTGCGGTGCCCCCGGGCCACCGCTTGACCGAAGAGAGACCCCCGAAGAGGTAAGTCCAGCCGATGAACGAAGCAACGCGCGATGTCATGGAGTACGAGGTGGCCATCGTCGGGGCCGGGCCGGCCGGTCTGGCCGCCGCGATCCGCCTGAAGCAGCTCAAACCCGATCTCAGCGTCTGTGTGCTCGAGAAGGCCGCAAGCCTCGGCGCACACTCCCTCTCGGGCGCGGTGCTCGAGCCCCAACCGCTCGATGAGCTCTGGCCGCAATGGCGCGAGCATGCGCCGGCGATCTGCGTGCCGGCGGGCCACGATGAATTTGCCTTCTTGAGCGCGCGCCGGCGCATCAAGCTGCCGACGCCGCCCCAGATGCGCAACCACGGTAACCTCATTACCTCCCTCGGGCAGCTGACGCCGATCCTCGGCGCCGAGGCCGAGCGCTTGGGATGCGATGTGTTCGCAGGTTTCGCGGCGGCCGAAGCGCTCTTCGACGACCGGGGCGCCGTGAAGGGCGTGCGCATCGGCGACATGGGTGTCGAGCGCAATGGCGAGCCCGGGCCCAACTTCACGCTCGGGCCGGAGATTCACGCGCGGATGACCCTGTTCTGCGAGGGGTGCCGCGGCAGCACCTCGAAGCAGCTCATCCGCCGCTTCAAGCTGGATGAGAGCTCATCGCCGCAGACCTACGGCCTGGGATTCAAGGAGCTGTGGCAATTGCCGGCCGGACGCGGCGAGCCGGGCTTGATCCAGCACACCATCGGCTGGCCGCTCGATCACCGCACCTACGGCGGCAGCTTTCTCTATCACCTCGACAAGGATCGCGCCTACGTGGGTTTCGTCGTCGGGCTCGACTACGAGGATCCTCGACTCAAGCCCTTCGAGGCCTTTCAGCAGTTCAAGAACCACCCGACCGTGCGACCCTTGCTGGAAGGGGGCGAGATCCTCGCGGGCGGCGCACGCACGGTGATCGAGGGGGGCTGGCAATCCATGCCGAAGCTCGAGATGCCGGGCGCGATGCTGGTGGGTGATGCCGGCGGCACGCTCAACACACCCAAGATCAAGGGCATCCATCAGGCCATTCGCAGCGGGATGACGGCGGCCGCACACTACGTCGAGACCGGCACGAGCGCCGGTTTCGATGCACGCTGGCGGGCCTCGGCCGGCGGCCGTGAGCTCTATCGGGTGCGCAATATCCGGCCCGGCTTCAATCGCGGCCTGTGGAGCGGTCTGGCGAATGCCGCCTTCGAGACCTACGTGACGCGCGGCCGCTCGCCCTGGACGCTGCGCAATCATGCGGACGACAAGGCACTGAAGCGGCTCGACTACCATTCACCCGATCGGGACTGGGGCGAGCGCACGCTGCCGCCGCGCGACCGTCTCGCCTTCGTGTACTTTGCCGCGACCACGCATGATGAGAACCAGCCGGTGCATCTGCATGTCAAGGACACCTCGCTGTGCGCGGGCCGCTGCACGCAGGAGTTCGGCAACCCCTGCCAGAACTTCTGTCCGGCCAACGTGTACGAGATGATCGATGACGGGGCGGGCGGGCGGCGCCTCCAGATCAACTCCTCGAACTGCGTGCATTGCAAGGCGTGCGACATCAAGGAGCCGTACACCGACCAGATCACCTGGGTGCCGCCGGAGGGCGGCTCGGGACCCAATTACCAGAGCTTGTAGAGCCCCGCCGCTCGCCGCCGCTCCACACGCAGCTCGCCCGCCATCAGCACGTCCACGGCCAACTCCGTGAGCCCGAGCGTATCGGTGAGCGCCCGCCTCGAGGCCGAGGTGGCGGCGCAGCGGCTGCTCGCCGACGAGGCGCAGCGCGCCGCCGCGCAACGCTTGGATATCCTGCGCGCCGCGCTGCTCGAGCCACGCGCGCCGCTCGAGCGGCTGCTCGAGCGCTGGCGACGCCGCTTCGGCGGGCGCGATCCCGCGCGCCGGGGAGGCCTGTACCTGTGGGGCGGCGTCGGCCGCGGCAAGACGCGGCTCCTCGACATGTTCTGCGATGCGCTCGAGGGCCGCGTCGCCTTCGAGCGCACGCACTTCTATCGGTTCATGCGCGCGGTGCACGCCGACCTCACCGAGCTTGCGGGGGAGAGCGACCCGCTCGATGCCGTGGGCGGCCGTCTCGCCGAGCGTGTGAGAGTGCTGTGCCTCGATGAGTTCATCGTCACGGACATCGGCGATGCGATGATCCTCTCGGGGCTCATGCGCTCGCTCCTGCGCCACGAGGTCGCGCTGGTTGCGACCTCGAACCTCGCACCCGGGGAGCTCTACAAAGACGGGCTGCAGCGCCCGCGCTTCGTGCCGGCGATCGAGCTCCTCGAGCGACGGCTCGAGATCGTGCATCTCGACGCGGGCATCGACTATCGGCTGCGCGCGCTCGAGCAGGCGCCGATTTTCCTCGATGCGCGCCTGCCCGGCACCGCGGCCGCGCTCGCGGCGCGCTTCAAATCGCTCGCCGGCGCCGGGGCGCACGGGCCCTCGACCCTCATCATCGAGGGAAGGCCGCTCGAGGCGCTCGCCACCGGGCCCGGCATGGTGTGGTTCGAGTTCGCGCAGCTCTGCGAGGGACCTCGCAGCCAGAACGACTACATCGAGATCGCGCGGCTGTTCGGCACGCTCTTTCTGTCGAACGTGCCCGAGTTCCTCGAGGGCATGGACGATGCGGCGCGACGCTTCATCATGCTCATCGATGAGCTCTATGACCGCAGCGTCAAGATCGTGCTCTCGGCGATGGCGCCACCCGCCGCGCTCTACCGCGGCGAGCGTCTCGCGGCCGAATTTGCGCGCGCCGCGAGCCGGCTCATCGAGATGCAGACCACGAGCTATCTCGCCGGGCGCCATCGTGCCTGAAGCACGTCCCGCAAGCCCCTGGCATAATTCGCCGATGCGCCAGGCCGCCGAGTTCACCATAGACTATGAGCAGGTGCTCGACGCGCGAGCAGAGCTCGTCGCGCCGCTCCCGCCCTTCGCCAAAGACCTCGATACGGTGACGGCCATGTACCGCGCCATGGTGCGCGCCCGCGCCTTCGATGCGAAGTGCGTCAATCTGCAACGCACCGGCCAGCTCGGCACCTATGCCTCGTGTCTCGGGCACGAGGCGGTGCACATCGCGGTGGGCTGCGCGCTGAAGCCCGAGGACGTGCTCGCGCCGGTGTATCGCGAGGTCGGAACGCAGCTCGAGCGCGGGGTCGACATGCGGGAGATCCTGCTCTACTGGGGTGGGGATGAGCGCGGCAACGATTTTCAACGGGCGCGCCACGACTTTCCGTGGTGCGTGCCGATTGCCACGCAGACGCTGCATGCCACGGGCGCCGCGATGGCGTTCAAGCTGCGCCGCGAGCCGCGCTGCGCGCTCGCCTACATCGGCGATGGCGGCACCTCGGAGGGGGCCTTCTACGAGGCGCTCAACATGGCGGGCGCTCGCGCGCTGCCCGTGGTCTTCATGATCGTCAACAACGGCTGGGCCATCTCGGTGCCGGTGCGCGCCCAGACCGCGGCGCGCACGCTCGCGCAAAAGGCGATTGCCGCGGGCATCCCCGGCGTGCAGGTCGATGGCAACGACGTCCTCGCCGTGCGCAGCGTCGTCGAGCGCGCACTCGCGACCGCGCGCGCGGGCGGCGGTCCCGCGGTGATCGAGGCGCTCACGTACCGCCTGAGCGATCACACGACGGCGGACGATGCGAGCCGCTACCGCCCGCCGGGCGAGGTGCGCGAGGCGTGGACGGTCGAGCCGCTGGTGCGCGTGCGCCGCTATCTCGAGCGGCTCAATGCCTGGAGCGAGACGGAGGAAGCAGCGCACATCGCCGAGTGCGCGCGTGAGATCGAAGCCGCGGTCGCCGATTACTCGAACGCACCGCGCCCCACGACCGATGCGATGTTCGAGCACCTGTTCGCCCGCCTGCCGCCCCATCTCGAGTGGCAACGCGCGCTGGCAGGCGCCTACGCGCGAAGCGACGGTCATTGATTTGAGCCAGGTCACCATGGTCGAGGCGATCGCGATGGCGCAGGCGTGGGAGCTCGAGCACGACGCGCGCGTCGTGGTTCTCGGCCAGGACGTCGGTGTGAATGGTGGCGTGTTTCGCGCGACGCAGGGCTTGCAGCAGCGCTTCGGCGCCGAGCGGGTGCAGGATACGCCGCTCGCGGAGGCGACCATCGCCGGAGTGTGCGTGGGACTCGCCGCCCAGGGCCTGAAGCCCGTGGCCGAGATCCAGTTCATGGGCTTTCTGTACCCGGCGCTCGATCAGATCGTCAATCACATGTCACGACTGCGTCATCGCACGCGGGGCAGGCTCAGCTGCCCGGTGGTGATGCGCATGCCGCATGGCGGCGGCATTCGCGCCCCCGAGCATCATTCCGAGTGCACCGAGACCCTGCTCTGCCACATCCCCGGCATTCGAGTCGTGTGCCCCTCATCGCCGCAGCGCGCCTATGGCCTGCTGCTCGCCGCGGTGCGCGATCCCGATCCGGTGATGTTCCTCGAGCCGGTGCGCCTGTATCGCGCGTTCCGCGAGGAGATCGAGGATGACGGCGCCGCCCTGCCGCTCGACCGCTGCGTGCTGCTGCACGAAGGGCGCGACGTCACGATCGTGACCTGGGGCGCGATGATCCTCGAGGCGCAAGCAGCGCTCGAGCGCCTCGAGAGCGAGGGTGTGAGCGTCGAGCTCATCGACCTCGCGACCTTGAGCCCGCTCGATACGCAGGGCATTCTCGCCTCGGTCGCGAAGACCGGGCGCCTGGTGATCGTGCACGAGGCGGCGCGCAACCTGGGACTCGGCGCCGAGATCGCGGCGCTCGTCGCCGAGCGCGCGCTCTATGATTTGCTCGCGCCGGTGCAGCGCGTCACCGGCTTCGACACCGTGGTGCCTCTGCATCGTCTCGAGTACGACTACATTCCGAGCGCCGAGCGCATCGTCGATGCCGTTCGGCTCACGCTCGCGACCTCATGACCCAACGGGCGCCCAGCGTTCACAGGCCTTAACGATGGCAACGTTCAGACTACCGGATCTTGGAGAAGGCCTCGCCGAGGCCGAGATTCTCGCCTGGCACGTCAAGCCGGGCGATGTGGTGAAGGCGGATCAGCCGATGGTGTCGGTCGAGACCGCGAAGGCCGTCGTCGAGGTGCCCGTACCGTTCGATGGCACCGTGACCGCACTGCTCGCAGCCACCGGCGACATTCTTGCGACGGGCGCGCCCCTGGTCGAGTTCGACTCGGGCACCGTGGTGGGCAGCATGCCGCCGATGCGCAGCGCACCGCCGGTGACGGCGGCGCCCGGGGCCGCACGCAGAGCGCTGGCTCCCGCCGCCGGCCCCGCCCCCTCCTCCACGGAGGCCGCCCCGGCTCGTCGCGCGCTTCCCCTGGCGCGCGGCGTCGCGCGACACCTCGGCCTCGATCTCGCGCGACTGCGGGGCAGCGGTCCTGAGGGCGCCATCGTGCTCGCGGACGTGCTCGCCGAGGCGCTCGGCGATGCGCCCGGGACTCGCGCCGGCGTTTCGGCCACGCCAGGCGCTTCGGCCACGCCCGGCGCTTCGGCCACGCCCGGCGCGCCGGGCGGCCCGCACGCGCCGGGTCTCGCGCTCGAGAGCTTGCCGCCAGGCGCGCGGGTCGAGCCGCTGCGCGGTGCGCGCCGCGCGATGGGACACAGCACGGCGCTCGCGCATGCGCAGATTCCGACCAGCACGGTGTGCGACGATGCGGACATCGACGGCTGGCCGGCGAGGAGCGACTTCACGCTGCGGCTGCTGCGCGCCGTGCGGGGCGCCGTCCAGGCGGAGCCCGCCCTCAATGCGTGGTACGATGCCGCGCGCCAGACGCGGGTGCTGCTCGCGCACCTCGACGTGGCGCTCGCTGTCGACACGCCCGCCGGCCTTCTGGTTCCGGTCGTGCGTCACGTCGAGCGCCTCTCCGCCGAGGAGCTGCGCGCGGAGATCGCGCGGCAGAAGCAGGCAGCCCACGCTCGCTCGAGCACGCCTGAGGATCTGCGAGGGTTCACCTTCATGCTGTCGAATTTCGGGACGCTCGCGGGTCGCTACGGCACGCCGCTGGTGGTGCCGCCCGCGGTGGCGATCCTCGGAGCCGGCCGCGTGCGCACCGAGGCGGTGGCCGTGGCGGGTGCGATCGTCGCGCGCCGGCGCATGCCGCTGTCGCTGAGCTTCGACCATCGCTGCGTCACCGGGGGCGAGGCGTGCCGCTTCCTCGCCGCCGCCATTGCCGATCTCGAGCGGCCGGATTGAGAGGATGTCCATGGGCCGCTCAACAAGCCCCCAGATGCGATCAATGCTGAAGACCACGCCCGGACCGGTCCGCAAGAGTATGGCGCGAATGGCGGCCGCCGCGGCGCGATCACCGCGCCCCAAGGCGAGCACTCATCGCCGCTTTCTGCAAGCCTACTATGCCAACGTCGACGCGCAGGACCTGAGCGGGCGTCCACCGGCTGATCTTGCGGCCGCCGCGCTCTCGCATCTCGAGTTCGCGCAGCGCCGGCGGGGACGCGCCCTGGTGCGGGTCTTCAATCCCTCCGCCCGCGAGCACGGCTACACCTCGCCTCACACGGTGATCGAGGTCGTGACCGACGACATGCCCTTTCTGGTCGACTCGATCGGCCTCGTCCTCGCGCAGCGCGCCCTCGCGCTGCACTTCCTCGCTCATCCCATCTTCGCGGTGAAGCGCGACGCCCGCGGCGTCCTGCACTCGATCGAGGAGCGCATTGCGAGCGACGAGCACCGCCGCCTCGAGTCCTTCCAGCACATCGAGGTCGATCGCATCGTCAATCCGCGGGCGCTCGATACGCTGCGCGTGCAGATCGAGAGGAGCCTCAAGGATGTGCGGGTCGCCTGCCTCGACTGGCAGAAGATGCTCGCCGCGGTGCGCGAGACGGCCGATGAGTTCAACTCATTGAGCGCGCGCTTCGACTCTCGTGACGTGAGCGAGGCGCAGGCACTGCTCGGCTGGATGGAGAACCGCCACTTCACCTTCATCGGCTACAAGGAGTACCGGCTGCGCACGCGCCGCGGGCAGGACAGCCTCGAGCCCGTCGATGCCACCGGCCTCGGCATCCTGCGCGCGGGTCACAAGCGACCGCAGAGCACGAGCCGCACGCTCTCGAGCGACATCCGCCGGCAAAGCCGCTCGCGCGACCTCGTGCTCGTCACCAAGGCCAACCTGCAATCGAGCGTGCACCGCGCGGGGTTTCTCGATTACGTCGGCGTCAAGCACTTCGATGGCGAAGGCCGCTTGATCGGTGAGAAGCGTTTCCTCGGCCTCTGGACCTCGGCGGCCTACAACACCAATCCGCGCGAGATCCCGCTGGTGCGGCACAAGGTCGCGCAGGTGATTCTGCACTTCGCGCTCGCGCCCGACAGTCACGACGGCAAGGCTCTGCAGCACATCGTCGAGTCCTTTCCGCGCGACGAGCTGTTCCAGGCGAGCGTGCCGGAGCTCGTGCGCATCGTCACCGGCATCTTCGGCCTGCAGGAGCGGCCGCGGGTGCGCGTGCTCGTGCGCCGCGATCCGTTCCACCGCTTCTACTCCTGTCTCGTGTTCGTGCCCCGGGAGAAGTACAACACGCAGGTCCGCCAGCGCATCGAGCGCGTGATCGGCGACACGCTCGCGGCGCAAAGCATGGAATCGCAGGTGCAGATCGCCGAGTCGAATCTCGCGCGCATTCACATCGTCGCACGCACGCGGCCCGAGGAGGCCGCGCGGCTCGATCTCGAGGACCTCGAGCGGCGCGTTGCGGTTGCGGTGCGCTCCTGGGCGGATGATTTCAAGGCGGCGCTGCTCGCGCGCTTCGACGAGGCGCATGCGCTCGAGCTGTTCGAGACCTACGCGCAGGCCTTCCCGGCCGCCTACACGGAGGACTTCAACGGCGAGGCCGCCTCGCTCGACATCACGTTCCTCGAGGCGGCCTTCGCCGACCGCGCCCGCCTGCATCTCGACATCTATCGTCCCGAACCGCGCCGCCAGGACAAGTTCTTCTTGAAGTTGTTCCGCATCCAGGACGCGATTCCAATCTCCGATCTGTTGCCGATGCTCGAGAACATGGGCCTCAAGGTGATCGCCGAGCGGCCCTACGGCCTCGAGTTCGCGGACGGCCGGCGCGCCTGGATCCAGGACCTCGAGCTTCTGGTGCAGGGGTCGGTCGAGACCCGCTTCGAGGTGCTCGAGGCCGAGGTGAAGAGCGCCTTCACGGCCGTGTGGACCGGCCGCATGGACAACGACGGCTTCAACCGTCTCACCCTGCGCACCGGGATGGCGTGGCGCATGATCACGGTGCTGCGCGCCTACTGCCGCTATCTCCTGCAGACCGGCCTGCCTTTCAGCCTGGGCTACATCGCGCAGGTGCTCGTCAATCACGCCTCCATCGCGCGCGCGCTTGCGGAGCTGTTCGTCACGCGCTTCGATCCGGAGGTCGCGGAAAGCGCGCGCCGCAGTGCGCTCGCTCGCATCGAGCGGGACATCCAGCGGCGCCTCGAGCAGGTGACCCGCTCCGACGAGGATCGGATCCTGCGCGCGCTGTGGAACGCGCTCGCAGCGACCGTGCGCACCAACGCCTATCAGCGCACCGGCACCGGCGAGCCGAAGGACTACCTGTCCTTCAAGATCGAGAGCCAGAAGATGCGCGAGCTGCCGCTGCCGAAGCCGCTGTTCGAAGTATTCGTGTTCTCCACCCGCATGGAGGGAGTGCATCTGCGCATGGGCTACGTCGCGCGCGGCGGCATTCGCTGGTCCGACCGGCGCGAGGACTTCCGCACCGAGATCCTCGGTCTGATGAAGGCCCAGCATGTGAAGAACACCGTGATCGTGCCGGTCGGCGCCAAGGGCGGGTTCGTCGTGAAGCAGGCCGGGATCGGCGATCGCGAGGCGCAGCAGGCCGAGGTCATCGCCTGCTATCAAACCCTCATCCGGGGACTGCTGGACCTCACCGACAACATCGTCGAGGAGCGGATCGTGCCGCCTCCGCGGGTCGTGCGCCATGACGGCGACGATGCGTACCTCGTGGTGGCGGCCGACAAGGGCACGGCGAGCTTCTCCGACATCGCCAACGCCATATCCACGCAGTACGGCTTCTGGCTGGGCGATGCGTTCGCGAGCGGGGGCTCGGCGGGGTACGACCACAAGAAGATGGCCATCACGGCGCGCGGCGCCTGGGAGTGCGTGAAGCGGCATTTTCGCGAGATCGGCTGCGACATCCAGACGCAGGACTTCTCCGTGGTGGGCATCGGCGACATGTCCGGGGATGTGTTCGGCAACGGCATGCTGCAATCGCCCCACATACGTCTGCTGGCGGCGTTCAATCATCAGCACATCTTCATCGATCCGGATCCGGACGCGGCGCGCTCCTTTCGCGAGCGCGAGCGGCTGTTCAAGCTGCCGCGCTCGAGCTGGGAGGACTACTCGCGTTCCGCGATCTCGAAGGGCGGCGGCATCTATCTGCGCAGCGCGAAGAGCCTCACGCTCTCGCGCGAGGCACAGGCGCTGCTCGAGCTGCCGGCGCAGGCGACCCCGAACGAGGTGATCAAGGCAATACTCAAGACGCACGTCGATCTGCTCTGGAACGGCGGCATCGGCACCTACGTCAAGGCGAGCAGCGAGAGCAACAGCGATGTGGGAGATCGCAGCAACGATGCCGTGCGGATCGATGCACACGAGCTCAACTGCAAGGTCGTCGGCGAGGGGGGCAATCTCGGGCTCTCGCAGCTCGGTCGCATCGAGTACGCGCGCCGCGGCGGGCGGCTCAACACGGACTTCATCGACAACTCCGCCGGCGTCAACTGCTCCGACGTCGAGGTCAACATCAAGATTCTGCTGAACGGCGCCATGCGCGCGGGCGAGATCACGCGGGCGGCGCGCGACAAGCTGCTCGTGCAGATGACCGCCGAGGTCGCCGCCCTCGTGCTGCGCAACAACTATCTGCAGGGACAGGCGATCAGCGCCAGCCAGTTCCAGGCGCGCGAGCGCCTCAGCGAGAGCGCCTTCGCCATCCGCGCGCTGGAACGCGCGGGCGATCTCGATCGGGCCCTCGAGTACCTGCCCTCGGAGGAGGAGATCGCCGAGCGGCGCAAGGCGGGTGAGGGACTGACGCGCCCCGAGCTCGCGATCCTGCTGAGCTACGGCAAGATCTGGCTGTATCGCGCGCTGATCCACTCCGATGTGCCCGAGGACAGGTATCTGTCCGCCGAGCTGGTGCGCTATTTTCCCGAACCGCTCCCCAAGCGCTTCCCGAGGCGCCTCAAGCGTCACCGCCTGCGCCGCGAGATCATCGCCACCGCCATCACCAACAGCCTCATCAACCGCATGGGGCCGGTATTCCCCGTGCGGGCGCAGGACGACACCGGAGCCGATCCTGCAGCCATCGCTCGCGCCTACACGATCGCCCGCGAGGCGTTTGCCGTGCGCGGAGTCTGGGCGCAGATCGAGGCGCTCGACAACCGCGTCCCTGCGCCTGTCCAGTATGCGGCGATGGCACGCACCACCACGCTGCTGCGGCACATGAGCTACTGGCTGCTCGAGCACCATCGCGACGACCTCGACATCGAGCGCGCGGTGCGCCGCTACGCAGGCCCGGTCGCCGAGCTTGCCCGCGAGCTCGAGGGCACGCTCTCGCCCACCGCCCGCGCGCGCATGAGCGCCGAGCGCTCGCGCCTCATCGAGCAGCGCGTGCCCGAGGCGCTGGCAACGCGCATCGTCGCGCTCGAGACCATGGAATGCGGGCTCGACCTCGCGGATGTGGCGCGCGAGGCGCGCGTCAAGATCGGCTATGTGGCCCGCGCCTATTTCGATATCGGCGAGCGCATCGGACTTGCGTGGATCAAGCAGCAGATCGAGGGATTGCCGGTCGAGGGTCACTGGCAGGCGGTCGCACGCAGCACGCTGCGTGACAATCTTTACTCTCTGCAGCGCCAGATCACCTGCGATGTATTGCGGGCCTCGGGTCGCGAGCCGGGCACGCGGGTCGAGCATTGGGCCGCAGCCCATGCCGCGGAAGTGGAAACGCTCAAGCGGATCGTGGTCGACCTGCGCACGGGGGCGGCACCGGACTTTGCGACTCTCTCCGTCGCGCTGCAGGCGGTGCGCCGCCTGACCAAGACCTGAGGTGGGCATGCTCGAGGTCCAGGATCGCGAATCGGCTTTCGGCCCCGCATGGCTCAAGGTCGCGCTCGAGCGCGAGATCCCCCTCACGCGCCACCTCGCCCTCGAGGTCGAGAAGGCGGACGATGCCCAGGTGCAGCTGTGCGCGCCGCTCGCGCCCAACCGCAACCATCGCGGTACTGCATTCGGCGGGAGCCTGTTCTCGCTCGCCGTCCTCACCGGCTGGGCGTGGACGACGCGCTACCTCGCCATTCATGATATCCCGGCCGATGCGCTCATCCAGGAATCGAGCATCCGCTATCTCGCACCGGCACGCGGCGCGCTCGAAGCGACGCTCGAGGCGCCCGCCGCCGCGGCCGTGCGCAAATTCCACCGCATGCTCGAGCGCGCGGGCCGCGGCCGCATTCACCTGCCCGTCGAGGTGCATGTGGCGCGCACCATCGTCGCGCGCTTCGAGGGACTGTTCGTCGCCACCTTGCGCCAGGAGTGAGTCTTGCCCGGTCAACTGATTCTGGTCCGCCATGGACAAAGCACCTGGAACCTCCAGAACCTGTTCACCGGCTGGCACGATGTGGATCTCACCGCGCTCGGACGCGAAGAGGCGGTGCGCGCCGGGCGCGATCTCATGGCCGCGGGGCTCGAGCCGCGGATCGCCTTCACGTCCGTCTTGAAGCGCGCGATCCGCACGCTCTGGCTGATGCTCGACACGATCGATCGGATGTGGATCCCGGTGGAGCGCAGCTGGCGGCTGAACGAGCGCCATTACGGCGCGCTGCAGGGACTCAACAAGGCACAGACGGTCGCGCAGCACGGCGAGGCGCAGGTGAAGCTCTGGCGTCGCAGCTACGACGTCCCACCCCCGCCCCTCGCCCTCGACGATCCCCGTCATCCACGCTTCGACGTGCGCTATGCGGATCTCGACCGCAAGCTTCTGCCCGCGACCGAGTCGCTCAAGGATACGCTCGAGCGCGTGCAGCCGTTCTGGCAGGGACGCATCGCGCCGCAGCTCGAGGCGGGCGCCGATGTCCTGGTGGTGGCGCACGGCAACTCACTGCGTGCGCTCATCAAGATGCTCGAGGGGCTCACCGAGCTCGAGATCCTGGAGTTCAATCTCCCGACCGGAGTGCCGGTCCTCTACGAGCTCGACGCTGCGCTTGCTCCCCGACAGCGCCGCTTTCTCGGTGATCCGCAGGCGATCGCCGCCGCACAGGAGGCGGTGCGGCGCCAGGCGGAGAAGAAGTGATCAGGCCGCTCCAGGGCGACCCTAGGTGTCGGGCGCGATCGTGACCTTGATGCCGCTCAACGCCTCGGTGAATTCGACCTGGCATGACAGACGCGAGCTCGCCTCGCGATAGTCGGGCAGCTCGCGCAGCAGCTCGAGCTCATCGCTCTGCGGCTTCGGCAGACGCGCGGTCCAGGCATCGTCGACGAAGACGTGGCAGGTCGCGCACGAGCACAGCCCGCCGCAGATGGCCGCGACTCCGTAATCGAGCTCACGCAGGACTTCCATGATCTTGAGGCCGGTCTTCGCCTCGATGTCATGCTCCTTGCCATCACGATCCACGACGATCATCCGCGCCATTCACACTCTCCGCTGCAGCCTCGACAGAATCGACCGATCCTAAAACGGAGGCGGCCGCGTAAAGACTGGCTAGTTTGCCTAAGTTTCAGGCTCCGAACCACCCGCCTGATCACTCGCCCCGGTCAGCAGAGCCCACAGCAGGCACATGTACTCGTACATCCATCGCAGGATCTTGAGGCGCGCCTCGCTGGGCGCGTCCGGCGTGCGGCCCAGGTAGGCATGTAAGAGCCGGTGGGCCTGCGCCGGGGCAAGATCGTTGCTCGAGGACCACCCCGCCAGATCCCACAGCGGATCGGCGAGATGAGCATATTCCCAGTCGATCAGCAGGAGGCCGTCGGCGCCGTCGATCAGGTTGTCTCGATGCAGATCCCCATGACATAGCACGGGCTCGCACGCAGGCAGGCCCGCGAGCGCGAGGCGCTGGGCGGCGAGGGTCGCTCCCTGCGCCCGCAGCAGCGGATGACGGCTGAGAGCCGCTCCCCGCGCATCGAGGCGGTCTCCGTAGTGCACCAGCCAATCCTCTACACTCATCGAGCGCAGCGGCGGCGCCGGCGAGCAGG
>Ga0070734_10001987_pt1 | contig 26925 bp, 30 predicted proteins | sample Coa_R1_8_FD_66444 | JGI IMG/M metagenome (GOLD analysis project Ga0070734, IMG submission 66444) | Surface soil microbial communities from Centralia Pennsylvania, which are recovering from an underground coalmine fire - Coalmine... | ecosystem: Environmental > Terrestrial > Soil > Unclassified ... | reverse complement strand
AGGTTGCGCGAGTGATAGTCGCGGTGCACGAGCACGCTCGGCTGCGCGAGCGCGCTCGCGATCAGCGTCTCGAAGAGCGCATCGAGCAGTGCGCGCTCGCCCGCCCCGGGCGGCTGCCCGAGGTGGCGGCCGAGAAACCATTCGGGCATGAGCTGCATCTCGCGCAGAAGCGCCGCGCGGTCGTAGGGCGGCAGCGTCGCGGCCCCCGCACGACCGCGCACCTGCAGCCGCACGAGCGCCGCGAGCGCATCGGCGTACAGCGCGTCGACGTCGCGGCCCGCCTCGAGCTCATCGAGGTAGGGCGTCGTGCCGAGATCGGTGAGCAGCAGCAAACCGCGATCGAGGTCGCGCGCGAGCACGAGCGGCACGTTGAGATCGAGCGAGGCCATGAGGCGCGCCACGTGCAGGAACGGCCCGAGCGGCTCCTTCCCGGGCGGCGCATCCATGATGATGAAGGACTCCCCGCCCCGGGTGAGGCGAAAGTAGCGGCGAAAGCTCGCATCCTCCGAGGCCGGCTCGAGGCGGCTGCCGGCGAAGCCGAGGCTCCCCATCACCCACTCGGTGAGGATCCCGAGGCGAGAATCGCTTGCATCCGGAAAATCCATGCACGACCATGCGAGCACCGCGCGAATGCGGCCGAACAAGTATAGCGAGTAAGGGCGGCAACTTTTGTTGACGGGATCTCAGGTTCGAGCTGCAGCAGTCCTCTCGCTCGGTCTTCTCCTAGGCTCGGTCGCCGTGCACGCCGGCGACATGTGCCCCGCACCGCCCAAGCGCAAGAAGCCCCCGCCCACCGCCACGGCGGTGCTGCCGAGCGATCAACGCGTGCTCATCGACAGCGATGCCGCCACGATCAACGCCGCGGGTCTTGCGGTGCTCACCGGTCACGTCGAGGTGCGCCAGGGTCAGCGCACGGTCAGCGCCGACTCGATGACCTACGATGAGAGCACGGGCAAGCTCGACGTCAAGGGCAAGGTCGACTTCGAGGACCCGCTCGTCGGAGTGCGCAGCGAATCGGGCAGCTACGATGCGCTCGGGGGCGCGGATTTCAACGACGCCAATTTTCGCATCTTCGACCGCAACGGCCGCGGTCTGGCACGCGAGATCAGCGTGCGTCCGAACGGCGTGATCGATCTGTCGAGAGTGCGTTACACGACCTGCCCGGTCGGCAACAAGGACTGGCTCCTGCAGGCCTCGCGCATCGGTCTCGACACGGACGCCGACGAGGGGACCGCGCACAACGTGGTGATGCGCCTGCACGATCTGCCGGTGTTCTACACCCCCTACCTGTCCTTCCCGCTCGGCGAGGAGCGCAAGAGCGGCGTGCTGTTTCCGAGCTTCGGGCACTCGACGAACAATGGCTGGCAGGCCGAGGTGCCCTACTATCTCAATCTTGCGCCGAACTACGATGCAACGCTGACCCCGGGCTATCTGTCCTCGCGCGGGGTGCAGCTCGGCGGCGAGTTCCGCTTTCTCACCGAGGGCTCCCGGGGTCAGGTCGAGGAGAACGTCCTGCCGAACGACATGCAGGCGCACACCGATCGCGCCTACCTGCACATCACGGACATCTCGAACATCGCGGACGGGCTGCGCTTCGACACCGACATCGCGAGCGTGAGCGACAGCAACTACTTCTCGGACTTCGCGGTCGGCTCCGATCAGACCAGCGTCACCTTCCTCGAGCGCCGCGCGGAGCTCCAGTACTACGACGATGTGTGGCGCGTGCGCGCGCAGCTGCAGAATTTCCAGACCATCGACACCTCGCTCCTGTCCGGCGATCGGCCCTACTCGCGCGTGCCGCGTTTCGAGGCCTACGGCGACCTGCCGCTCTTAGGCCCGCTCGCGCTCGCGCTCTCGGGCGAGGCCACGAATTTCATCCGCGACGAGGGGCCGACGGGCCTGCGCGCCGACCTCTCGCCGGAGCTGCGCCTCTCGGAGCGCGGCGCGTGGTATTTCTTCGAGCCGGCCATGGGCTATCACTACACGCAGTACGAGCTGCAGAATGCCGAGGTCGGCTACACGAGCAACCCCTCGCGCTCGCTGCCCTACGCGCGCGTCGACACGGGCCTGCTCTTCGAGCGCGATGCGGGGGCGCAGGGCCAGCGCACGCAGACGCTCGAGCCGCGCCTGGTCTACAGCTGGGTGCCGTACCGCAACCAGAACGCGCTGCCGATCTTCGACACGGGCCTGCCCGACCTGAACCTGGTCGAGCTGTTCCGCACCAACCGCTACGTCGGCAACGATCGCATCGGCGATGCCAACCAGATCGCCGCCGGCTTGACGACGCGGCTCTTCAACGAGAGCACCGGCACCCAGTACCTGACCGCCACCATCGGCCAGATCCGCTACCTGCAGCTGCCGCGGGTGACGCTCCCGGAGGATATCTCCCAGACGCTTCCCGGGCAGACCCTGACGACGCTGCCGGGCCAGGGAACGCTCGTCGTGCCCGTGCAGAGCCTGCCCCCGTTGCCCGGCCAGACGGTGTCGAACCTGCCCGTGCCGAGCACGCCGCAAACCTACCGCTCCTCCGATATCGTCACGGAGGTGGCCTTGACGGGCTACAAGAACTGGAGCCTCGCCGTCCAGTACCAGTGGAATCCGTATACGGAGCAGACCAACAAGGACGAGGTGCTGCTGCAGTACCACCCGGCACCGGAGAAGGTCGTGAACCTCGGCTACCGCTTCCAGCAGGACATCTTCAAGCAGTACGACGGCTCCTTCGCCTGGCCGATCGGTCCGCACTGGAACACCGTGGGGCGCTGGGTGTACTCGCTCCAGGACCACCAGACCATCGAGCAGCTGGCCGGCTTCGAGTACAAAAGCTGCTGCTGGCGCATCCAGCTGTTGCAGCGGCGCTACCTCACCAACCGTACGGGCGGACTGAACAACTCGATTGCATTACAATTGGAACTGACCGGCTTGAGCTCGGTCGGAAAACGTGCCGATGCCTTTCTCCCCCGGGAGATCAGCGGCTACAGCCCGGCCAACGCGGCCGCCCCTTGACCGAGAGTGCTCTCATGACCCTGATGGTTCGGATTCCGAGCGTGCTGCGAGCCGGTACGCTCTTCGGAGGCTTCCTGCTGCTCGTCCTCGCCGGCGTGTCCTCGCCGCTACGGGCGCAGACGCGCGATATCGGCGTGCACGGGGAGCTCCTCGACCGCATCGCCGCGATCGTGAACGACGGACTCGTGCTCAAGAGCGAGCTCGACGAGCAGATGCAGGCGGTCACCAAGCGGCTCCAGGAGCAGAAGGTGGATCTGCCTCCGGAGAGCGTGCTGCGCCAGCAGGTGCTCGAGCGCCTCATCCTGCAGGAGATCCAGATGCAGCGCGCCAAGCGCGTCGGCCTCACGATCTCCGATGAGCAGCTCAACGGCGCCCTGCAGGAGATCGCGCAGCGAAACAAGATTCCCTTCGATCAGCTGCCGACCGCGCTCGCCGCCCAGGGCATCGATTACAAGGCGTATCGCGAATCGATGCGCAAGGAGATCACCCTGACGACGCTGCGCCAGCGCGACGTCATCGCCCACATCAACGTCTCCCCGCGCGAGCTCGAGCAGTATCTGACGCGCCAGCAAACCGCCGCCTCGAACGATGAGTTCAACGTCTCGCACATCCTGCTCTCGCTGCCGGCGGCGGCGACGCCGCAGCAGCTCGAGGACATCAGCAAGAAGGCCCAGGAGATCTCCGATCGCGCCAACAAGGGCGAGGACTTCGGCCAGCTCGCCATCGCGAACTCCAACAGCCAGACGGCGCTCGATGGCGGCGCACTCGGCTGGCGCAAGGGCAGTCAGCTGCCGCAGTTCATCCTCGATCTGGTCACCAAGATGAAGCCCGGCGAGGTGAGCGCACCGGTGCGCACGCCGAGCGGCTTTCACATCGTCAGGCTCAACGACCGCCGCGGCGGCGAGTCCAAGGTGGTCGTCAACCAGATCCACCTGCGCCATATCCTCATGAAGACCAACGAGCTCGACGACGATGAGACGGTGCGCCAGAAGCTCATCAAGCTGCGCGACCGCATCGAGAAGGGCGAGGATTTCGCCGGCATCGCCTCGACCTCCTCCGAGGACCCGGGCTCCGCGCCCGACGGCGGCGACCTCGGCTGGGCCGGCCCCGGCACCTTCGTGCCCGAGTTCGACAAGGCGATTGCGGACTTGAAGCCGAACGAGATCAGCATGCCCTTCAAGACTCGCTACGGCTGGCACATCGTGCAGATGCTCGGCACCCGCACCTATGACAGCACCGACGACGTGCGCCGCCAGCGCGCCTATGCCGCGATTCGCGAGAGCAAGGCGGACGAGGAGACAGAGCTTTGGCTGCGTCGACTGCGCGACGAGGCCTTCGTCGAAGTGAAGATGTAGGCGCGCCCGCGCGCATCGTCATCACCTCCGGGGAGCCGGCCGGTATCGGCCCGGACACCTGCGTCATGCTCGCCGAGCGCGACTGGCCCGCCGACGTGGTGGTGGCGGCCGATGCCGAGCTCATCGCCGCCACCGCGGCATCCCTCGGGCTCACCCTCGCCCTCGAGCGCTACGAGCCCGGCGCACCCTCCCGCCCGCACCGTGCGGGCACGCTGCGCGTGCTGCACGTGCCCTTGAGCGCGCCGGTGCGCGCGGGCGTTCTCGATGGGCGCAACGCCTCCTATGTGATGGCGCTGCTCGATCGCGCCTGCGACGGCTGCTCGAGCGGCGAGTTTGCGGCGATGGTCACCGCGCCCGTGCAGAAGAGTCTCCTCATCGAGGCGGGCTACCCCTTCCCCGGTCACACCGAGTATCTCGCCGAGCGCACTCACGCGGCGCTGCCCGTCATGATGCTCGCGAGCGGCTCGCTGCGCGTCGCGCTGGTCACCACGCATCTGCCCCTCGCCGCGGTGCCGCGCGCGATCACGCCCGAGCGCCTGGCGCAGACGCTCAGGATCGTGCACGCCGACCTTCGAGACCACTTCGGCCTCGAGCGCCCGCGCATCGCCGTGCTCGGCCTGAATCCGCACGCGGGTGAATCGGGTCACCTCGGGCGCGAGGAGATCGAGGTGATCGCTCCGGTGCTCGAGCGCTTGCGCGCCGAGCACCTCGACGTGCGCGGGCCGGTGCCGGCGGATACCGCCTTCACGCCGCGTTTCCTCGCGAACGTCGATGCCGTGGTGGCGATGTATCACGACCAGGGCCTGCCCGCGCTCAAGGCATCGAGCTTCGGGCAGTCGGTCAACATCACGCTCGGCCTGCCGATCCTGCGCACGAGCGTCGATCACGGCACCGCGCTCGACCTCGCCCGCACCGGTCGGGCCGATGCCGGCAGCCTCGCCGCCGCACTCGAGCTCGCGATCCAGCTCTCGGGCAAAATCCGCGATCGTGCTGCTCAGGAGCCTGGGACGAGACAGGCTCCGCATGCCGGTCCGTAAGCGTTTCGGTCAGCATTTCCTGCACGATCCGGGCGTGATTCGTCGCCTGGTCGAGGCGATCGACCCCAGGCCCGGCGAGCACCTCGTCGAGATCGGCCCCGGGCGCGGCGCCCTCACCTGGCCTCTGCTCGAGCGCGCGCGGCGCCTGGAGGTGATCGAGATCGACCGCGACCTCGCCGCCGCGCTCGCCGCCGATCCGCGCGCGCCGGGCGCGCTCACGATTCACGAGGCCGACGCGCTCGGCAGCGACTTCGAGGCGCTGCGCGTGGGCGGCCCGGCGCTGCGCATCGTCGGCAATCTGCCCTACAACATCTCGACGCCGCTGCTCTTTCACCTGATCACGCAGCGCGCGGCGCTCCACGATATGACCGTGATGCTGCAGCGGGAGGTCGTCGAGCGCATGACGGCGCCCCCGGGCGGCAAGAGCTACGGTCGCCTGACGGTCATGCTCGCGGCCTATTGCGAGGTGCGCCTCCTCTTCGAGGTGGGGCCGGGCGCCTTCCAGCCCGCGCCGCGCGTCTGGTCCGCCGTCGCCCGCCTGCGCCCCTCGCTCGAGCCGCGCTTTCCTCTGGGCGACGAGGCGGTGCTGCGCAGCGTGGTCACCGCCGCTTTCTCGCAGCGGCGCAAGACCTTGCGCAATGCGCTCAAGGGTCTGCTCAGCGAGGCGCAGGTCGAGAGCTGCGGCATCGATCCGGCGCTGCGGCCCGAGACGCTCGCACCCGCGGACTTCGGCCGCCTCGCAGCGTGCTATTGTCAAGTGCGCTCGTGCCCGGCGGGTGGTGCTTGAGCGGCGGAGCGCTCGGCTATACTCATTCCTCATGAGCGAAGCTTTGGAAATCCCGCGCATTCGAGTCGAGGTCGAGACCTCCTACCTCGAGGAGCAATCCGACCCCAAGGACAAGCGCTTCGTGTTCTCGTACACGATCACCATCCGCAACGAGGGACAGGTGCCGGCCCGGCTCCTCACGCGTCACTGGATCATCACCGACGCGAACGGCAACGTGAAGGAGACGCGCGGCGACGGCGTGGTGGGCGAGCAACCGTACTTGAAGCCGGGACAGGGATTTCGCTACTCGAGCGGCGCGGTCATCGAGACGCCGGTCGGCACCATGCAGGGGAGCTATCAGATGGTGGCGGACGATGGCCGCCACTTCGATGCGCCGATCGCACCGTTCCGGCTGGCCATGCCGGGCGTGCTGCATTGATCCTCGCCTGATCGATGGCGCTCTACGCGATCGGCGACGTGCAGGGATGCGATACGGCGCTCGGCGAGCTGCTCGCCGCCCTGCGCTTCTCCGCGGATCGTGATCGACTCTGGTTCGTCGGCGATCTGGTGAATCGCGGGCCCGAGTCGCTCGAGGTCTTGAGGCGCGTGCGCTCGCTCGGAGCCGCGGCCACGATCACCCTCGGCAACCACGATCTGCACCTGCTGGCGCTCGCGCACGGCATCGGCCGCCCGCGCAGCGGTGACACCCTGGACGATGTGCTCGCCTCGCCGGACCGCGCGCGGCTCATCGAAGGGCTGCTCGAGCAACCGCTGATGCACGAGGAGAGCGGCATCGATCACCTCGTGCTGCATGCGGGACTGCCGCCGCAGTGGGACCTTCCCACCGCGCGGCGCTGCGCGCGCGAGTTCGAGCAGGCCCTGCGGCGCGATCCCGAGCGCTTGTTTCGCCGCATGTACGGCGACACGCCCGATCAGTGGGACGGCTCGCTCGAGGAGATCGAGCGGCTGCGCTTCACGGTCAACTGCTTCACCCGGCTGCGCTACGTCGATGCCCACGGACGCCTCGCGCTCACGGCGAAGGGTGCGCCGGGCAAGGCCGGCTCCGCGGGGCTCGTCCCCTGGTTCCTGGCCCCGACGGCGCGCTGGCGCGGCAAGCGCATCGTCTTCGGGCACTGGTCGACGCTCGGCTTCTTCCGCAATGGCGAGGTGATCGGGCTCGACACCGGGTGCGTGTGGGGCGGGAGCCTCACCGCCCTGCGGCTCGATGGGCCGCAGGACGCCGAGCCCGTGCAGGTCGGCTGCGAGCAGTCCGCTCCCATCAGCGACTAGCAGCCCGCCGCCGGGCTCCGGTGCGACTGCGGGCGGGGATCGAAGTTTCTTGCACCCGCTATAATCGGCGCATGAGCCTCACGCCGCCCTTCGATCTCAAGGAGTGGGTCGAGCGCAACCGCGCCCTTCTCACGCCACCGGTCGGCAACAAGTGTCTCTACGATCAGGGCGATCTCATCGTCATGGCCGTCGGGGGCCCGAACGCGCGCAAGGACTATCACCACGACCCGGGCGCCGAGCTCTTCTACCAGCTCGAGGGCGAGATGGTGCTGCGCACGATCCAGGAGGGACAGCGCGTCGATGTGCCGATCCGCGCGGGCGAGATGTTCCTGCTGCCGCCCGAGGTGCCGCACTCACCGCAGCGGCCCGCGGGCGGCGTCGGCCTCGTCGTGGAGCGGCGCCGGCGGGCCGATGAGCAGGACGGCTTCTCCTGGTACTGCGAGCGCTGCGGCGCCCAGCTTCATCTCGAGCACGTGCCGGTCAAGGACATCGAGACACAGCTGCCCGAGATCTTCGCGCGCTTCTACGCAAACGAGCGCGCACGCACCTGCCGCCGCTGCGGAGCCGTGCTTCAGCCTCCCGCATGACGAGCGCGGCGCTCGAGGAGGCCCGCCGGCGCGATGCCGCCGACCCTCTGAAGGCGTTCATCGAGGAGTTCCATCATCCCCTCGATCAAGCCGGGCGGCGCGCGATCTATCTGTGCGGTCACTCGCTCGGCTTGCAGAGCCGCTCGACCGCCGCGTACGTGGAGCAGGAGCTGGCGGACTGGCGCCGACTCGGCGTCGCCGGCCATCTCTCGGCGCAGCGTCCCTGGATCGCCTACCACGATCGTGCGGCCGAGGGCCTCGCGCTCCTCGCCGGCGCACAGCCGCTCGAGGTGGTCGCGATGAACTCGCTCACGATCAATCTGCACCTCATGATGGCGAGCTTCTTTCGCCCCGCGGGCGCGCGCACCCGCATCCTCATCGAGGCCGGCGCCTTTCCCTCCGATCGCTACGCCCTCGCGGGGCAGCTGCGCTGGCATGGCCTCGACGAGACGCACCTCATCGAGGCCGCCCCGCGCGCCGGCGAGCGCTGCCTGCGCACCGAGGACATCCTCGCGCTCATCGAGCGCGAGAGCGCGCATCTCGCCCTCGTGCTCTGGCCGGGCGTGCAGTACCTCACCGGTCAGGCGTTCGATTTACCGTCGATCATCGCCGCGGCGCGCGCCGCCGGCGCCGCCGTCGGACTCGATCTCGCGCACGCCCTCGGCAATGTGCCGCTCGCGCTGCACGACTGGGGCGCGGATTTCGCGGTGTGGTGCAGCTACAAGTATCTGAACGCCGGACCCGGCGCGATCGGCGGTTGCTTCGTGCACGCACGCCATGCGCACCGCCCTGACCTGCCGCGCCTCGCCGGCTGGTGGGGACACGATGCCGCCCGGCGCTTCGCGATGCGCCCGCAGTTCGAGCCGATGGCGGGCGCGGCCGGCTGGCAGGTGAGCAATCCGCCGATCCTGTCGATGGCCCCGCTCCTCGCCTCGCTCGAGCTCTTCGCGCGCGCGCGCCCGGAGCGTCTGCAGGAGAAGTCGCGGGCCTTGACCGCGTTGCTCGAGCGCACGCTGCGCGCGCAGCTCGGCGATCGCATCGAGATCATCACGCCCGCGAGCCCCCAGGCGCGTGGCGCGCAGCTCTCCGTGCGGCTCGACCTGCCGCGCGAGCGCGCGCAGCGCGGCCACGAGGCGCTGATGCGCGCCGGCGTCATCCACGACTGGCGCGAGCCCGACGTGCTCCGGCTCGCGCCCGTGCCGCTCTACAATTCCTTCGCGGACGTGATCGGCGCCGTCGAGGCGCTCGAAGCGGCGCTCTCCGCGTGATCGCGCCGGGCGACACGGTGTGGATCGCCGGGGCCGGGCCGACCGGCGCGATGCTCGCCCTCCTGCTCGAGCGGCGCGGCCTCCAGGTGCGGCTCATCGAGGCGCGCGGCGATCCGCGCACCCAGGCGGACCCCTCGGGCCGCTCCATCAATCTCGCCCTCGCCGACCGCGGCATCGAGGCGCTGAAGCGCGCCGGGGTGCTCGCCGAGATCGAGCCCGGCCTGATCCCGATGCGCGGCCGCTCCGTGCACCCGCTGAACGCGCCCGCGCACCTGCAGCCCTACGGCCGCCGCCCGGGCGAGCAGATCTATTCGATCTCGCGCCGCCGGCTCAACGCCACGCTCCTAGGTCTCGCACTGCGCCGCCCCGGCATCGAGGTCGGCTTCGAGCAGCGTCTCGAGGATCTCGACCGCAGCACGAGCGAGGCCGAGGTGCGCGATCTCAAGAGCGGACTCACGCGGATGATTCCGATGCAGCCGCTGATCGCCGCCGACGGCGCGGGCTCGATCGTGCGCCGCCGCCTCGCCGAGCGGCGCTTGATCGAGGCGCAGGAGCAGGATCTCGAGCACGGCTACAAGGAGCTCTCGATCCCCCCCGGGCCGGGCGGCGAGTACCGGCTCGAGCGTGAGGCGCTGCACATCTGGCCGCGCGGCGGCTACATGCTGATCGCGCTGCCCAACGAGGACGGCAGCTTCACCGCCACCCTGTTCCTGCCGATGCGCGGACCCTTGAGCTTCGCGAGCCTCGAGAGCGCCGCGGCAATCGATGAGTTCCTCGCGAGCCGCTTCCCCGACGCGCACGCGCTCATGCCCGACGCGGTGCGCGAGTTTCGCGAGCACCCGACCGGGTTTCTGGGCACGGTGCACGCGAGTCCCTGGAATCACGGCGCCCGGACGCTGCTCATCGGCGATGCGGCGCATGCCCTCGTGCCCTTTCACGGCCAGGGCATGAACTGCTGCCTCGAGGATTGTCTCGAGCTCGACCAGTGCCTGGCGACGGGCTCCGAATGGGAGTGCGTGTTCGAGGCGTTCTACGCAAGACGCAAGCCGAACACCGACGCGATCGCCGAGATGGCGCTCGAGAACTATCTCGAGATGCGCGAGCGGGTGGTCGATCCGCGCTTCCAGCTGCAGCAGTCGCTCGCGCTCGAGCTCGAGCGGCGCTTTCCCGAGCGCTTCATCCCGCGCTACTCGATGGTCATGTTCCATCACGAGATCCCGTACCGGACCGCGCTCGAGCGCGGACGGGTGCAGGCACGACTGCTCGAAGAGCTCACGCGCGAGGCCGCGCGCCTCGAGGACGTCGATTTCGCGCTCGCCGAGCGCGAGATCCGCGAGCAGCTCGAGCCGCTCGCAGCGGCCGGCGACGCGGCGAAGTAGCCCGGAGGAGCTCGGTGCGCCCCGGTCGGCGGATACGATGTGGGCATTTCCCCTAATCGCGATTGCGCATGGGAGGTCATGAGCGCTCGTCCAGGATGATAAGCGCGTCGCAGAAGGACGCGCCCCCGGCTCCTACACTTCGCGCCGTCCCGGTCGCGAGCATGCTTCGATCGCATTCGCTCAATGAGGAGCCGCAACGATGTCCGACCCCGCCCACAAGGACAAGGTGTTACCGGTCGAGAACTACCGACCGGCCCTCGCCCGTGCCGTCGAATGGCTCGGGGATCGCTATCTGCTGGCCAAACCCATCAATGCCGAGGTCCAGCGAAAGCAGAAGCCAGCCTCCCCGAGCTCGACGCCGGCCGAGGCGACCCAGGCCGCGAGCGAAGACAAAACGCCTTGAGGACCGCTCAGTTCAAGGCCGGCTGCCCTTGATGCGATGAAGACACCGGAGCTCTGCTGGCCCTGGGTGACGGAAACAGGCCGGGCCACGCAATGATGAAGCTCGGGACGACCCAGGCGATGACGTTGGTGAGCCAGAGCATGTTCGGGCTCGTGTCCCCGTCCAGATCATTGAGTGCCGGAACCGCGTCGATCACTCGAACCACCAGGAATGTGAGCGTGATGGCATAGCTGCGGATCATCCACTGGCGGTGCTGTTGAAAGTTCCGTCGGCGTATGCAGTAAAAAGCGACGGCGGTGGTGAGAAACCAAAGAAAGGCGGTGGTGATGACCGCGATTCGCGTCGGCAGCGCGTTGTGTCGGATCGTGATGTAGACGCCCATCGGCGCGGCGATGGCCACGCCGGCCACATAGAGCCGCCCCAGTGTCCGATGCACGACGGTGTGACGCTGGCGCAGACGAGTCGAGAACTGAGAGGCGCCGAGGCACAAGGCCATGAGCCCGGCGAAGCCATGGGGAATGAGCAGCTGCCGGACCGGGAAATAGTAGGTCCAGGACGGATCCGTATGGTCGATGATAAAGCGCTCGTTGTGGTAGAGAACGAAGAGCGCCGCCAATGCGACCAGGCCAAAGAACAGGTATTTGGGATCGAGATACCCGGCGCGGCCGGGACGGACAGACGGTTCGGGCGTCATGAGAATCCCTCCTTTTGTTTGTTCTCTTACTCGGGACGCCGGCCAGCTTACACGGGGACCCTTCGGTTGCGGAAGATCAGCCCGCCGGCTGCGACGGCGCTCAGGGCTTCCTCGCCGGCCGCCGCAAACTATCGCTTGACATTGCATGCATATGCATGTAGATTGCCTCCCGAGGTGAAATGAATGAGCTTGCAGACACTTCCCTGCTACTGCGCGACCATCCGCCAAGCCGCTCGAGCAGTCACCGCGCTCTACGAGGACGCGCTCGCCGATAGCGGCCTGCGCGCGACGCAATACACCGCCCTGCAGCTGATCGAGGCCCGGCCGGGCCTGAGCACCACCGAGATTGCCGATGCGATCGGCATGGATCAGACCACCGCGACCCGCGTTCTCGCTCTGGTGCGCAAGGCCGGGCTCGCCGTCGACAATGCCGGCGAGGACCGCCGCGAGCGGCGCTGGGCGTTGACGCCCTCGGGCCTGACCACGGTCCGGCGTCTCAGGCCCCGCTGGGAAGCGGCGCAGGCGCAGGTCGAGAAGCGACTCGGACGTGCCGCGGCGGCGACGCTCAAGAAGGTTTCTTACGAGGCTGCCCAGAAGCTGGCGGTCGCCTGAGGCAGCGGCCCGAGTTTTTTACCCGCAATACATGCATATACATGTTATTTGAGCCCCACACACACCCACGAAGGAGAATCACATGACCTCATCCCGCTTTTCCCGCACCCTGCGTCGCCCCGCGCTCTGGGCCGCCGCGGCGCTCTTGCTGAATACCGGCGCCGCGCTCGCGGCCGATGACATCGGCGATGGCCAGGCCCAGGCACGCGCCGTTCTCGCCGGCCACGCTCCCGTCGCTCACGCACGCGCAACCGCCGCCCCCACCGAGGGGGCCGTCTCGGGGCCCTGGGTCGATCCTCAGGAGCAGGCACGCCGGCTCATCCTCGGTGCCCAGGCCGCGAGCAACGGCCAGGCCGCGAGCAACGGCCAGGCCGCGAGCAACGGCCAGGCCGCGAGCAACGCCCCCGCCGAGCCGCGGATCGCGCAAGCTGAAGTCGCCGGTGCCGCGCGCCGCGCCAATCCGCAGGCACTCGCCCAGCGGATGATCCTCGGCGCCGCAGGCTAGGGCCTTTTGGGGAGCAACGCCGCTCATATCCATGGCGCTCACAGGCCCTAGGACGGATGCAGCGGGCCGGCGCGGCCGGCCCGCTCGAGCGTGAGGAAGCTGTAGGCGAAGACGTTCTCGGCATCCGCTTCGTGATGCTCCCGCGTGACCGTATGCCAGAGAGGCTCGCGCCACTCGCGAAAGAACGTGTCGCCGTCCTCGATGAAGGCGTGCACGAGCGTGAGATGAATGCGCCGCGCCGCCTCGAGGCACTGGCGGTAAATCTCGGCGCCGCCGATCACCATCAAGGGTCCCGCCCCCGCCGCCGCCGCACGCGCCGCCTCCAGGTCCTCGACGACCCGGCAGCCCTGCGCGCTGTAGCCCGGCGAGCGGCTGAGGACGATGTTGAGACGGCCCGGCAACGGCCGCCCGATCGACTCGTGCGTGCGCCGGCCCATGAGCACCGGCTTGCCGAGCGTCAAGGCCTTGAAGCGCTTGAGGTCCGCCGGCAACCGCCAGGGCAGCGCGCCGCGCCGACCGATGACATCGTTCTCCGAGACCGCCACCACGAATTCCATGCGGCCTTATACGCCGCCGCGCCCGCGCCCGCCAACCTCGCGGCCGCCAACCTCGCGCCCGCCGGGTCGAGCGCGCCTCAGGCGACGCGGCACTCGCGGATGATCCAGCGCGTGAGCTCCTGCAGATCCTCGCGGACTCGATCCTCCGGCCGATGGAGCAGTACGTAGCTTTCGTTCGTCCTGAGCTCCTCCGAGAACAGCTTGACCAGGGCACCGGCGGCGAAGCGCTCCGCCGACAGCCGCGCCGGCACCAGCGCCACGCCCACGCCCTGCTCCGCCGCGAGCACCAGCGCCGACATCGTGCTCAAGCGCACCAGGCGCCCCGGCTTGATCGGCGCGATCCCGAGCCCGAGCGCCCAGCGATCCCAGGCATCCCGGCGCTCCTCATGCAGCAGCAGCGTCTGGCCGTCGAGATCCGCGTACTTCTGGATCGGGTTCTCGAGCTGATAGATCGGCGCGCAGGCCGCAATGAAGCTTTGCGCAAAAAGCTCGTGCACCGTCAGCCCCTCCCACGGTCCCGTGCCCACCACGATCGACAGATCCGCCTCGGCCGGGTGCGTCTTCGGCGCCGCGAAGGTCGTCTCGATGCGGATGTCGCTCTCCTCGCGGAACTGCGAGAAGGAGGCGAGCCGCGGCAGCAGCAGCTCGTTGGCAAAGAACGGCGGTACGTTCAGGCGAATGATGCTGCGCCCGTAGCGCACCCGCATCTGCTCGGTGACCGACTCGAGCTTGGCGAAGATGTCGTTGATATGCTCGAGGTAGTGCGCGCCCGCCTCGGTGAGCGTGAGTGCCCGCACGCCGCGCTCGAACAGCGAGAGTCCGAGCTGCACCTCCAGCGACTTGATCTGGTGGCTGACAGCAGACGGCGTGACATGCAGCTCCTCGGCGGCGCCCTTGAAGCTGCCGAGCTTCGCGGCCACCTGGAAGGTCTTCAGGAATTTGAGCGAGGGCAGTCGCATGGGCTGGGCATCATACAGGCTCGACTCGAGCCACCTCGCTCGACGCAGCAACTTCCGTGCCAGCCGCCAACGGCTGCGCCGCCCGAGCCGGCGCCTCTCCCCGGCGTCGCGGCGCGCCGATGCGGCGCACACGCGCACGAAAAGCGGGCGCACTGTCGATTTGCGCTCCAGCCGTTCGTCGTCTGCAATGCACCGACACTCACAAAGGAGTCCCGCATGAAAGTCATGGTTCTGGTGAAGGCGACCGCGGACAGCGAAGCCGGCAAGATGCCGACCGAGGCGCTGCTGCGCGCCATGGGCGAGTTCAACGAGGCGCTGATCAAGGCCGGAGTCTTGCTGGCGGCGGAGGGCCTGAAGCCGAGCTCGCAAGGAAAGCGTATTCTGTTCTCCGGAGCGAAACGCACCGTCACCGACGGCCCCTTTGCGGAGACGAAGGAGCTCGTGGCGGGCTTCTGGCTCTGGCAAGTGCATTCCATCGAGGAAGCCGTGGAATGGGTGAAGCGCTGCCCCAACCCGATGCCCAGCGATTCGACGATCGAGATCCGGCCCTTGTTCGAGGCCGCGGACTTCGGCGCCGAGTTCACGCCCGAGCTGCAAGCTCGCATGGCGAACCGGCGCGAGCGGCTCGGGGCGAAGCCCTGAGCGCCTCGCGCAGGACACCCGACCCGACACTCGCGAACGACCCGACCCCACTCAACCGCATCATCAACACGCAGGAGTCTCGTCATGAAGCTCACGCCCCACCTGCCCTTCAAGGGCAACTGCCGGCAGGCCTTCCAGTTCTATGCCGACACCCTCGGCGGCAAGATCCTCATGCAAACGACCTATGGTGAGACACCCATGGCCGCGCAGATGCCCGCGCACATGCGCGAGCAGATCATTCACGCCCGGATGGAGTTTCACGGTCAGTCCCTCATGGGCGCGGACGCGCCGCCTGACCGCTACGACGGCGGCCACGGCATCCAGCTGGCGCTCGGGATCGACGATCTCGCGCAGGCGAAGCGCACCTTCGAGGCGCTCTCGGCCGGAGGGACGGTGACGATGCCGTTTCAGGAGACCTTCTGGGCGCGCGGCTTCGGCATGCTCACCGATCGGTTCGGCATCGCCTGGATGGTGAATTGCGAGAAGCCGATGGGCGGCGCTGCGGCGCAGAGTCGCTGACGGGCGCATCGCATGACGGAGAAGCCATGTCTTACCTGCTGCTCGTGATCGAGAAGCCCGGCGACCGCGCCGCGCGCACGGAAACCGAGGCGCGCGCGCTCTATGAACGCATGCTGCGCTTCAGCGAGGACCTGACGAGGCGCGGCGCGCTCGTGATGGCCCAGTCCCTCAAGAGCGAGAGCACGGCCGTGCGGGTGACGAATGAGGAGGGGCGGCTCGTGGTCCGCGACGGCCCCTTCGCGGAGGCGAAGGAGCTGGTCGGCGGCTTCTTTCTGCTGACCTGCGAGACGCTCGACGAGGCGACGCGGATCGCACGCGAGTGTCCGGCCATGCACTGGGCGACTATCGAGGTGCGGGAGCTCGGTCCCTGCTTCAGCTGATGGCGCGCGCTGCGAATCCAGAGGCGCTGGATCGCAGCGCGGTCCATCGCACCCTCGAGGCCGTGTGGCATATGGAGTCGGCCAAGATCGTCGCCAAGCTCGCGCGCATCCTGCGCGATGTGGGACTCGCGGAGGAGCTGTCGCAGGATGCGCTGGTCGCGGCGCTCGAGCAGTGGCCCGTCAGCGGGATCCCCGAGAATCCCGCGGCCTGGCTCATGGCCACCGCAAAGAACCGGGCGATCGATGAGTGGCGGCGCCTGAAACTCGTCGAGCGCAAGAGCGCGGTGCTGATGCAGGATGCAGAGCCGCCCGGCGAATGGGCCGTCGAGCCGGGCCGCGCGCTCGATCAGGAGATCGCCGACGACGTGCTGCGCTTGATGTTCGTCGCCTGCCATCCGGTGCTCTCGATGGAGGCCCGCGTCGCCTTGACGCTGCGATTGGTGGGCGGCCTGACGACCGCGGAGATCGCCCGCGCGTTCCTGGTCTCGGAGGCGGCCATTCAGCAGCGCATCGTGCGCGCCAAGCGCACCTTGTCCGAAGCGCGCGTGCCTTTCGAGATTCCGGGCGTCCTCGAGCGCGCCGCGCGCCTCGACTCGGTGCTCGAGGTCATTTATCTGATCTTCAATGAAGGGTATGCCGCGACCGGCGGTGAGCAGTGGCTGCGCCCGGTCCTGTGCGATGAGGCGTTGCGTCTCGGCCGGATGCTGGCCGAGCTTGCCCCGCAGGAGTCCGAGGTCCACGGCCTCGTCGCGTTGATGGAGATCCAGGCATCGCGCAATCGAGCGCGCGTCGGGCCCGACGGGCAGCCGGTGCTTCTCATGGATCAGGACCGTGCGCTCTGGGACCGGCTGTTGATCGGCCGCGGGCTCGCCGCGCTCGAGCGTGCGCGCGCGCTCGGTGAGTCGCTGCAGAGCTATGCCCTGCAGGCCGCGATCGCCGCCTGCCACGCCGTCTCGCCGAGTGCGGCGGATACCGACTGGGTGCGGATCGTCGCGCTGTATGACGCGCTCGCGCAGATCGCCCCCTCGCCCATCGTCGCGCTCAACCGCGCCGTGGCCGTCTCGCGCGCCTACGGGGCCGAGGCGGCGCTGCCCCTGGTCGATGCGCTGGGAAGCGAGGCCCGGCTGTCGCACTATCACCTGCTGCCGAGCGTGCGTGGAGAGCTGCTCGAGCGGCTCGGTCGCCATGCCGAGGCGCGGCTCGAATTCGAGCGCGCGGCCTCCCTCACGCAGAACCGCCGCGAGCGCGATCTCCTCATCGAGCGTATGGAGCGCTGCGCGCGCGAAACCAGCCCGTGAGGCTCAGCCGCTCGCGGCTCGTCGTCAGCACCTCGTGCTCGCAGTCGGACGATGAGAAGAGCACCAGGCGCCCCGCGCGCGGCTCGATGTCACGCGGTCCCTCCGCGCCATGCATCCGCAGCAGGCCGCCATCGGCCGCGGACCAATCCGGATTGAGGTAGAGGACCATCGACACACGCCGCTCGCTGCGGCCGCGCGGTTGATCGAGATGGCGGGCGTAGCGCGCGCCCGGCGGGTAGCACGCATAGTGCAGCTCGAGCTCGAAAAGCCCCGGCAGCCCCTCGCGGTTGAGCTCGAGGCGCAGCGCCTCGAGCCGCTTGCGCACGGCATCCTCGGCGCGCCCGAGCGGCGGCTCGAGCCAGCAGATCGAATCGCCGCGCAGCTCGCTGCGCCGCTCGAGCTCATGCGGGGCGCCGATGCGCCCCGGACGGAACTCTCCGCGCGACTGCCGCGCGCGCGCGCTGGCGCGCAGCGCCTCCACCTGCAGCGCCGATAAGAATCCATCGCAGACCAGCACCTCGCCGCGCACGAGTGCGCTCACATCGATGGCCTGCGGCGTCCTCGCGAGACGCGCCTCGCTCATGAGCGTGCCTTGCCTCGCGCCTTGCCTCGCGCCTTCCCTCGCGCCTTCCCTCGCGCCTTGCCGCGGGGATTGCCGGGGCGGCTCTTGCGGCGCGGCTTGCGCGGCTCGAGCATGCTGCCGCGGCAGTGCGCGGCCCCGCATCGGCAGGCGAACACCTGATCGACGTCCTCGGGATCGTCGGCATCGCGCTGGATGCGATAGTCGTAGCACAGCTCCTCGCCCGGTTGCACGGTGCGGATCGTCTCGATGAAGATGCGCCGCTTGTACGTCGTGCTCTGGCAATTCGGATCGCAGCCGTGATTGATGAATCGCGCCTCGTTTCCGTCCACTCCGGCATCGATGACGGTGCGCGCATCCACCGTGAACAGGAAGGTGTGGTTGTCGGCGCGATCCTTGCGCTCATAGCGCGCATCGGCCTCGGCATGACTCACCCGCTCGCCGAGATACTCGATCACGGTGGTGCCTTTGCGGATGCGACGCAGCGCGAACACGCCGTGTCCGTGAATATCGGAGTGACGAACTTCGATCATGGGGCGGCGAGGTGCGCTCATGGGCGGGACGATCGTGAGCCGGTCAGACTGCGATCGGGGCTTTGATCGCCGGATGGTGCTGGTAGCCGCGGATCTCGAAATCCTCGTACCGGTACTCAAAAAGACTCGGCGGACGCCGGCGCAGCGTGAGCGTCGGTAGCGGAAAAGGCTTGCGCGAGAGCTGCAGGTCGGTTTGCTCGAGATGGTTGAGATACAGGTGGCAATCGCCCCCGGTCCAGATGAGCTCCGCGGGCACGAGATCGCATTGCTGCGCCATCATGTGGGTGAGCAGCGCGTAGGAGGCGATGTTGAAAGGCACGCCGAGCAGCGCATCGGCGCTGCGCTGATAGAGCTGGCAGGACAGACGGCCCTCCGCGACGTAGAACTGGAAGAGGGCGTGGCACGGGAGCAGCGCCATCCGATCGAGCTCGCCCACGTTCCACGCGCTCACCAGGATGCGGCGGGAGTTCGGGGAATGTTTGAGCGATTCGACTGCTCGGGCCATCTGATCGATGCTCCGTCCGTCGGCGGTCTCCCAGCTTCGCCATTGCTTGCCGTAGACCGGACCCAGCTCACCCTTCGAATCCGCCCATTCGTCCCAGATGGTGACGTTGTGCTCGTGCAGGTAGGCCACGTTCGTCTCGCCGCGCAGGAACCACAGCAGCTCGTGAATGATCGAGCGCAGGTGCAGCTGTTTCGTCGTCACGAGCGGAAAGCCCGCGGTGAGATCGAAACGCATCTGGTAACCGAACACACTGAGCGTCCCGACCCCGGTGCGGTCGTCCTTGCGCGCGCCGTGATCGCGGATGTGCCGCAGGAAATCGAGGTAAGGACGCATCAGGCCTCGACCCGCGCCAGATTGCCGCTCGGTTGATGGCGCCGATAGGCATAGGCCAGCAGCGCGAGGCCTGCGGCGATCATCGGCAGGGTGAGCAGCATTCCCATCGTCAGCCAGCCACCGTAGAGGTAGCCGATGTTGGCATCGGGGAGCCTCACCCACTCGACGGTGAAGCGGGCCAGACCGTAGAGCAGCAGGAACAGGCCGGTCGGGGCGAGCCGCGGCCGCGGTGTGCTCGTGAACCACCACAGGATGCTGAACAGCACGAGCCCCTCGAGCGTCGCCTCGTAGAGCTGCGAGGGGTGGCGCACGATGACCCCGCCGTCGCTCGTCGGCACCGCGAATCCCCACGGGAGGGTCGTGGGCTTGCCCCACAGCTCGCCGTTGATGAAATTGCCGAGCCGCCCCGCCATGAGGCCAATGCCCGGGAGCGGCGCCACGAAGTCGAGCACATCGGCCGGATGCTTGCGCTTCGCGCGGGCAAACAGCAGCGTCGCCGCGAGCACGCCGAGCATGCCCCCATGGAAGGACATGCCGCCGTCCCAGATGCGGAACACGTTGAGCAGATTCTCGGCGATCACGTCATGGCCGTAGAAGATGCACCAGCCGATCCGCCCGCCGAGAATCACGCCCATCGCGCAATAGAAGATGAGATCGTCGACCTGCATCGCGGTCCACGTCGATCCCGGGCGGCGCGCACGGCGGCGCGCGAGCCACCAGGCGGCCACGAAGCCGATCAGGTACATGATGCCGTACCAGTGGACCTTGAGCGGCCCGAGCGATACGGCGACGGGATTGATGTGCGGATACCTCAGCATGCGCCTACTTTAAACCGTCGCTCACACGACAGAAATAGGCCTTGAGATAGCGTGTCTCGGGAATCGCCGGATGCACCGGATGATCGACCGCCTGTCCACCGAGCATGAGGATCTGCACTCGGCGGCCGGCGCTGCGTGCCGCGCGCGCAATCGCCTGCTCGAGATCCTCTGCGCTCACGTGGTATGAGCACGAGCACGAGACCAGCGTCCCTTCCGGCATCAACAGCTGCAGGGCGAGCTGGTTGAGCCGCTTGTAGGCTGCGAGCGCCTTGGGCAGCTCCTTGCGACGCTTCGCAAAGGCGGGTGGGTCGAGCACGATCGTCTCGAAGCGCGCACCTTGAGCGGCCAGCCGCTCGAGCTCCTCGAATGCATCGCCGCGGTGCGTGTCGAGCGTGAGCGCGTTGCGCCGGGCATTGGCGAGCGCCGCCTCGAGCGCGCTCTGCGAGCTGTCGAGACACGTCACCCGGGCCCCTGCGGAGGCGGCCCGCACGCCCCAGGCGCCCACGTAGCTGAACGCATCGAGGACGCGATCGCCCGGCTTGAGGAAGCGGCCGAGCGCGGCTCGGTTGGCGCTCTGATCGAAGAACCAGCCGGTCTTCTGTCCCGCCGCGAAGGGGATCTCGAACCTGAGCGCCCCCTCGACGACCTCGAGATGAGCCGGCATCGCGCCGCGGGCGGCCTCGACATAGGAGGGGAGCCCCTCGAGCTCCCGCGCCGCAGCGTCGTTCTTGAACAGGATCGTCTCGAACCCGAGCTCGGCGAGCGCCGCCGCGATCGATGATTTGAGACGCTCCATGCCGCAGGTGCCGATCTGCGCCACCGCGTATTCACCGTAGCGATCGACGATGAGCCCGGGCAGAGCGTCGGATTCCCCATGCGCCAGGCGGTAGTACGGTGCGCCGAACAGCCGCTCACGCAAATGCAGCGCACCGCGCAGCCGCGCTGTGAGCCACGCCGTGTCGGGAAGCCGTCGGGTCTCGAGGAGCCGCGCGCTGATCAGGGAGTGCGGATTGACGTAGGCCACGCCGAGATCGCGGTCGTTGTGCGCCAGCACCCGCGCGAGCGCGCCGGGCTCGAAGCGTGTGAGCGGCGTCTCGCGGGTGTCGACTTCGTTGCTGAACACCCAGAGATGGCCGGCGATGAGTCGACGATCCTCGTCGCGCTTCAGGCGCAGCACCGGCAGGTGATCCGCCTCGGCGGGCTCGGGCATGTGCGGTCACTTCGGTTAGACTTGCAGCCATTCTATCCGACGCGGAGCTGCCTCATGCAGCGCAATCATCTCGCCGCGGAAACGAGTCCGTATCTACAGCAGCACGCCGACAATCCCGTCGACTGGTATCCGTGGGGCGATGAGGCACTGACCCGCGCTCGGCAGGAGGACAAGCCGATCCTCCTGTCGATCGGCTACTCGGCCTGTCACTGGTGTCACGTGATGGCGCATGAGTCCTTCGAGGATCCCGCGACGGCGGAGCTCATGAACCGCGGGTTCGTCAACATCAAGGTCGATCGCGAGGAGCGCCCGGACCTCGATCGCATCTACCAGATCGCGCAGCAGCTCATCACCGGCCGCGGCGGCGGCTGGCCGCTCACGATGTTTCTCTCACCGCTCGATCAGCAGGCGTTCTTCGGCGGCACCTATTTTCCGAAGGAGCGCCGTCACGGATTGCCGCCCTTCAGCGAGATTCTCACCCGCGTCGCCGAGTTCTACCGGCAGCGGCCGCAGGAGGTGCGCGAGCTCACGACCCGCTTGAGCGAGGCGCTCGCGGAGCTCACGCCGCAGGGCGCGCCCGGCATCGAGCTCGATGCGACGCCGCTCGAGCGCGCGCATCGCGCGCTGCGCTCCGCGTTCGATCCACGCTTCGGCGGCTTCGGCGGCGCGCCGAAGTTTCCGCACGTCCCGCAGATCGAGCGCTGCCTGCGCGAGTGGCAGCGCCACGGGCAGGGCGCCGCGCAGGACGAGGCGCTCGCCATGGCCTGCCAGACACTGCGCGGCATCGCGGACGGCGGCCTCTTCGATCATCTCGGCGGCGGCTTCGCGCGCTACTCGTTGGACGAGTCCTGGACCATCCCGCACTTCGAGAAGATGCTCTACGACAACGGTCAGCTGCTCGCCGTGTATGCGACGGCAGCCCGGGCCACCGGGCGGGCGCTGTTCCGGCGCACGGCGCTCGAGACCGCGGGCTGGCTCACCCGCGAGATGCGCGCGCCCGAGGGCGGCTTCTACTCGAGTCTCGATGCGGACTCGCAGGGGCACGAGGGGCGCTTCTACGTCTGGCAGAGTGATGAGGTGCGCTCACTCCTCACGCCCGCCGAGTACGCCGCCTTCGCGCCGCGCTACGGGCTCGAGGGAAGCCCGAATTTCGAGGGCGCATGGCATCTGCGCGTTGCGCTCGACGACGAGGACGAGCACATGCCCGCGCGGGTCGGGGCAGCGCGCGCCAAGCTGCTGGCCGCACGCAATTTGCGGGTGTGGCCGGCGCGCGATGAGAAGATCTTGACGTCCTGGAACGCGCTCGCCATCAAGGGGCTCGCGATCGCCGCTCGCACGCTCGAGCGGCCGGATCTCGCCGAGGCCGCGACGGGCGCCGTGGATTTCCTGCACCGGGCGCTGTGGCGGGGTGGTCGGCTGCTCGCGAGCTACAAGGACGGCCGCGCGCACCTGCAGGCCTATCTCGACGATCATGCGTTTCTCGCCGATGCGCTCATCGAGCTGTTGCAGACCCGCTGGCGCAGCCGCGATCTCGAGTGGGCGCGCGCGCTCGCCGACTGCATGCTCGAGCAATTCGAGGACCGTGCCGCGGGCGGCTTCTTCTTCACGGCTGCGGATCACGAACGTCTCATCCTTCGCAGCAAGTCCTTCGCCGATGAGTCGGTGCCGGCCGGCAACGGCGTCGCCGCCTCGGTGCTCACACGCCTGGGGTATCTGCTCGCCGAGCCGCGCTATCTCGAGGCGGCGGAGCGCACGCTCGAGGCGGGCTGGTCCCTGCTGCTCGAGCACCCCCTGGAGCACGCGAGCCTCGTGAATGCGCTCGAGGATTTTCTCTCAACGAGCGAGATCGTGATCATCCGCGCCGAGCCTGAGCCCGCGGCGGACTGGGCCCGCGCGATTGCGGCGGCTGATGCGCCCGGGCGCCTGGTGCTCAGCATACCGGCCGACGTCACCGATCTTCCGCCCGCGCTGGCGATGAAGCACGCCGGCCCTGCGCCGCTGGCTTACCTGTGCCGAGGCACGACCTGCTCAGCGCCGATCACCGATCGCCGGGCACTCGAGGAGGCTCTGCGAGTGCGGCCCTGAGCCAGGCGCGAAGCTTGCCGTGCGCCTGCTCGCTGTACGGAGGCGCCCTCGTCCAGTCGAGCGCCCACGGCTGCGCGCTGCGCTCATCCTCGGGCTCGTCCGCGTAGCGCGGAAAGACGTGCGCATGGAGCGCCGGCTCGAGGTTGCCATAGAGAGCGTAGTTGATGCGCAGCGCGCCGGTACCGGCGAGCAGCACATCGCCGAGCCGTGCCATGTCGGTGAGGAACTGCGTGCGCAGAGGCCCCTGGAGCTCATTGAGGTGAGCGACGACCGGATCAGGCAGCAGCAGACAATATCCGCAACGGATCTGCTCATCGCCCATCACCACCCAGCCGCTGCGCACGCGCGTCACGAGCGTGGGACATTGCCCGGCGCGACATGCCTCGACCTTGCGATGGATCGCGGTAGCACCCGGGCTCAGGGTTCCTTGAGTGCTCATGGCTCTTGAGTGCTCATGGCCGAAGTGCTCAGGACCCCTCGAGCGCCGCGTGCAGCGAGTCGGCGCTCACGGGCGGCGCGTTGTTGCCGAAGCTCGAGCGCAGAAATGTTGCGAGCGCCGCGACATCGGCTGGGCTCATCCAGCCAAAGCGCGGCATGGCGGTCGGATAGCCTCCGGCGGCCCGGGAGGCGGGACGCTCACCCCGCACGATCCAGCGCGCCAGCACCTGCGGATCGCCAAGGACGATCGCGGAGCCCGCGAGGCTCGGATACACGTTGGGTATGCCGCCGCCGTTCTTCTGGTGGCACGCGACGCAGTTACCATCGTAGAGTTGCGCACCGCGGTTCGGGATCGGCTCGGGGGCGCGCGCACCGCCGCCCGACGCCGAGGGCGAGCACGCCGCAAGCACGACGGCGAGCGCGAGCGCGAAGGCACCGAGACACGGGCACGGACGGATCATGCATGCAGCATCCTAGCAAAAGCACCCGGGGCGCAGCTCGTCTCTGCAACAGGCAAAGGCGCACGCTCGCTGCGGGACTTTTGCTGGCATTCACGCTCTGCTCCGGGGCCGCACGCGCCCAATGGCTCTGGAGCTCGAACGGTCAACCTGCGCCGGGCGTCATGACGCTGCTCGAGTCGATGCGCAATGCCGAGGACCGCGGCCTCGATCCCGCCGACTACGACACGCAACGCCTGGGCTCGCTCCTCGCACAGGCACGCGCTGCGCGCGATCCGCGCGATGCGGCGAGCCCGAGCGCGAGCGCGAGCGATGCCTGGGGACAGTTCGATCGCGCGATGTCGCTGAATGCCGGACGGTTCGTCTCGGACTTGCACTTCGGACGGATCGATCCCGCCACGATCGGTCATCACCTCACCATCGACCGCGTCGCGCTCGACCTGCCCGCGACGCTGCGCGCGCTCGCCGCTGCCCCGAGCGTCGCCGCGCTCCTCGACGGCCTCGAGCCCGGATTCGAGCATTTCGCCCTTCTCAAGGCACATCTCGCACGCTACCGCGAGCTCGCTCGCGATCCGAGCTTGACGAGGCTGCCCTCCTTGCCGGCGCATAAGCTGGGCTCGCTCGAAAGCTATGAGGGCGCCGCACCGCTCGAGCGCCTCCTGTCAGCGCTCGGCGACTGGCCGAGTGCCGCGCCGGATCCGGTGCCGCACCCCGTCGCCCTGTCACAGGCGTTACGCCGCTTCCAACGCCGCCACGGGCTCAAGCCCGACGGCACTCTCGGAGCGAGCACGTTCGCCGAGCTGACACGCCCGCTCAGCGCTCGAGTCCGGCAGATCGAGCTCACGCTCGAGCGCTTCCGCTGGCTGCCGCACAAGCTGCCGAGCGCACCGATCGTCGTGAACATCCCGCAATTCCATTTGTACGCCTTCGCATCCGCCAACGACATCGAGCAGGGGCTCGTGCAGATGGACGTGATCGTCGGCAAGGCCTTTCAGGCGACCCAGACGCCGGTGTTCACGGCCGACATGAGCTACCTGGTGTTCCGTCCCTACTGGGACGTGCCCATCGACATCGCCCGCAAAGAGATCGTGCCGGCGGCGCGGCGCGATCCATCATCCCTCGAGCGCAACCATCTGGAGATCGTCCGCGCTTACGACGCTCCAGCCGATGCGGCCCTGCCCCCGAGCGCCGCGAACCTCGATCTCGCAGCGCACGGTGTGCTGCGCATCCGCCAACGGCCCGGTCCGGACAACGCACTCGGCCTCGTCAAGTTCATGTTGCCGAACCCTTACGATGTCTACCTGCACTCGACGCCGGCGAAAGCGCTGTTCGAGCAATCACGCCGGGCCTTCAGCCACGGGTGCGTGCGCGTATCCGACCCCGTCGGACTCGCACAGTACGTTCTGCGGGACTCGCCGCAGTGGAACCGTGAGCGCATTCTCACCGCGATGAACGGCTCGCAATCGCTCGTCGTGCATCTGCCGCACCCGATCCGCGTGTACATCGTGTACGGCACTGCACTCGCGACCGAGCCGGGCGACCTCCTGTTCTTCGACGACATCTACGGGCAGGACGAGCGCCTCGAGCAGGCGCTGCGCGCCCGTCGCGCCGCAACAGCGGGCGCTCCTTCCCTGTAGGGACCTGCTGTCACCCAGCCGGGGCGCGCGTTCCTTGGCAACGCAGCCTCGAGGCGCAGAATGGCGCCCAGAACCAAACTTGTCACGATAGGAGGGTCCCATGAACCCGAAGCTGAGTGGATTGTTGATTACCGGGTTGCTCGGCGCAGCCACGTGCGTGTATGCGCAGAGCACCAATCAGTCGATGCCCTCGAGCACGACCTCCTCATCGAGCGCGAGCGCTCCGTCGAGCACGAGCTCTCCCTCGAGCACCAGCTCCACCTCGAGCACCCGCTCGACGGAGTCGAGCTCGAGCGACTCGAGCTCGACCGGCACGATTGACTCGAGTTCGACGGCCTCGCACGGCTCGATGAGCGCCTCGCAACAGCACTTCATGAAGAAATGCATGGAGCAAGCGAAGCAAGCGAACAACGGCATGTCGGAGAAAGACATGCACCGATCCTGCCACGACCAGATGAAGCAGCATGCGGCAGGCGAGCAAGATAAACCGACCACACCGCAATATTGATCGGAGGAGCCATGAATTTGAAGATCACCGCTTTGATGGCGACTGGCTTGCTCGGCGCCGCCTCGCTGGCCCTGGCCCAGACCGGCAACACCGGTAATACCGGGTACGGATCCAGCTCGAGCTCCTCGCCTTCGAGCAACTCGAGCATGAGCAGCTCGAGCACGGACTCGACCGGCAAGATGACGAGTCACGAGTTCATGAAGGAGTGCATGCAGATGGGCAAGTCTGCGAACAACGGCATGTCCAAGATGGACATGAGGAAGTCCTGCCACAGCCAGTACCGCAAGTACAAGTCGGGCGAGCAGCAGGAGCCGATGGCTCCGCAGCCCAACACCTAACCTTTGGAGAATGGGCGCCCGGTGCACGCGATGCACCGGGCGCGGGACCTTTCGGTCAGCCGCGCCAGCGGCGCACGGCCCCCGTGTCGAGGTGCACGAAGTCCGAGCTGCGGTAATAGCCAACGCCGCCTCGGGCAAGCTCGAGCCCGGTGCTGGCGAGCGCCGCACAGTCAACCCGCGCCAGACGCACGTCGATCGCCCGGCCTTCGACGTGCAGACTGCGCGCCG
>Ga0070734_10001986_pt1 | contig 26934 bp, 21 predicted proteins | sample Coa_R1_8_FD_66444 | JGI IMG/M metagenome (GOLD analysis project Ga0070734, IMG submission 66444) | Surface soil microbial communities from Centralia Pennsylvania, which are recovering from an underground coalmine fire - Coalmine... | ecosystem: Environmental > Terrestrial > Soil > Unclassified ... | reverse complement strand
AACGCGCCTTCTGGTTCACCTGGTCGAACCGCTCCCGGCCGACGGCAGTGATCCCGTGCAGAACTATCGCATCATCCGCCGCGAGCTGGAGCTGCACAGCCAAGCCTTGGCCGACAAACCCGAAATCGTGGCCGTCAGCAAAGCTGAGTTGACCGGCAGCGAAGAGGTTCGTCAACGGCTGGCGCGGGAGCTGGGCCGTGAGGTCCTCGCGATTTCTGCGGTAACAGGGCAGGGGTTGGCTCAGCTGGTTCGGAACGTAGTCGAGATGCTGAATGCACTCCCCGTCGAGGCTGGAAAATGAAGCCTGCCGTCGTTGCCGATGTGGGGAACACTCGCATCAAATGGGGCCGCTGCCATGACGGCCAGGTTGTCGATGCAGTTTCGCTGCCGCCGGACGATCCCCAGGCGTGGCAGGAACAGATCCGGCTGTGGAATCTGGCCAGGCCGAGTTTCTGGGTAGCGGCCGGCGTTCATCCCCAGCGGCGCGACCGCCTGGCGGAATGGCTCCGCGAGCAGGGCGATTCAATCCACGTCCTGAACTCGTCGCAGGAATTGCCGCTACGTGTTTTGGTAGAGCAACCGGATCGCGTGGGTATCGATCGACTCCTGAACGCGGTAGCCGCATCGCGCCGAGTGCGGCCCGACCAGCCGGCGATCCTGGTCGATGCGGGTTCGGCGATTACCGTCGATTACCTGGACGAACTGCAAGCGTTTGCCGGGGGGGCCATCCTTCCGGGGATCCGGCTCATGGCCCGGTCTCTGCACGACTACACGGCTCTGTTGCCGCTGGTGAACGTAGAACATGCGGCACCGCCAATGCCAGCCACGTCCACGGCGGCAGCCATCGAAGCGGGCATTTATTGGGCCGCCGTGGGAGCCATCCAGGCTCTGGTCCGACGGCTCCAAACCGTCACCACAATCGGTGCAGAACTCTATCTGACGGGCGGGGACGGGCCGCTTCTGGCGATGGCATTGGATGTTGAAGTTTGGCCGAACATGACTCTGGAAGGGATTCGCATCGCTGCGGAAGCACTGCCATGAGCCTCGTCGGAACCGGCGAAACGATGGTTGCCTGTTTGACGCCACCGGGCAAAGCGGCCATCGCCACGTTGTCTCTCTGGGGGCCGCGTGCCTGGGACGTTGTCCGCCAGCTCTTCCGAGCGCGTCGGGGACGGCAGCCACAATTGCCGGCCAAGCCTGAAAGAGGGCCGCTCTGGTTCGGCCAATTGGGGGAAGCTACGTCGGAGGAAGTGGTCGTCACGCTGAAAGAAGCCGGCCCAGTCCCCGGCGTCGAGATCCATTGCCATGGCGGGCACGAGGTGATCCGCCTCCTGCTGGAGACGCTTGCCGCACAGGACGTGCAGGTCTGTTCTTGGCAAGAACTCTTCCGACGGACAAGCACCGATACGCTTCGCTCAGCCGCGGCCATCGCCCTGGCCGATGCGATCACGGTGCGCACGGCTGCCATCCTGCTAGACCAATACCACGGCGCCCTGGATCGAGCCATTCAGACGATTCTTACATGCTGGGCCGAGGGGGAATCAGAGACGGGTTCACGGCTCCTTCAAGATTTGGTCCGGCATGTGGACCTGGGCCGGCATCTGACGTCGCCTTGGCGACTGGTGGTAGCGGGCGCGCCCAACGTCGGCAAGAGCAGCTTGATCAACGCGTTGGCCGGCTACCAACGCTGTGTAGTCGCACACACCCCTGGCACGACACGCGACCTTGTGACGGTTTCCATCGCCATCGATGGTTGGCCGATTGAGCTTACCGATACTGCGGGGCTGCGTCCGACCGCGGAACGCCTCGAAGAGCAGGGCATGGACCGCGCCCGGCAGGCCGTTGAGGCGGCCGATCTGTGCTTGTGGGTCCTGGATGGATCGGCTCCGCCGGTTTGGCCGGCGGATCAGACGCAGACGATGCGTTTCGTGGTCAATAAGGTGGACTTGGAGGCGGCCTGGGATTGGGACCAGGCGGCTGGCGCGGTACCAGTTTCCGCATTGACGGCGAGTGGATTAGCAGAGCTATGCGATGCTGTCTCCGGGTGGCTCGTGCCGCAGGTGCCGCCGCCGGGTGCCGCAGTCCCCTTCACGCCCCAACTTTCAGCCCAGATCGAAGCAGCCTGGCGCTGCCACGCCGCGGGACACGCAGAAGAGGCAAGGCAGATCCTGGCAACGATGAGGTGCTCTCCGAGCGAACCAGGCCGGACCTCCGGATGAGTCGCGCGGAAAGCGCAGGAGAACAGCCATGCAACTGTGCAAGGTGCAGCTCGCCGGTGGAGAAATTCGTGTCGGGGCCCTGTCGGAAGGTCATGTCCGCTTCCTGGATCAGGAAGATCATGTCGGCATGGGTTCGCTGAGCGAAATCCTGTATTCCGAGGATCCGGCGATCGTTGCCCGTGACCGGATCGACGACCGCGCCCGCAGCGTGCCGCTACAGGAGTTAACCTTCTTGCCCCCTCTCGACCAGCAGGATGTCTGGGCCGCCGGAGTTACGTACAAGCGGAGCCGAGAGGCCCGGGAGCGGGAATCCGCTGGGGCTGCAAGCTTCTACGATCTAGTCTACACGGCTCCGCGGCCGGAGTTGTTTTTCAAGGCCACCGCAAGCCGGGTGGTTGGGCACGGCGATCCGGTCCATGTTCGCCGGGACAGCAAGTGGAGTGTGCCGGAGCCGGAATTGGCGCTGGTCCTGTCGCCGCACTTACAGATCGTCGGCTACACGATCGGAAACGATATGAGTGCCCGCGACATCGAGGGGGAGAACCCGCTCTACCTGCCGCAGGCCAAGGTCTATGATCATTCCTGTGCCCTCGGCCCGGTCATTACACTGGCCCAGGCGATGCCGCCCCTGAATCAGGTCACCATTCGCATGATCATCGAGCGCGGTAGAGCCACGGTATTTGACGGCTCGACTTCGCTGACGGCGATGCAGCGCACGTTCGCAGAGTTGACCCATTGGCTGGGTCAGGAGAACAGCTTTCCGCACGGTGCCATCCTTCTCACCGGCACCGGCATCGTTCCGCCGGATGAGTTCACTCTCTTGGCCGGCGATCGCGTTTCGATCGATGTAACCGGAATTGGGCGGCTCACCAACTTCGTGCAGCAGCGCGGATAGCAGTCGCCGCGCTGACCGTGAGGGGGGCGGATCAGTATGGGGCGCGCATCTTGGCGCTGCGCAGCCAGGCGTTGTACCACAAATCCATCGTGAACTGGGCACCGATGCGGCAGCGCTCCAGGATGAAGGCACGGCTTTCCGGAGTCGGTTTTTCGATTGCCCCGGCGGCGTCCAGCTCGTAACACCGTGCCACCTGACCGTGGGACTCCTGAATCCGCTGCATGACGTACGCCCACACGTCATCGATCAGCTTCGGTTCCAGGCCCCGCGCGAGCTCTTCCGGGGTCAGGCCATTCTTCTCTGGGAAGGCATCGATCCGGGCGTGGATGCCGCGCTGTACCATTTGGCCATTGGGGCCCTTCTTGCCGTCGTAGTCGCGGGTCGTGTGCAGGGGCATCGCGGCATCGGCGGTAAAATGGGCAAGGCTGCCGGCATAAACCAAACATTTCATGCGTGCCGTTTCGTTGTTGGGATCGGACCGGTAATCGTAAAACGCGCAACAGAGGCGCTCATAGTTCTCCATGATGGCATACGGGAGCATGCCGGTCCGCTCGGGGAGCTGCTTGAGCTGAGCCAAGAGAGCCACGGCCCGATAGCGGTCCGTGGGCAGCTCCTTGCCACCATAGTCTTCCAAATCGATATAGTGGTCCGGGGACTCGGCAGCCCGCAAATGGGGCGTATCCGGATTCTTCCAGCGATCGGGATCGCCCGAACAGTGGGCCAGGTGTTTACCACCTGCACGCAGAAACGCCGGCACCGCATCGGGGAGCCTTTGGCCTGCGGCCTCGGCAATGGTTTCATGTCCTTTCACCCACCAAGCAGGAGCGCTACCGGCAACGGCCAGTATGAAGAAGACCGAGCCGAACGTGCATTTTCGCATACTGGGGAAACCTCCACGTGCCTGTCGAACCGGGTCTGGCAACGGTAACACACTCCGAACATGCAGGCTATGCTGCCCCGGATTCGATTGCAAATGAATTCTCGTTTGCTTGCCGGCTGTTCCGGCCGGCAGGACATTGCCGAAATTACAAACCAAGAGGCGCGCTCCGACTCCGTGCGGAGTTCGTCTCCAATCAGGGAGGGTGCAGCAATGCGAGGCATGTTGGCCGTATGTCTGGGCCTGGCTCTTGGCCTTCCCGTGCCGCCCTGCCGTGCCGACGATGGATCCTCTCCCCCTCCTTACACGGACGAGGCTCCGCTGGTCACCCTTGGCCGGCCCGTTCCACTCGGCGTGACCTCCCAAAAACCGGCTGCGGACAGCGTCCAGATCGACGTCCAGCTCCGTCCGGCCGCTTACCTGCCGCCCCCGCCGCCGGAAGGGACACCGAACATCCCCGCGGCCGCGATTGCCGGACCGCCTCTCGCCGCACCGCCGCCGGGAGCTGTGATTACCCCGCCGAACCCGACCGAGCAATACAACTGCGGCGTCGTCACTCGAAGCCCCGGTTCTGATCCATCGTATTGGGAGAAGTGCCGCCAATTCTTCACAGGCATTCCCGGCTATGTGAGCGAGGAAGTCGGTCGCCGGCCTCTCTTCCAGAGCGACCATGCCTTCGATGGCTTTATTTCGCCCATCACCAATCCTTTTTTCTTCGAAGACCCGCGATCCCTGACCGAGGTCCGGCCGCTGTTCCTTTACCAGAGCACCCCCATTCACAATCCGATTTTCCACGGGGGAGACATCGAATACGCCGGGCTCCAAGCACGGTTGGCGTTCACCGATTGCTTCTCGCTCGTCCTGACCAAACTCGGCGAGGTCTGGATCGAGCCGCACAATGCCACGCCGGACATCCAACCGCACGCCGGCTTTTCCGAGCTGGTGATTGGTCCTAAATACACGTTCTGGCGCGGTGAGTCGACCGGAACGTTAGCCGCGGTGGGCCTCAACCTCGATGTTCCCGCCGGCAGCCGGCAAGTGGTGCAGAATACGGGATCGCTCTCGCTGGAACCCTATTTGAGCGTGGGGCAAAGCTTTGGCCATACCAGTTACGGCACATTCCAGGCTCTCGGCACGTTCGGCTACAACTTCAGTGTCGATAGCCAGCGCAGCGATAATCTGTTCCTGAGCTTGCACCTGGACTTCGACTACGCCGGCCTGCACAAGATTTATCCCCTGGTGGAGCTGAACTGGTTTCATTACACCTCCAACGGCAAGGCACGCACTCTCAACTTTGAAGGCGGCGACTTGTTCAACTTTGGCTCGAGTCAGGTTTCCGGACATGATGATTTGTCGCTGGCGGTGGGTGGACGCTTCAAGCTGAACGAATGCTTTCAGATGGGCTTGGCAGCCGAGGTTCCTGTCACCAGCCACCGGCGGGATTTGATGGATTATCGGCTGCTCGTGGATTTGATCTTCCGATATTAGCTTCGCGATTGAGGCTCGGTTTTCCCCTCACTACAATCCGGTCATGGCCAATCAGCGGGGAGAAACGGGTGCAGAGTACATTTCTACTGGTCTGGCTCACAAACGTTTATCCTCTGTGGCGTGCCTGGCAAGCGAATCGGCAGACCAGTCTGCTTCATACCATCTACTGGGTCCTCGCCAGCTGGGTGGCATGGGGTGCGGCCGTGGGTAGTGCGGCGAGCTGGCCTTCGCTGGCCGCAACGGCAAGCTGCTATACCGCGTTGTCCTTGACCGGCTGCGGGGCGGTTGCAGTGCTCGGCGCCCGCCGTCCGGGGGTCAATGCCTGGAATATGGTGGTTGGGGCCCTCCTTGCGGTCGACCTTCTCGCATTGGCCGAGAGCTGGTTGACAGGAGGAACCTTTCGGTTCAATCCCTTTCAATGGGTTTGCGTTGCGGGCCCGGTGGCGGTGGGCGTGTTGAATTACGTGCCGACGCCGCTTGCCCCGGCGGCGCTGTCGCTGTTGCTTGGCTGCGCCCTTGAATTGATGGCCCTTGTCCTTCCGCTTGGCCGTGGGCAAGACTCGCCGGCAATCCGTGAAGTAGGCTGGATCGCTCTCGTGTTCACCCCTTGGATCGCTTTTGCCTGCCTTCGCCGGGCACCTTCGGCCGGATCTGAGTTCGATCGGACTTGGCGCGATTTTCGAAATCGGTTCGGTTTTATCTGGGGGCAAAGGCTGCGGGAGCAGTTTAATCGGTCGGCCGCCAACGCCGGCTGGCCCGTTGTCCTGCGTTGGCAAGGGCTCCGTTTGCAGTCGGGATCACAACCACCCGAAGAGTCCGTTCAAACCACCATTCTCGCCACGTTGCGAGCTCTCTTGAAACGGTTCGGCCCTGCCGCCGAACGGTCCCTGTCGGAGCGCGACGAGAATCGGACGGGAGCAGGAGATTAGTAGCCGCCCATCCCGCCCGGTCCAGCACCGAAGCGTCCCGGTGTGGTCTGGAATTGCTCGTTCGGCTTTTTCTCGAGCTGCTGCTTCTTGAATTGGCCGCTGTCCAGGGTCTCCTTGGGATAGGCGGGCGGCGCGCTGAACCGGGAATCGTCCGTAGGGGGTAGAGTGTATTCCTCGTGTAGCGGTGGCTTGATCGTGGTGTTCTGCGTTTGGCAGCCCGCCAGACCAAGCACGGCGGCGCTCAGAAAGCCTATCCCAATTCGCAATCTGCGCATGGGATCCCTCCCCTCGGCAACCCGTACGCGGTGGCGCATCCCCCAGGCCACCGGGGCAGGGACTATACTGCGGCTAGAACTCCGGTCAAGAGCAAGATGCCCAGTGAGCGGTCACAACTTGCCGGCTTTCGCCTTGGAGAAGCGATCTGCGACCGCGGTCCAGTTGACGACGTTCCACCAGGCATCGACATAATCGGGGCGTTTGTTTTGGTATTTCAAGTAATAGGCGTGTTCCCAGACGTCGACGCCCAGGACCGGCACCTGCCCATTCATGTACGGGCTGTCCTGGTTGGGAGTACTGAGAATCTGGAGCTTGCCGTCGGCCAACACGAGCCAGGCCCAGCCGCTGCCGAATCGGCTCACGGCCGCCTGTTTTAGCTGTTGCTGGAAGGCAGCAAAGTCACCGAAGGTCTTTTGGATCTCATCCGCCAGCGGCCCCGACGGTTTACCGCCACCTTTGGCCATAATTTGCCAAAACATCGTATGGTTGGCATGGCCTCCTCCGTTGTTGATGACCGCTTGGCGGATCTTCTCTGGTACCCGTTTGATCTCGCGCAACAGCTGTTCGACAGGCAGATTCTGCAGATCGGCATGCTCCTCCAGCGCCTTGTTCAGGTTGTCCACATAGGCCTTGTGATGCCGGCCGTGATGGATCTCCATCGTCATCTTGTCGATGTACGGTTCCAGAGCATCGGCGGGATAAGGCAAGGGGGGCAACGTGTATGCCATGGCGTCCTCCCATTTGAAAAGAAATGCAGGCCTCCTGCTCTGTTGATCCGTCCCCAATGAGATCCCAAATGCAGGGAGGCTCTTGAGTGATCCCTCGGACCAGCCAGACAACGACGGCTGTGCTGCGCTGGTAATTTATTCAGAATCGCTTTGAAGGCAACAGAGTTGGCGGAGTAGTTCCCGCGGAACCGGAAGTGGGACACAATTCGAGTTGATCTGATTCGCCGGTGTGCACTTATCCTCTTTTGCCGCATATCATATCACCACATTGCCCAGACGAACCCGCATCCCAGGCAGGAGTTCCTTGTGAAGCGCGTGGCAATATTTTGGCCGGGCGACTACCGTCATCGCCCGAATGAATGGGCACGGCCCCAGATCACCGAGGCGACGCACCAACTGCAAAAAGCCCTGCGCAAGCTCGGCCGCAAGCCCTATGTCCTGCGCGGCTTCCTGACCCGTCCCGATGAGGCCATCACCAAGCTTGGACCAATCGACGATCCCACCATCGGCACCTTCGTCCACTGGACCTATGGTCCTCACACCTGCGACGGCGTCGTGGGCAAAGACAATCCGCTCTTGCTGGCCAGCAATTTTTCAGGCCGGTGGCCTGGGTTGGTGGCCTTGCTCAATACCGGTGCATGTCTGGAAAGCCTCAACCGCCGCTTCTCGCGCATCTGGACCTCGGCTTCCGACTGGACCAAAGACAAAGGGTTCATGGCCCGCCTGGACGAATGGTGCTCGACCGGTCAGATTCGTTATCCGGAGGACGAGCTTCACTTCACCGCTCCCGTTAGCTTCGAGGCTCGCTTCCTGGCCGATGCCGTGGCCTCCGAGATTCACCAACGCCGCATCCTGGCATTGATGCTCGGGGATACGTCGATGGGCATGATCAATGGCTACTTTGGCCCGCGGCTGCTTTCCCGCCATGGTTTCGCCGAACATAAGGTAGACCAAGCCTGGCTTCCCGCGCGCATGCAGCAGGTCAAGCCCGATCGCGTGGACCAGGCCTTTCGGTTTGTGAAACAAAAAGGGATTCAATTCCACTGGCAAGAAGACGATGCGGCCGACTTTACCGAGGAGTCTACCCGAACGCAGCTGCGGATGTACCTTGCAGTGCTCGATTTGATGGAGGAGTTCAAGTCAGACTGCCTCGGTTGGCAATACCAGCTCGGTCTGTTGCCCGTGTTGCCGCCCAGCGATTTTTGCGAAGGGCTGCTCAATTCCACCTGTCGGCCGGAGTCGAATGGTGACGTCCTCATCACCAGTACCGAGGCCGATCAGGGCAATTTGGTCGCCATGGAGCTGATGAAGCGGCTCCTTTTGAAGAAAGGACTGCACCAGGGGGTGATGTTTCACGATGTGCGTTGGGGCGGCAACTACCAGGGCCGATGGCTGTGGGTCCTGCTCAATTCCGGTAGTTGCGGAGCCTATGCGTTCAACCACAAGCCCGAGACGTTGACCGGCGTGCACAGCTACCGTCAGCCAGCCGGCTATTTCCCTATCCCTGGAGGCACATTTGCCGGTGAGAGTCTGCCGGGCAAGATGACCTGGGCGCGGGCGTTCATCAAGAACGATGTCTTGTGGATGGATGTCGGTCAGGGAGAGGTGGTCAAGCTGCCGCCGCGGGTACGAGATGCCTGGTGGAGCGGCACAACGCGGCAGTGGCCGTTCATGGCGGCAGACCTGGGTTGCTCGATGGAAACGGTCATGGCCCACTATCTGAGCAACCACATCGCAGTGGCGTATGGCGATATTTTCGGTGAAATGGTGGCACTCAGCCAGGCACTCGGATTCAAGGTGCGGGTGATGCGCAGTCGCTGAACGACAGCGCAGAACCGGCGCGAAAGCAACAGGGAATCGACGAAGATGGACGGAAACCTGAGCCCGACGACTCCTTCACCCGGCCGGCGGCTTCGTCAAGCTTGGACTGCTCACCCGATCGCCGTGCCCGGCGTGTTCGATGCCCTGGTTGCACGGATGGCGCACCGTCTCGGCTATCCGGCGATCTATCTGTCCGGCGCGACCCTGTCGGCGGCCGCCGCGGTTCCGGATGTCGGTCTGCTCACCCTGAATGATTTCGCCGAAGCCGCGCGTTCCATCACGGTGGCGTGCCCGCTGCCGCTGCTATGCGATGCCGATACCGGCTTTGGGGAAGCGCTCAATGTGGAGCGCACGGTTAGCCTCCTCGAACGGGCCGGCGTTGCCGGCATCCATCTTGAGGACCAGCAGTTGCCCAAGCGGTGTGGCCACCTGTCGGGCAAACAACTCGTGGAGCCCGAGATCATGGCCGCGAAATTACGCGCGGCGATCCAGGCTCGTCGCGATCCCGATTTTGTGATCGTCGCCCGAACCGATGCGCGGGGCGTGACGGGCTTCGAAGACGCGGTGCGCCGAGCCCGGCTTTATCGAGACGTGGGGGCGGACGCCATTTTTCCCGAGGCGCTCGAGTCCGCCGAGGAGTTCGCCGCCTTCGCCCAGGCCATCCAGGCACCGCTCTTGGCGAACATGACCGAGTTTGGCCGCAGCCCAAATTTGGATCTGTCAACCCTGGGGGGCATGGGTTACCGAATGGTCCTCTATCCGGTCAGCGCATTTCGTGCGGCTTTGCGTTCCGCCCAGGATATCCTGGAAGCGATCGCCAAGCACGGCCACCAACGCGACTGCATCCCGCAAATGTTGACGCGGGCAGAACTGTACGACCTGCTCGGCTACGCTGATTACGAGGCCCGCGATCGGACCTATTTCGGATGAAGAGGGATTGCCAGATGCAGAATGTTCTCTCCTTTCCCAATGTGCAATCCTTGATCTTTAATTGTCAATTTTCAATTTCCCTGTCGCTAGTTCTGTTAGCCAGCGGCACCGGCTGTAACCGCCCCACTACGCCGGTCGCAACTCGACCACAGACTGGCCAGTCAGCCCCAGATCCGGCGCCGGGCTTGTTTCGCGACATGACACCCGTCTCGGGTCTCCCTTTCATGTATCGCAACGGCGAGGAAGCGGATCACCACACCATCATGGAATCGCTGGGCGGCGGGGTAGCTCTTTTTGATTACGACGGCGACGGCTGGCTCGACATTTTTGTTACGGGTGGCGGCTATTTCGATGGGCCGGACCGTCAAGAAATCAAGGGCTACCCGTGCAAGCTCTACAAGAACCTTGGCAACTGGAAATTTCAGGACGTGACCAAGGACGTCGGTCTGGATCAGCCGCTCTTTTACACTCACGGCTGTGCCGTCGCCGACTACGACAACGACGGTTGGCCCGATCTGCTGGTTACGGGCTGGGGGCGGTTGGCCCTGTTTCATAACGAAGCAGTCGATCCGCAAAACCCCGCCAAGGGCCGGCGCTTCGTCGAGGTGACGCGGAAGGCGGGCTTGACGGATAGTCAGTGGAGCACGAGCGCTGCCTGGGGCGATCTCGACGGCGATGGCTATCCTGACCTTTACGTTTGCCATTACGTCAATTGGTCCTTTGCCAACAATCCGCCTTGTCCCGGCTACAGCGATGATGTGCGCCGCGATATCTGTCCTCCCAAGGTCTTCGAGCCGTTGCCTCATGTGCTCTACCGGAATAATCGCGATGGCACGTTCACGGATGTCCGCGCAGAATCAGGATTACGAAAAGACGGGAAAGGGCTGGGCGTTTTGATGGTCGATGTGAACGGCGATGGCCGGCCGGACATTTATGTGGCCAATGATACGGTGGATAAATTCCTCTACCTCAATCGCAGTCGCCCGGGAACGATTCGCCTGGAAGAGGTCGGCTTGCCCAGCGGTGTGGCACGCGGCGAGGACGGGACCCCCGACGGCAGCATGGGACTCGATGCCGCCGACTACGATGGCCGCGGGCTCCCGTCGCTCTGGGTCACCAACTACGAAAACGAAATGCATGCCCTGTACCGCAACCGCGGCGACGGCTTTTTTTTGTTCAGCACCCAGTCATCCGGCATCGCCGCGATTGGCCGATCCTATGTCGGTTTCGGGACTGGCTTCCTGGATGTGGATGGGGACGGCTGGGAAGATCTCGTGATTGCGAATGGCCACGTGGTCCGCCATGCTCCGAACCTCCGACAACGGCCGGTGCTGTTGCGAAACCAGGGCAACGGGAGATTTGCGAATATTACGGCAGACGGAGGCCCTTATTTTCAGACGCCACACCGTGGGCGGGGTCTTGCTGTCGGCGATCTGGACAACGATGGCCGGCCGGACCTGGTCATCACCCATGTCAATGAGCCCGTGGTCCTGCTGCGCAATGAGAGCCCTCTGCATCCCTGGTTGGGCATTCAGCTCGTCGGTCGAGAGAACCGTGACGTGGTTGGGGCCAAGGTGGTGTTAGAACTCGACGGCCGTCGGCAGACGCGCTTCGCCAAAGGCGGTGGCAGTTACCTTTCCAGCGGCGATCGGCGCTTTCTGTTCGGATTGGGAACTAGCACGCAGGCCGCCCGACTGACGGTGGTTTGGCCATCCGGCCAGACGGAACACTGGGACAATTTGGCCGCCAACCGGTACTGGCGGCTGGTCGAAGGTCAATGATCCGTTTGGGGGCGGTTCTGCGAACCGCCCCCAAACGGATGACCAACATGCCGCTCAATTGCGCAGGATGATCTCGGGCATCATCAAGACCGCGCCTTCCTGCTGCATCAGCTGGAGCCGCAACAGGGCCATCTTGATTGCCTGGACGCGCTGCGGATCCAAATGTTGAAGATGCGGCAGGGCCAACCCAAACAATGATGGCTGACCGTCGATAATGGCCGCATGCGCTTTCAGGTCCAACCCCTTCGGTTCGTCCTTTTCTCCCGAAATCTCCTCCACCAGCCGTTCGAGGAAATTCTTCGGCTCGGGCACGATCCGGACATCGTAGTCCGTGAGATGGGTCTTGTCGGCCAGGTAGGTGATGGCGTCCTGAAGCGTGCCGATCTTATCCACCAGGCCGAGGTCGAGCGCTTGCTGGCCTGTGTAGACCCGGCCGCCGGCCAGCTCGTCAATCGGCTTCTTGAGGCGGTTGCCGCGGATCTCCGTGACGTGGCCCTTGAAAACGCCGTAAATCTCGTCCATCCAGGCCTGCATTTTTTCCTTTTCGGCCGGACTGAATACGTCGGCAGAGCTGAGCATGCCGGCGTTGGCGCCGCGTTTGTATTCCTTGAACGTGACGCCGATCTTCTTCCACATGGGGTTGGTGGCAAACTTGCCACTCACCACGCCAATCGATCCGGTGATCGTCGATTCATCGGCAAAAATGACATCCGAGCCACAGGCCACATAGTAGCCGCCGCTGCCCGCCACGTCACCCATGGAAACCACGAACGGTTTCTTGGCTTTGACCCGTTTCGTGGCGTCCAAAATGATTTCACTCGCGACCGCCGAGCCGCCAGGGGAATCGACGCGCAGAACGACCGCCTTGATGGAATCATCCTGGGCGGCTTCTTCCAGCGCCTTGCGGATTTCTGTGCTGCGGGCCATCTTGCTGCCGAACGCGTCCACACCACTTCCCAGCACGATGGGCCCATCCACATAAACGATTCCGATCGCACTCTTGTCCTTCTTCTTCTTTTGGCCCTCGCCCATCAGCTCGCCCATGATCTTGAAGACAGCAAACGGCGAAGAAAAATCGAGCTTCGGCGGTTTCTTCTTGCCATATTTCTTGTCGAAAACCACCTTCTGGCCATACTTGGATTTGAGCTTGGCCTCAAACGCTTGGCGATGTTCCACGGCGTCGATGATTCCCGCGGCCTTGGCTTTCTCAGCCGAATAAGGACCGTTATCGATCCAGGCGCGCACCTTGGCCGGATCCACGCCGCGTCCCTGGGCAATCAGTTTCACATAGGTCTTGTATAGACTGTCGAGCAGCCAATTTTGCATTTCGTCGGCTTGCTTGCTCGGGCCTTCTCGCAGGAAGACCTCCGCCGCACTCTTGTACTCGCCACAGGTCAGGAAATCCGGCTTGACTCCCAGGATGTTGAGCAATCCGCGCAGGTACGGCAGCTCGCCATACAGGCCGGTAATCCACAAATCGCCTGTCGGAACGACACTGATCTGCGAAGCGCCCGACAGCAGCACATACTCGCTCATCGATATTGAATCCGCATGGGTGTAGACATCCTTGCCGGCTGCCCGCAGCTTCGCCATTACTTGCCGGATTTCCTCGCGCTGAGCCGAGCCAATCGCTCCTTCTTCATGAAGGAGGACCACCGCCTTGACTGCCTCGTCCTCGGCCGCCTGCTTCATCCGGGTCACCAGATCTTTCAGCGAAACCGCCTTGGTCGAGCCGAAGGAAAAAGTCTCCTCCGCGGGTTCCTCCGTAACCGCTCCCGTCAAGCGAAACACGGCAATCGTTGGGGCGGAGGCATCGGCTTTCTTCTCGTCATCCGCCGCCCGGGCGGCCGCCCCGCAAAGAATCGGCACAAGGACCGCACTCCAGACCGCCAAATACAAACGTCGCATTACTCTTCCTCCCTTGGGATGTGGTACTCACCGCCGACCGCCGTCCTCTTATTCGCTTCCTGCCCACGTGCGTTTTGGGCTCCGTCGAATTTTGCCAGCGCAAAATACAAGCAGCCCATTGGCTGGACGTGCCCCCAGAATCGGCTCAAGTGACAATCGATTCAAATTCGAGCCATTACCCATAAGCCTATGCCGGTGGAAGGTGAAGGCAACCGTCGCGGGACAAGTGGTGGCTTTCGAGGGACCGGCTGTCCTGACCGAGGGACCGTCAAGGAACGGCTTCGAGGTATTCGATCTCCGGAAACCGCCTCCTCAACTCCAGTTCGATCCCCATGAGAACGGCCATGAGTACGCTCGGGCAGCCGCTACAGGTGTCAGGTAGACGGAGCTGGACGACGCCGTCCCGAATGTCGAGGATTTCGATCTCTCCGGTGTCCAGTTGTAGGGCTGGGCGGATCTCATCGGCCAAAACGGCAGCCACCCGTGCTTTCAAGTCGTTGCGATCGGCAGATAAAGACACCTTCTGCTCCTAACGCCACCCGGTAGCCAGCGCCTCGGCTTTCTCCACATCTTGACGCAATTGCGCGGTCAGCTCGGCCACGCCGGCGAACGGCCGGGTATCCCGCAAACGTTCGAGAAAATCGACCGCCAATACCTGTCCCACAAGATCACCCTGGAAGTGGATGAGGTGGACCTCCACCTTGCGTCCCATCTCGCGAAAGGTCGGGTTGGGGCCGATATTGGCCGCGCCCGGCCAGTGTTCCCGGCCGCGGTGAACGCGCACCGCATAAACGCCATCGGCGGGACACAACGTCTCGATCCGCTCCAAATTCGCCGTGGGAAAACCAAGGGTTCGACCCCGCTGCAGGCCGGTGGCGACTGTGCCGCGCAGTCGGTAGGGCCGATTCAGAAGCTCGGCTGCTTCGCGGACCGCTCCGCGCTTCAGTGCGTTGCGGACCCGGCTGCTGGAGATTGGCTGACCATTCCAGACCACGGGCGGAACGATCGTCAGCGCGGTTCCTGTTTGCCGGCAGAAAGTGGCAAGAGTATCCACCGTCCCTTCACGGTTGCGGCCAAAGCCAAAATTGACGCCTTCCACCAGGGCCCGGGCCGCCAAGCGCTCATGCAGGACATGATGGAAGAAATCGCTGGCGTTCAAGTGCAGCAGCGCGGTGGTCGTCCGCAGAATGAGCACTTGCTCCGCACCGCAGGCTTGGAGCAACTCGGCACGCTCGGCGGTGGTAGTCAGGACCGGCTGAAACTGTTCCGGGCGGAGGAGCTGAAGCGGGTGAGGATCGAACGTCAGCGCAACCGCAGGCCCTCGGACCGCCTCGGCCTGGCGGCGCACCTCGACCAGCAGCGCGGCATGGCCACGGTGCACTCCATCAAAGTTGCCAATCGTCACCGCACCGCCGCGGCTCGAGGCAGGAGGCATCTCATCCCAAGCAAGCGTGTGGATGGTCATCGTGTCTCTCCCACGCGCTCGGCTGGCAGGGATGCCCTGCGGGAACTCGGTCGGGTAGGAAGCCTCCAGTGACACATGATGCCAGTCTATCAAAAGCCCCATCAAGACAAAGGCTGGCTTGTCGGCCGCCCGCCGAGCGGATTCCATCGGTAGCCGAAGTGCACAGCTGGTCGCCGAGCGATTTTTTCTGCCGGTCCCTTGCTATTCCTATAGGCGCATAGTACAGTGATCCGCGGTGCCCTATCGTGCTAGATGCACGCAGTCGCTGCGCGAAAACAAGGCGTGTGGAGCACCTTTTTCTTTGCGCAGTGTCTGGCGGGTCGCGCGGGTCATCCTGCTCCCAAGTTAGGCCATCTGTGTTTCGCCCAGGATGAGGAGGACCATGTCATGCGCAGTCTCGTAGGGGCCACTGCTTTGCTCGTGCTGATGGCCGTGCCATCGGCACTGTCTCTGTGCCGGGCGGATACCGTTTACCAGCAAACCAATCTGGTTTCGGATATCCAGGGACTCGCCCAGGTCACCGACCCCAGCCTTGTCAATCCGTGGGGCGTTTCGTTCAGCGGCACGAGCCCCTTCTGGGTCTCGGACACGGGCAAGAACCTTGCCACCCTCTATGTCGTGAACGCTTCGGGCGTGAGCAAAAACGCTTTGGAAGTCGCTGTCCCGACCACTGGCAGTGGACCGCAGGGCCCCACCGGCCAGGTCTTCAACTCGACCGCTTCGGATTTCGTCATTCCCGCTGACAATGCCAAGGCGAGCTTCATCTTCTCGAACCTCAATGGCACGATTTCCGCGTGGAACGGTGGATTGACGCCGAATACCCAAGCCGTCGTGGTCGCCACGACTACCGGTGGCAACTACACGGGGCTCGCCCTCGGCGGCAACGCCTCAGGGAGTCTCCTCTATGCTGCGAACAACGCAGCGGGAAAAATCGACGTGTTCAACGGCTCGTTTGCTCCCGTCAGCCTTGGCGCCAACGCCTTTGCCAATCCCGCTGGGCTCCCGGCCGGGCTCGTGCCGTTTAACGTGCAGAACATTAACGGCAACATTTATGTCACCTACGCGCCGGCTGGCCATGCTGCTCAGACGTCGGCGGCGCAAGGACAGGGTGCCGTGGCCGAATTCGATTCGAGCGGGAACTTCAAGGCGGGTTCCTTGATCGTCGGCGGCAAGCTAGCCGCGCCCTGGGGAGTTACGGTGGCTCCAGCCAGTTTTGGCACCTTCGGCGGCGACCTGCTCGTTGGCAACTTCTCCTATGCGTTTAGCGAGATCAACGCCTACGACCCTGTGACCGGTGCCTTTCGTGGCACGTTGAGCGATGCCAATGGCAACCCGATCATTAATCAGGGCCTGTGGGCAATCAATTTCGGCAACGGCGGCAACGGCGGGGATGTCAATACGCTCTACTTCGGAGCGGGCATTATGGGAGAAACCCACGGTTTGTTCGGCGCCATCGCGCCGGCTGCCGCGCCCGTTCCCGAACCCAGCACGATCGTTCTGCTGCTGACCGGCGGATTGGTTCTGCAAGGAATCGGCTGCTGGAGGAAACGACGGGCGTAGCCTTTCCCAGAAGCACAAGCCCGAAGACGAACGTGGGAACGTGCGCCCCGATCCTGCGTTCGTCTTCGGGGTCGAGTCCCCGCGCGTTTTGCGTTCGGTAGCCATTTCCGAACGCGAAACGCGCGCGGGGAAGTTATTCTTGAAATGGTTCCCTAGACGTAGCTGGTAGAGTACCTCGAGAATGGTTTAACACCTTTTTCCATCCTTGGTACGCCATGACGTATCCGTTCACGCATTCACCACGATAATGATATTTCTACTCAGGAAGTCGCTTGCGGCAGCAGCGATGGGGGCGGCGTACCAGTAAGCACTGCTTGCGAGCATGCGGTCAAGACATCCAATACCTTCTTGCCTTGCTGGCGAAAGGTAGCCACGAGGCTCAGAATGTTGGCCACGAAACAACCACCGGCTACACTGTCGCTGCCGTAACTCGTCTTGCGCCACTGGGCGGGATGACGTTGCAGTTGTTCCGCCGCGTTGTTCGTGGGCTTGATCCCTTCGACGCGGGCAAAGGTCCAAAACGCCGGCTCCAATGCCAGCAGTTCCCGACAGGTCGCCTCCGTCTTGGCGCAGCCGCACACACGGCCGGCCTCCAGCGTCTGACGCACATGGGGACGGTACCAATTCTCAGTGCGATAAGACAACGTTTTCCGCTGTAGCGTTCCGTCCCGCACCCGATGCCAGGTATCGAACATCACGTCGGATAAGAACAGTAAGTCCTCGCCGATCTTCGTTCCGGCATTGTTGCGGTCGATCATGGCCTGAAAATCACGACGCAGATGGGCCCAGCTGGTGCGGTGGCCGCACCGGGAGCAGTGCAGGCGATGCACTTGGTATTCCGTAACCTCGGGGTGGATCGGTGGCAGTTCCAGGACTGGGTGCCGATGCGGCTGGAGATTATCGCCGCACAGGGCATAGCCGCAGTACTTGCAGCAGCTGGGCTTGCAAGCAATGATCTGGTCGGGCGGCAACAAGGGACGCTGCTGCTTGCAATGGCCGGGTTGCCCGCCGCGTGCCTTACCCGAAGGCGGTTCCGGTGGTCAGCGCTTGACCGTCGGACCATCGCTGGGCGGGGCCGGGAAGAATTCGTGGAGTTCTGATCGAGCCGCTGTCCGGGTTCCGCCAGTCGCTGCTGCAGCGTCGCGATCTGCTGCTCATAGTGTCGCACCAGTTGGCAGATTGCCGCCTGCATGGGAGGGGAGGCCTGCTGCCACAACTTCTCGGAAATCAGCGGTGACGGACTCATGTAGCTGGATTAAGTAACAGATCATATGCTGTCAACTGCGACACCTGAACCGATACCTCTTGGACCTTCTTCAAGCCGACCATTACCCGCGTGATGTGGAGTGACCGATGCCCGCGGAACCAAATGACTTCGCTACTCGGGAAGGGGACTTACAGGCCGTCACGGATGCCGAGCAGCCAACAGTTCCGCCCACGGTTCCGCCTGCCGAGCAATCCATTCCCTTGCCTGGCACCAAGGTTCGCTATTTCGGCGATTACGATCTGCTGGGTGAGATCGCCCGCGGCGGCATGGGTATCGTCTATAAGGCGCGACAGATCAGTCTCAACCGCACGGTTGCCCTCAAGATGATCCTCGCCGGCCAATCCGCCTCTGCGGTGGATGTGGAGCGCTTCCGCACTGAAGCCGAGGCGGCGGCGAATCTCGACCACCCCAATATTGTGCCCATTTACGACGTAGACGAGCACGAGGGGCAACATTACTTCAGCATGAAGCTCATTGAAGGCAGCAGCCTATCCGAACAGCTGGCACGCTTTACCCAGAACCCGAAAGCCACGGCCAAGCTGCTGTCGGAGGTAGCCCGGGCCGTGCATCATGCCCACCAGCGTGGGATTCTTCATCGCGATCTTAAGCCTGGCAACATTCTGCTGGACCGCCAAGGGCAACCTCACGTGACGGATTTCGGCCTGGCCAAACGCATCGAAGGGAGCACCCGGCAAACGCAGACCGGTGCTATCGTCGGCACGCCGAGCTACATGGCTCCCGAGCAGGCACGTTCCGAAAGGGTGCTGACGACGGTGGCAGATGTCTACGGCCTGGGAGCCATCCTCTATGAAATGCTAGCCGGCCGACCGCCGTTTAAGGCTGCGACACCCTTGGAAACCGTTTTGCAGGTTCTTGACGGGGAGCCAATGCCTCCACGCAAACTCAACCCGGGTGCGGATCGAGACCTGGAGACGATCTGCCTCAAGTGCCTGGAGAAGGAGCCTGAGAAGCGGTACGGCTCGGCCGAAGCGCTAGCCGAAGATCTCGAGCGCTGGTTGGCAGGCGAGCCGATCCGAGCGCGACCCAGCAGCGCAGCCGAACGTTTGCTTAAATGGGCGAAGCGACGGCCTGCGGCTACGGGGCTGATAGCGGTCACGGCGGCTTCTGCGCTGGGGCTCTTAACGCTCTTAGGCATCCACAACGCCCAAGTCAGCGCCTCGTTAGAAATGGCGAAGCAGCGCGAGCGCACCAACCGCCGCTATTGGTATGCCGCGGATCTCAATCTGGCGCAACATGCTTGGGAGAACCGCAAAGTGGGGCGCGTCTTGAGTCTCCTGGATCGACAAAGGCCCCGAGGCGATGAGGAAGATCTTCGCGGGTTGGAATGGCATCTCTTATGGAACCTCTGCCACAGCAATCAACGGACCGTCCGAGCGGAGGCTCGGGACCTAGCATTTTCGCCCGACGGGAAAATACTGGCTGCGGTCGGCGAAGAGGGAGTCACTCTGTGGAACCCGGTGACCCAGAGAGCGGCCGGTGTCTGGAAATTTCAACCCTTCCCTGCGGGGCTTGAACTTGCTTTCACGAGCGATGGCAAGGCGATGTTAGGCGTGTCCGTGGATACATCGGAAGAGGGATGGGGCCTCGCTGAACATCGGTGGAACATCTTGGAGGGAAAGCAGACGGTTCGGGTGTTAACAACAGCAGGTCCGAGAGGTTCACTTCCCGGGGGCATCTCACTGTCGCCAAACAGAGAGCTTCTCGCAATACTGCAGATTCCTGACGTTGAGGCTGTCATGAAGGCTATCGAGGCTCCGGACAAGATGCCCGACGTTGAGGCTGTTCTGAAGGATATGGAGGCTCCGGACAAGCAGTCGATCTTGGGTTCCGTGTCCCGAGTCTGGCAAGGGAAGATTGGACTTGTGCGTTTGAACGACGGCCATGAAATGACCGTTCCATTGTCCAGTTTTCAACCCCAATGCGCCTGTTTCTCTCCGGATGCTTCCCTGCTCGCGCTCGGAGGCAGGGCTCTGAAGAACTTGGAACAACAGTGTACCGTAGTTATCTTGGAAGCAGGTACGGGGAAGGAAAGAGCTCGAATTCCGCTGCCAGGGGATGAGCCAGATGAAATCAAGGGAATGACCTTCCTTCCAGACGACCAAAGCTTGGTCGTCGCGATGACGCGGAAAATCGAGCTCTGGGATATGAATCGGCGGCAGTCTCTACACACATTCCCCGGGACGGCTGGACTCTTTGCCTGTTCGGCGGATGGGAAGATGCTTGCTTCCGCGGATCAAGACAATCAGATCCTCATCTGGGACACGGCCAGCGGTCGGCTAAAAGCCAGCTTTCTCGGGCATACGGGGCGGATCGTTTCCTTAACTTTCAGTCCCGATGGCCAAATGTTGGCCTCGTCCAGCACCGATCAGACCATCAGGCTCTGGGAAGTAGCCGCACGACAGGGTCCGGTCCGATTGCACAGTGAAGGGATCGAGGATTTCCAGGGGAGCTGGTTTACTCCCAATGGACAAGAATTCCTTATTCAGAGCAGGACTCATCTTGCCCTCTGCGATCCGGTCACGGGAAAAGAAAAGGCGGGAGGCCGCCGGAAGGCATCGGGTGTTATGGGCGCTCCGTCGGCACTGTCGGCCGATGGACGCTTCCTGGCATTTATCAACATGCGGATGCCTTTTCTGGGCCAGAAGCCGCCGAATGGAAACGCATCCGGGCAAGGTCAGGAGCCGCGCCTTAACGCGGACGAGAAGGCGTTCGTCCATCAACTTACCGTGTGGGACCTCGGTACGGGCGTGGAACGCGTGCTGGCAGACGTGTCCAAGGTCCGTCCCGATTGCCTTGCGTTGGCACCCGATGGGAAAACGCTCGCCGTTGGGAATAATAACGGGATCACGGTTTACGATGTTCCCAGCGGCACCTCCCGCAACATTGTCCGGCAAACGGGTTGCCCTGTGGACCTAGCTATTTCCCCAGACGGAACCAACCTGGCTGCGCGCTGGAGTGATGCCGCAGTCACCCTTTGGGACGTCGGGACCACTCAAGAACTGATCACGATTCCACGTTCCTCCGTTGATAGGTCATCCAAGCCATCGCCAAATAGGCGCATCGAACGGGGCTTTCCGGGAGATTATTTTGGCGGGACACTGGTTTTTGCGCCGAACGGCCGAGCCATCGCTTTCGATGGCCCAAGCGGACAGATTGGCGTGTACAACGCCAACACGGGTGACCTCGTTCGTCTCATCAAGACGGAGAGCGATCAGCTTAGCTGCCTTGCCTTTTCGGCCGACGGTAAACGAATCCTTTCTGTCGGACAGTCATCGGGACAGCCCGAGGAAATACGGGTCTGGGACATGGAAACCGGGTTGGAACTTCTGACTTGGCCCATGCGTCCGGAGCGGAATTCCGGGCTCGTTATCAGCCCTGATGGGGGACACGTCGCAATCGTAAGGGACAAAGAGGTCCAGCTTTGGGACACTCGGCCGCAAGCCCCGGAGTAGGCGAGGGGAAAGGACGGAGAAGAACGGACAAGCATCAAACTATGTTCAGCGAGGGAACCTGCTAACCCGCCTTCTGTCCCGACGAACCGATTTGCGATCAATGAGCTATCCTCCGGATTGACGTGGGCGACTGCACGCCTGAATGGATACCGCCATGACTGCCGTCAAGAACAAGGTCGCTGCCACGCCCAGCCATCGTGCCGTCCCCGTGCCGAACACCACCGTCGCATTAAAGGCCATGAACCCAAGGAAGCCTTGTACCGCCCACTTGAGAATACGTGGCTGGGAACCATAGCGGTCCAGACCGCCCCACCACCAGATGACCTCCGCTGCCCATACCAAGGTGAAAACATAATTCGCATACAGCCCGCCACCCCATGCAACGCCCACGACTTCCGCCGTCTGTTGGGCCGTGACGGCGTAGGCCAACCCATGGCTCCAATGGTGGTAGAACTGGAATGCACAGGCGACATGGACGAGGAAAAGGAGGCAGCCGGCGGTCCAAGCTCGGCGTGCCCAGGCTAGCCGGGCTCGAATTTCCTTCGCATCAATTAGAAAGGTCAGCCCGACGACATAGAGCGCGAGAGCCAGGATGGCACTCCAGCGCGTAAGGAATTCTGGCAAGTTCATCGGCCAACGAGTCCCTGTGCGGCTCGAACGGTTCCGAACCACTCTCAGTCAAGGCCGTGACGGTCCTTCTTCCTTGTCCTTCTCCGGCTTGAGGTGCGGGAATACGAAGGCGGCTCGCACCGGCGCAGGCATCGGAGAATCCGCTCCGCGGACAGAACGCCAGATCACCTCACCCAAGAGCAAGTCATCGGCCGCATCCTCTTTGGTCAAATCGAACCGCTCGGAAATCTCCGCGCCCCAGACGCCCGCCAGATTGGTGGCCTTCAAGTCGGTCTCCGGAACAGTGTGTTCGTAGGGCCGGGCGTCGCCTTGAACCTGGAAGGAGTTGTACATGGGCCGAGCAGCGGCGTCAAACTGGCTCATCGGCTGGAGGCCCAAAATCAGCTCCATGGTCCGCAGCATGCTGCTGGTCGAATACAAGGTCGAATCCACCTGGCCACGCTTCGCATACGGACTGATCACCAGCGCCACGGTACGGTGCGCATCCACGTGATCCGAGCCGTTTTGGGCATCATCCTCCACGACGAAGATGGCGGTGTCCTTCCAAAACGTCGACTTGCTGACCGCTTCTACGAGCCGGCCGAGCGCCAGATCGTTGTCGGCGACCATGGCGATGGGCGTCGCTTTGCCGACCCGAGTGCCGGCCGTGTGATCGTTCGGCAGGCGGAGCACCGTGAAGCGAGGCAGCTCTCCTTCTTTTTCAAAACGGGCGAGTTCCTCCAGAAAGCGATCGACGCGTTTCTGGTCCGGATAATCCAGGTCAAAGCCACGGAACCAGGGATCAAAATGCTCCTCCAGTGCCTTGACGCTGGCCTTGCCGGGATCCTTATCCGTTTTGCCGTTGATTATCCATTCGCCATAACTGCGATAGCTCACGCCGGCTTCCGCGCACCGATCCCAAATGTACCCGCCCGCTGGCCGGGCGATGGCATCGACGTGGCCCTCAGCGGGGTAGGTTAATTTCTTCTTGGAGCCGCTCCGGTAGACGAGCGGCCAAACCTTTTCCACAAAATCGGTCGCATAGGCCCCCATCGACCATTCATGGCCGTCCGCCGAGACTTCACCCTCGCAGTAGAAATTATCCAACAGCACGAACTGCCGCGCTAACCGATGGTGGTTCGGCGTGATCTTCTCCGGAAACAGACACAAGTTCGGATCGCCATTCCCTTCTTTCATGTCGCCGAAAATCTGATCATACGTACGGTTTTCCTTGATGATGTACAGGACGTGCTTGATCGGGCTGGCGTCGCCGGCCTTCTGGGGGATCGGATTGGCTGCCGCCGGTTCGGCCGACACGCGCTCGTCGGCCCGCAAAGGGCTACAAGCATAGGCCTGCTTGCTGTACTCCGCCATACGGTCGGGAGTCGGCAGCTCAATGACGCCCAACGTCCCCCGGAACAGACCGGCGATATATTGCTCGACGCTCCGAATATTCCGCCGCAGCGGATTGGGGCCCTGTGGGTTGGCCAACGACATCATCCCCTTGGCGTTGGCCACGTAAATTCGCTTCTTGGCGGGATGGAATCGTACACAGGTCGGATACCATCCCACCGGGATGAACCCGAGCGGCTTGGCGTAGCCCGGCTGGGCGACGTTGAACACGGCCAAGTTGTTGGCATCGGCATTCGCAACCAGCAGAAGCTGTCCATCGGGAGTGAGGCAGAGGCTGCTGGGCGTATTGCCCGCCCGGGCCGTGGGGTAGAGCGAACACGAGATCGTCTCCAGCCCCTTGCCGCTGGCCACATCGAGCACGGATACTTTTGTCGAATTCGCACAGGCCACGAAAAGCGTCTTGCCGTCCGGCGATAACGCCATCTCGGTCGGATGCTTCTCCGTGGGCCAGGTGGCAACCTGGCGCCGTTCCGTCACATCGAGCACGGCGATTGCCGACCGATTCCAGAGGCTTACGAACAGGCGTTTGCCTGCCGGGTCGACGGCGATGGCATAGGGATAGCTGTGCTGTTCGAGGGTTATGGAGGCCCGTTTCTCCGGCGACTCCAGGGGAACGACGCAGACGGCATCGCCCCAGGTCCCCGCGGCAAAGAGGGTTTTCCCCTGGGCATCGACGGCTAGGCCGCCGGGGACAAATTTCTCCGTCTCCTTGGCAATGGCAATCGTTTTGTGGCGGAAAAGAGAGCCATCTTCGAACTGGTAGGAGTGGACAACTTCGAATTCGCCGCCGCTGGCGAACAGGGTTCGGCCGTCCGGCGCGAAGCAGAGCCCGTAAAACGTCTGCGGAATGGCAACGCGCGTCACGATTTTGTCGCTTTGCAGGTCGACGATCACCGCTTCATGTTCGCCATACCCGGCGTGGAGAACGGCGAGCCAGCGGCCGGTCGGGTGCAGGGCGAGGTTGACCGGAAAATCGCCCAGGGCAAGCTGTCTTCCTGCAGGCCGCAGCGACCACTGGTTCGGAAGCAGGACCGCCCCCCCAGGTTGGATTCCGGGGAGGAGGAGCGGTGCGTTTCTCTCGCCGCCGGAAGCGGGCGAGGGTGGCGGAATCCGTTCCTGAGCCGAGCCGGCGGCGACGATCGTGCAGACCCCCAAAAGGATGACAATGACAACGAGTAGGTGGCGGAGCATGGATTTCCTCGCGCTGGAGTGTAAGTCATGGGCAATATACAAAACCCCCGGACACTGCCCACTGCTCGGTCTGCCATCGAATCGTTATACTGACCGCCAGACGCGAAACCCTGTGCAGGGTTTGATCCGTTGATGCCTCTCTCCTAGGTGACCAACGCCATGACCACGACACGACTGCTGGCTGCCATCCTCGTCGCCTCCGCAATTCCCCTTGCCGCGTCCTCCCTCAGTGGGCAGGAGAAAAAGCCGGTTCGCACATTGGGAATCATCGAACGCAACGACCCCCGTTTTGACAAATTGATTGCCCCCGGAGCCACCTTGGAAATCTTGGCCGGCGGCTTCGATTGGGCCGAGGGTCCGGTATGGGTATCCCGAGACGGTGGCTACCTGCTCTGTTCGGACATTCCCAAGAACAGCATCATCAAGTGGCAAGAAGGAAAAGGCAAAAGCGTCTTCCTGAAGCCCAGCGGTTACCTGGGCAGCGAAGACCGGTTGCGGGAGCCCGGTTCCAACGGCCTGACTCTCGATTCGGAAGGACGGCTCGTGGCTTGCGATCATGGCGAGCGCCGGGTGTATCGCCTCGAAAAAGACAACAAGACGAAAACGACTCTCGCCGACCGTTACCAGGGGAAACGCTTCAATAGTCCGAACGATTTGGCATACAAATCCAACGGCGATCTGTACTTCACCGACCCGCCGTACGGCTTGATGGTCAAGGGATCGGAGGGTTTTCCCGGCCGGGAGCTCGATTTCTGTGGCGTTTACCGACTGGCCAAAAATGGCACGCTGACGTTACTCACCAAGGAAATGAGCCGGCCCAATGGGATCGCCTTTTCACCGGATGAGAAAACGCTCTACGTTGCCAACTCCGACCCCGAGAAAGCCGTGTGGATGGCGTTCGAGGTGAAGGACGACGGCACGCTGGGCCAAGGGCGGGTTTTCTTTGATGCGACGAAATGGGTCGCTACCAAGAAAGGCTTGCCGGATGGCATGAAAGTGGATCGCGACGGCAACCTGTTCGCAACAGGACCGGGCGGGGTCCTGGTGTTCGCGCCGGACGGCCATCATCTCGGCACGATTGCCACCGGCGTGCCCACGGCAAACTGTGCGTGGGGCAACGACGGGAGTGTCTTATACGTGACCGCCGATAAGGATCTGTGCCGCATCAAGACGTTGACCAGCGGCAGGAAACCTTAGGACATTCATCCGATCGGCTGGAGATCATCACCGAATCCGCAATCGTGTCGGGACTCTCTGCTTCGCGGCGGTTGGCAGAATCGCGCCATTCTGCCAACCGCCGCGTACATTCGTTTCCTGCACAAATTCAGCCACAATTCTGCGCGAAAATTAGTTGCAGTCAGGCTCCGATCTGTTATGATCGGATGTTCGCGACGGAGATCGATTCCATCTCTCAAGATTGGCTTCGGTCGCCCGGATCTTACCGAAACGTCGAAAGTTTTGTATAGGCAACGACGCCATGAAGCCCAGCTCCCACTTTCCTCGTCCCGGCAAGGGCCGGGGTACGTCCTCACCATGTCGTAAAGTTCCCCTCCAGGCGGAACAATTAGAAGATCGGTGGCTGCTAAGCAGAAGCGTGCTGAGTCTTGACAGCTCTTGGCTATTCCTCCGTCAGGATGTGGCTGGGGCTTCCGCTGCCGGCTTTAACGACTCGGCCTGGACGGCCGTCACTTTGCCGCATACCTGGAACAACCTGGATGGACAGGACGGCGGCAATGATTATTACCGCGGTACGGGCTGGTATCGCAAATACTACACCGTGCCTACCAACCTGGCTGGCCAAGAATTGTTCCTCAAGTTCGATGGCGCCAACTATACGACCGATCTGTACGTCAACGGCGCTTTCGTCGGCGAGCATCAAGGCGGCTTCGCGGCCTTCTCGTGGGATATCACACCTTACGTCACCGTCGGCGCTACCAACGTTTTTGCCGTAAAGGTAAACAACGTCTTTAACGCCGTCGCCGTGCCGCTAAGCGGAGATATCACCTGGGATGGCGGGCTGTATCGCCATGTCAATCTGATCGCGACCGATCCCTTGCACATTAGCCTCACCGATTATGCCTCGCCCGGCGTGTACCTCCAGCAG
>Ga0070734_10001985_pt1 | contig 26934 bp, 23 predicted proteins | sample Coa_R1_8_FD_66444 | JGI IMG/M metagenome (GOLD analysis project Ga0070734, IMG submission 66444) | Surface soil microbial communities from Centralia Pennsylvania, which are recovering from an underground coalmine fire - Coalmine... | ecosystem: Environmental > Terrestrial > Soil > Unclassified ... | reverse complement strand
CGACACCATCGAAACCGAGCTGATGCTGGCCGATCTTGACAGTCTGGAGCGGCGTCTCGACGGACTCGAGAAGAAGGTGAAGGGGGGCGATGCGGAGGCGAAGCTTACCCTCGACCTCGTCAACCGCTCGCTCGCACTGCTGCGCGACGGCAAGCCGGCGCGGTTCGTCATCGTCAAGCCGGACGAGGAAAAGGCGTTCCGCGGCCTTGGCCTGCTGACGTCAAAACCTGTCCTCTATGTCTGCAACGTTGACGAAGCCTCGGCCGCGACCGGCAATGATTTCTCCCGCAAGGTCGAGGAGCGCGCCAGGCAGGAGGGCGCCGGTGTGGTCGTGATTTCGGCCCAGATCGAAGCCGAGATCGCAGTGCTGCCGGCCGCCGAGCGCGCCGAGTATCTGGCCGCAATCGGGCTCAATGAGGCCGGGCTCGACCGCCTCATCCGCGCCGGCTACGGTCTTCTCCGTCTCCTCACGTATTTCACGGCGGGGCCGAAGGAAGCGAAAGCCTGGACGATCACACGCGGCACCAAGGCGCCTCAGGCGGCGGGCGTCATCCACAGCGATTTCGAGCGTGGCTTCATCCGCGCCGAGACCATTGCGTATGACGATTACGTCGCGCTCGGCGGCGAGGCCGGGGCCCGTGATGCCGGCCGGTTGCGCCTCGAAGGCAAGGATTACGTGGTAGCCGACGGCGACGTTATGCATTTCCGCTTTGCGACTTGAAGCGATATTCCACACATGCGCGCCTTCGAGGATTTCAAGGTCGGCGACATCATGGAATTTGGGCCGCACGCTATCACGGCCGCGGACATCAAGTCCTTCGCGACGCGGTTCGATCCCCAGCCGATGCATCTTGACGAGGCTTCCGCGCAGAATACCGTCGTGGGCGGGCTGTTGGCGTCTGGCCTGCACACGGCGTGCCTGCATATGCGTCTGTTTGCGGAAGGCGTCCTGCGCGACAGCACCTCCATGGGCAGCCCCGGGGTCGAGGAAGTGCGGTATCTCGCGCCGGTGCGCGCCGGCGACAGTCTCATCCTGCGGATCGAGATTGTCGGCACGCGGACATCCAAGAGTCGTCCCGAGATGGGGCTCGTCAAATTCCGCAGCCGTATGGTCGGCGCCGACGGCAAGCCGGTGCTGGAGATGATCGCGACCCTGATGTTTGGGCGGCGCGCCGCGGCAGGCGGCTGAAGCGTTTTGGACGATGTGTGTATGTTCAGGCGTCATGGGCGGGCTTGATCCGCGCATCCATCGGCAAGAAGCGCTTGCTGCCGCTGAACCGCCGGGTCAAGCCCGCGCATGATGGCAGTGGGGAAAGGAACCGGCGCGTTGACTTATTTCGAGGATCTTCGCGTAGGCACTCGCACGGAAGTCGGCAGCCATACCTTTACGGCGGAGGAGATCAAGGCCTTCGCGCGCGAATTCGATCCGCAGCCATTTCATCTCGATGAGGAGGCGGCGGCGCGCTCGCATTTCGGCGCGCTGTGCGCCTCCGGTTGGCACACGGCGGCGGTTTGTCTGCGTTACGTCGTGTTGGAACGTCACCGGCAGCAGGCCGAATTACGCCAGCGCGGCGAGCCGGTCGCGAGGACGGGCCCATCACCGGGTCTGCGCGATCTCAAATGGCCGAGACCGGTCTATGCGGGCGACACCATCGCGTTCGCCCAGGAGATCGTGGAGCTACGCACCCTCGCGAGCCGTCCCGACGTTGGATTGCGCATCGCACGCAACACGGGCACCAACCAGCGCGGTGAATTGGTCTATTCGGTGCTCAGCAGCACCTTTATCGAGCGACGTAAACGTGGCCTGGATGCCGCACAGCTGCAGGCGGGACTGACCGGCGCGAGATCCGGGACCTCTGATTAAGCAACAGGATGCTTCCCCGCGGGCGTGAGCCCGAGCTGCCGGGGATGAGCGACCATTGTGGTCGTTGCGGGCGTCAGGGGCACGCGGGTGCGCAAAACCGGGGCTACCAAGGGTTGCCCTGGCGGACAATGTCATTCTCAAATGTGCGCGAAAGCGGCCACCATAGGAAAACATTCTATTGATCATCCGCCTTGCGGAGGCGAAAATCTCACCCTAATTACGCCAAGAACCAAGTTCGCAGGGAGGAACTGATGGAACTCCTCAAGCTCGTCGCACTGGATCGAGACGACCTGGAGGTGGTCTCCACGCATCTGCAGGATGCCACGCTGAGCGTCGGTGATGTCCATTGGCGACCTGCCGAAAGGCGGCTGGTCATGAGTTTGGCGCGATTCGACTGGGAGGGCTCACTCTGTGAGTGTGCGCAATTTCAGCGGCGCCGGACGGCGCTGCGGTTTGACCGCGTCAACAGCATCAAATGCCGAAACGTCGATTGCAAGGACAAGCAGGCAATGCTCAACCTGCTGGCGATCGAATTCGACGAGAACGATCCGCCTGGGGGCGTGGTTACGTTGATCTGTTCCGGAGGCGCCGCGTTGCGGCTTGAGGTCGAGTGCCTGGAATGCGAATTGGTCGACCTCGGCCCGGTGTGGACCGAGACGTGCCGCCCCATCCACACCGAAGACGCCGACGACGCTAGGACGGCGTGAGCGCGACGCTGCGATACAGCGATACAAAACATCAGCAAATCCAAACGAAATAAGCGCGAGTGCGATGGTGTTCCGTGGTGACGGTATGCCGCGGATCGCGCGCCTCCGTTCCGGAACCATCCGGGACAGGCTGCGTTTGGCTCGCAGCCGAAAGGAGGCAAGCATGCACAAATTAATTCTAGCGGTCGCGGCCATGGCAGCACTATGCGTGCCGGCCGTGGCGCAAGAGGGCGGCGCCAGCGGACAATCCCAGAACGGGCAGCACATGCAACCGCAGCCGGGCATCTCTTCGGGCGCACAGACGCGGGCAGGCCAGGAAGTTTCGCCGCAGCAGTTGAGTACGAGCCAGGTACGCGAAATACAGCAGGCCTTGGACAAGAAGGGAGAGAAGGTCCGCGTGGATGGCAAATGGGGACCCGATACCGAGGCAGCCCTCAAGAAATTCCAGCAGTCGCAGAACATGAGTGCGCAACGCGGCGAGCTGGACTCCTCAACCATCATGGCGCTCGGGCTCGAACCGTCAGGCTTTGGTCTCGCCGGCACGAGCGAAACCACCGGTCAGGCGCCACGCGGCAACTCGCAGCAGCGGACGCCGCCCAGCCCGCAGAACATGCCGCAGCAAACTCCGCCTCAGGGCGGCAATGGCCAGCCGAAATAAACCAAACCCCATCGGATGGTGTGTCGAGTTAACCCGCGGGCTTCGCCCCGCGGGTTATGCGTTCACGAGCGACCCTGCATATCGCGGCGGGGAGTTGAGTTGATATGAGTAGGCCGAGATAGCCGGGGGTCGGCCTCCCGAGTTGGCGAGCGGAAGATCGCGTGGCTCTGCGGGGCTGCGTTGAGGGTTGACGCCGCGCCCATTGCCGGGCCATTGGAGCCAAAGACGTCTTCGAAGCGCTTGCAGATCGGCTTAAATGACATTTACCGAAGAAGAGAATTTCCTGTTCCGGCGAATGAATACCCATTCCCGGTTATTTTTGCCGTTGTCGCGCAATTCTTGCGGCGGGGCCTGAGCCATGCCGATCCGCCTCGACAGTCGCACTGATGACTTTGCCGTGCGGTTTGCCGCCTTCCTGGCGACCAAGCGCGAGGCCGCCGCTGATGTAGAGGAGGCGGTGCGCGTCATCATCGGCGACGTAGCGGAGCGCGGCGACGACGCCTTAATCGCCTACGCGCGCAAGTTCGATCGGCTCGACGTTGAGGCGTCCGGCCTGCGTGTCACGTCGGCCGAGATCGAAGACGCATTTGCCTCCTGCGATCGGAAGGCCCGCGATGCGTTGGCGCTGGCGCGCGACCGCATCGAGGCATATCACGGCCGGCAAATGCCGCGCGAGGAACGCTTCACCGACGCCCTTGGGGTCGAGCTTGGCTGGCGTTGGACCGCCATCGCGGCGGTCGGCCTTTATGTGCCGGGCGGCACCGCGGCCTATCCGTCTTCGGTGCTCATGAATGCGGTGCCAGCGAAGGTGGCGGGCGTCCCGCGGCTCGTCATGGTCGTGCCGGCGCCGGATGGCCGCCTCAACCCGCTGGTGCTTGCTGCCGCGAAGCTTGCCGGGGTTGATGAAATTTACCGGGTGGGCGGCGCGCAGGCGGTGGCGGCGCTTGCCTATGGCACCGCAACGATCGCGCCGGTCGACAAGATCGTCGGACCTGGCAACGCCTATGTGGCGGCAGCGAAACGTCTGGTGTTCGGCAGGGTCGGTATCGACATGATCGCGGGCCCGTCGGAGGTGCTGATCGCCGCCGGCAAGGGTGCCAATCCGGACTGGATCGCGGCCGATCTGCTGGCCCAGGCCGAACACGATACCGCCGCGCAGTCGATTCTGATCACCGACGATGCGGCACTTGCGGGCGAGGTGGAGCGCGCGGTCGAAGCCCAGCTGGCGACGCTGCCACGTGCCGAGGTGGCGCGGGCGTCATGGCGCGATTTCGGCGCCGTGATCCTGGTGCGGCGGCTTGAAGAGGCGGCACCTCTGATCGACGCGGTAGCGCCCGAACATCTCGAAATTATTGCCGATGACGCCGAACGCCTCGCCGGAGAGGTGCGCAATACCGGCGCGATCTTTCTCGGCCCCTATACGCCCGAGGCGATCGGCGACTATGTCGCCGGCTCGAACCACGTGTTGCCGACCGCCCGTTCGTCCCGATTCTCCTCCGGATTGGGCGTGCTCGATTTCATGAAGCGCACCTCGATCCTCAAATGCGGTCCGGAGGAGTTGGCACGGCTCGGCCCGGCGGCGATCGCGCTCGGAGAAGCGGAGGGCCTTGCTGCCCATGCGCGCTCGGTCGCGATCAGGCTCAACCGCTAATGACTCCGGCGGAACACGGCAAGCGCCTCGTTAAGGTTTCGCTTGATGAGGACAGCATCGGCCCCGGCAATCGCGACGTCGAGCACGAGCGCGCCGTCGCGATTTACGACCTGGTGGAGGACAACTCCTTTGCGCCGGTTGGGCATGAGGGCGGCCCCTATTGCCTCAAGCTGCAAGTCGACGGCAACCGGCTCATCTTCGACATCCGCACCGAGGACGACCAGCCGGTCGTCGCCCATCATCTGTCGCTCACGCCGTTCCGCCGCCTCGTCAAAGACTATTTTCTGGTTTGCGAGAGCTATTACCAGGCAATCCGCACCGCGACCCCGAGCCAGATCGAGGCGATCGACATGGGGCGACGCGGGCTTCACAACGAGGGCTCGGAGCTTCTGATGGAGCGGCTTAAGAATAAGGTCGTTGTCGATTTCGATACGGCGCGACGACTGTTCACGTTGATCACTGTGCTCCACTGGAAGGGATGAGGAATGCCGGATCGCCTGCGCCCCCAGGCGGTGCTGTTCGCCTGTGGGCTCAATTCGGTGCGCTCCCCCATGGCGGCCGCGTTGTTCCGGCATATGTTCGGGCACACGGCTTATGTGGGTTCGGCGGGCGTGCGTCGTGGCGAGCCCGATCATTTCGCCATCGCCGTCATGGACGAAATCGGCCTCGATATCTCCATGCATCGTCCAATGACCTTCGAAGAGCTCGAAGACTGGGAGGGCTTCAACTTCGACCTCATCATCACGCTTGCTCCGGAAGCCCACCATAAGGCCCTCGAGTTGACCCGCACGGTCGCAGCCGAGGTCGAATATTGGCCGACTCCCGATCCGACTGCCCAGGAGGGCAACCGCGAGCAGCGGCTCGACGCCTATCGGGCCGTTCGCGACCAGCTCATGCGCCGCATCAAGGATCGCTTCGCCGCTGTGCCGGCGGGCAATGAATAAGAGCTTCATTGCGCTGGGGGCAATCCTTTACGTCGGCGCCCCGATGGTGGCGGCGCACCTTATTCGCCGACCCGAAAAGTGAAATTGCCGTTGACCTTGTGGGTGTCGGATGACATTGCCCGCCATTCGACGGTGTAGACGCCCGGTTCCAACGGCGGCAACGAAACACGCACGATGGTGCGGTCGGACTTATCGACGTGCGCATCGGCCTTGTCGACCTGCTTGCCGGCGGAATTGCGGATGACAGCAGAACTGAACGCCGGCTCCAGTCTTTCATTGAATTTGAGCGTCACTTCGTTTGGTGCGGATTTGACTGTGCCACCTTCTGCCGGGGTGGCGCGGACAAGATGAGCGTGTGCAAGCGCCGCAACAACTCCCGACAGGGATAGCGTGACGGATGCGATCGTAACCATGATTGTGCGCTGAAGTGTCATAGCAGGTCCTCCCTATGGGGTGTGAGATTAATACGAGCGCCTAAGCGAGACGACGCCGATCGTCGCGCCGCGCTACTTTGCTTTTTCGATCTTCGTGACAGTGAATTGGCCGTTGACCTGATCGGCATCGAATTTGATCTTGTCGCCGGCTTTTACCGCTTTGAGCATCGCAGGATCCTGCGCCTTGTAGACCATGGTCATGCCCTGATCCATCCCGAGTCTCTTGGCCGGACCGTGCTTGATGGTGATCTTGCCCGTGGGTTGATCGACTTTGGTGACTTGCCCATCGATCAGGGCGGGCTGCGCCATGACGCTTTGCGATCCTATGCAAAGCGCCAGCGTGAAGGCGAAAGGTGTGATGCTTTTCATGTCTTCCTCCTTTCGATGATGTGAATTGGATTTGCCCCCTACCGTGTCTTCATTTTCGCTGCTCTGGGCTGGATTGCGCCGAACGCCTGGGAGTGAGGAATGGGATTGTTGGCCGCAACTTTGATCTCGTATGCGACCGTCCCCTCCGGATTTTTGTACGGGCCTGGATCACCGTAATCATTCGCGCCGAGGTCTTCGCGCACCTTCATGAGAGTAAACATGCCGCCCATCTCGATCGGGCCGAACTGTCCAAAGCCGGTCATCATGGGGAGCGTGTTGTCCGGCATCGGCATCTCCATCGACCCCATAGCGGCCATGCCGCCCGAACCCATCGGGTGGAAATCGGGGATCACCCGGCGAGCGTTGGCCAGCTCCTTCGGGTTGATGCCGATGAGATTGCGGGTGTTGTGGCCCATAGCGTTCATCGTGTGATGCGACTTGTGGCAATGGAATGCCCAATCGCCGGGAGCATCGGCGAGCACGTCGAAAGCGCGGATCGCGCCGACCGGAACGTCGGTCGTCGTCTCGGGCCAACGGGCACTTTCCGGTATCCAGCCGCCGTCCGTGCATGTCACCGCAAAGCTGTGGCCGTGGAGATGGATGGGATGGTTGGTCATGGTCAGATTGCCGATGCGCACGCGAACGCGGTCACCAAGCCGCACCGGCAGCGCATCGATCCCGGGAAACACGCGGGCGTTCCAGGTCCACATGTTGAAGTCGGTCATCTCGGCGACCTTGGGCAGATACGTACCGGGGTCGATTAAATAGGAACTCATGATGAACACGAAATCACGGTCCACGCGGTGGAGCTTCGGATCGCGCGGGTGCACCACGAACATTCCCATCATGCCCATCGCCATCTGCACCATCTCGTCGGAGTGCGGGTGGTACATGAAGCTGCCGCTGCGCCTGAGTTCGAACTCGTAGACGAAGGTCTTGCCCGGATCGATGTGCGGCTGCGTAACCCCGCCGACGCCGTCCATGCCGTTCGGCACCAGCATGCCGTGCCAGTGGACGGTGGTGTGCTCGGGCAGCTTGTTGGTAACGAAGATGCGGACCTTGTCGCCCTCGACGGCCTCGATTGTCGGTCCGGGCGATTGCCCGTTGTAACCCCACAGGAACGCTTTCATGCCGGGCGCAAACTCGCGCACTACGGGCTCCGCCACGAGGTGGAATTCCTTCCACTCGCCGTTCATGCGCCAGGGCAGCGTCCAACCATTTAGAGTCACGACCGGCTGGTACTCCGGCCCGCTTGATGGAAACAGCGGCGGCTGCATCGAATTCGCGGTCGTGGTCGGTGCGTCCGGAATACTCGCGGCTTGCGTGCGGCCGCTGATCGCGTGAGCGCCCATAAACAGGGCGCCAGCTCCCAACAGGTTTCGTCGCGATAGCATTGTCTCGGCTCCTCAGTCGCTTGCCGCGAGGCCTGACCCTGTTGCAACCCGAGCCGCGTTGCTCGTTGGCGCAAAGTTGCCGCCGACCACCGCGGCATCGAGATTGGCGCTCGCCAGCCAGAAGTCTCGCTGCGCCTCGATCGCCGCCACGTTCACGGCGATCCGCTGTCGCGCTTCGGTGAGCAGTGAGAAGACATCGATCTGCATCGCGCCATATCGCAACATCGTTTCATTAGTAATGACCTCCCGCAGCGGCAATATCCGGTCCCGGTAGTGCATCGCGATGTCGTAGCGGGACCGATAAGTCCGGTAGGCGTCGCGCGCTTGCGACCTTACATTCACGGCCTTTTCGGTCAGCCGGTTCACCGCCCGCATGTAAGCCTCGCCGGCCTGGCGCAGCTGAACCTCACCGAAATCGAAGAGCGGCACTTGAAAGTCGATCTCGACACCGCCGCCGGAGCCGCGGATGCCGCCCGCTTCGCGCTGGGTCCGCGAGATGCCGGCGACATCGAGCAGATTGATGAAGCGCGTTGCGCTTGTCAGTCCGTAGGATTTGGCCAGGGCATCAACCTCGATGCGGGCGATCTGGAGATCCACGCGCCGGCGGACCGCCTCCACCTCGATTGCCGGCAGGTTCTTCGGCCGCTTCGGCAACGCCGGCAACGTCTTCGGGAGAGTGAAGCCAAGATCACGACCCCAAAGCCCAAGCGAGCGCACGAGCGCCTCGCGGTCGCTCGCCGCCTGTTGGTCAGCTGTTGCAAGCTGGGCCGAAAGCTCGAGGTAGAACGATTGCTCGCGGGCCTGGTCGAGCTTGTTCATGGCGCCGGTCTTGCCAAGTTCCGTCGCGAGCTTTGCCGAGGTTTCGGCAGCCGAGCTGGCCTGACCAAGGAATGCCAGCACCTGGCGCGAGGCGACCGCCCGATAATAGTTGCGCCGGGTATCGAGGCCTACCCTGAGCGTTTCGTCCGCTGCATCCAGCTGTGCTTGACGAAAACGATCGGCAGCGATCTCCGCTCGCGCCGGCAAAGTCGCGAGCGCCAGAACGTCGGCAACGATTTTACGCTCTATGTCGAGTTCGACCGGCGTCGAAATCCGGCTGATCGAAAACGCCGGATTGGGGGGCAGGCTGGACTGCACCCGAATGGTATCCGCAATCCCAAGTTCGTTGTATGCCGCCTGCAAGCCCTTGTTGTTGATAAGTGCAATCGTCACCGCCGCGTCGACCGACAGAGGAGAGGCGAGCAGTCGCCGTACTTGTCCCAACGCGGCAGCCGCTTTTCCATCGGTATCGATCTTTTGCAAGTCGTTAGTAAGCGCGGCGGCCGTTACCTTGCCCACCACCTCCATCCCGGCATCGGACGAAAAGGACGCGCAGCCGGCGAGCAACATCACCAACACGACGCAGACGCACGCGGCATGGGGTGGCGTCGCTTTCATTGCTCTTGTCCTTTCGAGTTCGCTGGGGACCGAGCGGTGCTGACGTTGAGGTCCTGCCAGGGCTCGGGCTCGGCCGGCGCCCACTTGGGGATCGCAGGAGTGACGGAGCGGTAGCGTACTGCTGGAACACGCGCGCTGGGATTAGCCGCTGCGATCGAAGATGCCGGAGGAGGCGTTGCGGTGCAGGCGGCGTTGCAAAAGATGAGCAGCAGCCCCGTTCCAAAGCTGAATAGAGCCCCAGACCATCGGTGTCTGAGCATGATCTCCAAACCTCACCCACGAATCAGAGACGCGTGTCCGCCGACAAGCGGACACAATTCGACTCGGATCAGATCAGAGGTCTTGGAGGACGATCGAGCCGCCCAGGCGGCAGACCCAGGATCAGGTCGTCCGCGCCAATGGAAAGCGCATCGCCCCTTGCGCTTGCAATCGCGAATGAGACCGTCGGCGGCAGGACGCCGGCAAAATACGCGTGCAAGGCGCAACATGTATCCATGAGCGCCGCCGCCCGATCGTGGTGAGTGTGCGGCGCGGTCTGATTGCCATGCTCGTGCGCATGGTGATGGTGCAGGCGCGAATCGACGTTGCCCGCGAGCGGCAACGCGCTCGCACGCGGCGATGACACGACGCCCGCTAACTGGGCGACCAAAAACAGGCCGACCAGCAAACGGATAAATCCCGGCAGCGCACGAAGCCTATGCACTTGGGTTCGTTCCGATCGATGCGCCGCCAGTGTGAGCCCATCACGCAAGATCGTCAATATCGATGCTTCTGATGCAGGAACAGGACTTTATCGCGGTTGAGTGTCTTGGCCCTTTCCGCTAGCTTGCGCCGCGATCGCGGCGCCGAATCGCTCCACTTTTTTAGTATCGGGAGCGACCCGCCGTTTCCTCCGTCGCAGGCGCAACAGAGCTCCCCACCATGGTTGGCCGGCCCAAACTTGTCCTCGCTTCAGGTTCGCCGCGCCGCGTCGGCCTGATCAACCAAGCCGGCATCGAGCCCGACGCACTGCGTCCCGCCGACATCGACGAGACGCCGCTGCGCGGCGAGCTGCCGCGCGTGTGTGCCAACCGGCTGGCTTACGCCAAGGCCACGGCCGCGCTCGCCGGCATAGGGGTCGATGATGATGTCTATGGCGCCTTCATCTTGGCGGCGGATACGGTGGTCGCAGTGGGCCGCCGCATCCTGCCCAAGCCCGAGCTGGTGGACGAGGCGGCGCAGTGCCTGCGGCTACTGTCGGGCCGCAATCACCGCGTCTACACGGCGCTGTGTCTCATCACGCCAAAGCAGAAATATCGTCAGCGGGTGGTGGAGACGCAGGTGCGTTTCAAGCGATTGTCGTCCGAGGACATCGAATCATATCTCGGCTCGGGCGAGTGGCGCGGCAAGGCCGGCGGCTACGCGGCCCAGGGCCTCGCCGGCACATTCATCGTCAAGCTGGTCGGCTCCTACAGCAACGTGGTCGGTCTGCCGCTCTATGAAACGGTGGCGCTGCTGGCCGGCGAAGGATTCCCGACCCACCTCGGTTGGCTCAATCCGGCGTGATCAAACCGGATTCCGCTCGGGTTTGAGCGCCAGCCTCCCTCCCGGGTCCGTGGCCGGGTTCGTTCCGCCCACCGCGATTATTTTCCGCTCCCTACCTTGAGGTTCGGCGTCCACCGGACGAGCCAGGCGACTCTGCTGCGGGGCGATTCAAAGGCAGAGTCGGCTTCCTTCGGGGTGACTGCGCGGCTCACGCCTCCACCTCCCGGAATACGTCAACCTCGACGGAGCCGGGAAACATCTGGCGCCACGCCTGGAGGAAGGCCTGGAGCCGGGGGTCGCCGGCGATCTGCTGCCGGCTGGTTTCGAACGTTTCATGAACCTCGTAATCGATGATCTGGATGAACTGCGCCGGGTTGTCGACGTTCTGCAGGAGCCGCACCTTCTTGCCGCCGAACAGTTCGTAGTATGGCTCGCTCGCCTTGATGAGCGATATGAACTGGGCGGGCTCTGCGGTCGGCAGCGTGAATTTGAGTTGCAGGATACGCGAAACCTTGTTTTCGCTGTCTGTCGTCATTTTTGCTGCCTTGACCATCCGCGTGCGCCGCGGGGCCACGATTGTCCCACTGCCCGCTCGCTCAGGACTCCATATTTACACAAAAGTGACGCCCGTTGCGGATTTGCTTCTCTCGCAGTCGGCTTGGAGGAACCCTAGATTCGGCCCATGAGTTCCGGCGGCCAAATGAAACCCTGCGCCATTTGCGGCAAGCCGCAGGTCGAGCGTTTCCGCCCCTTCTGTTCCCGGCGTTGTGCTGATATCGACCTGCACCGCTGGCTCTCGGGTGCCTACGCGGTGCCATCCGTCGAAGACGACGACGGCGAGAACCGGCTGCCAGATCGGGATGAACGATCCCGGTGAGCCGCAGCAGTTACGACCGTTCTGGACAGCGCCAGATCAAGCCTTTATAAGGCCCCGGCGCTTCGTGCGGCAATACCGCACGTCCGGGCGCCCAGGTAGCTCAGTTGGTAGAGCACGTGACTGAAAATCACGGTGTCGGTGGTTCGATTCCGCCCCTGGGCACCATGACCAACGACGCCGTGCTGAATTTCGTGCGTCCGGTTCCCGTCCAGCCGGGGCGCGACCCCGGCGTCGTTGCATCCTCGTCATTTCCCTAAGGAGTCGCGGTTCTATTTCGCGCTTCGGAGGCCAGCTCATCTTCGGGGGCGGCTGCGCCCCCTCGCAACACGAGGTACCACGAACGCTCGCCGCGGCTCGCAACGTAATCCGCTAGCAACAAATAACATCCGGAAACCTGTGGTCTATAGGGATCACGGCGTCAGCGGTGCCAAAGGGCCCGACAAGCGACCGGTATTCGATAAGCTGTGCCGCGATGCAACTGTCACCGGAAGACTTGGAGGCCGCGCGATGTGAAGTAACGCTTGTGGGGACGAAGGGCCGATGGACGCGGCGCGGTCGCCGCACTGGCAGCCACCACACAAGCCGCTGTCGAGGAGTGGTAAGCACTCATCGCCCAAGCGACCTCCCCATGTCGGGCATCCGACTCTAGGCGCGTTTTGGCACCCCGAGTTTCAACTCGCTATTTGTCCCAAATGGCATATGTTGCATGGATCACCGGCAACGACCTTTGGGCGTCGGTGGCTGAGAGACCGGTTGCGCTCCCGCCTGAAGACAGGACAAAGGGGCGTACATGCTGCAACCTCTATCGGCGGACTTACAAGAAATAGTCCAGGCCATTACGGCTTCTTGGGAAGCATGTGGGCGTGCACGAATCGAGTTGCTGGAAATCAGAGCAGCCACGCGAAAATCTCTCACTGAGTCACGAGAACTGATGGCCGAAGCCGACATCATTCTTGCCAGAAGGTAGCGCGCATCGCCGGGCCAAACGTCCGGAATCAAAACCTCCGCTCAGGCAGAAGATGAAGTGTTTCGTCCGCGATGCCGATGCAAAAAAAAGCCGATCTAAAAATCGCGACGGCAAGCAACCGCGTGACTGGTGCTTAATGTGCGGCGAATAAGACATCGAGAGTTCGGTCATTGCTGCTGGTCAGTTCCGCAGCCTCGCGCCGGATCGACGCCGAGAAGTTTTGGAGAAGGCAAAGCGTTCGGCGCCGCCGGGCGCTCGCCCGTTGATAAGGCCGTTCTTGCTCGGATAAGCTAGAAGGCACTACAGGGCGCCGGCCGAAAATGCCGGCGGATGGCCAGCGCGACGGGCGACCGAAATCAAAGGGCGCGCCGGCATTCGCCGGCAATGTCCGGCACCGACCAGCAAGAGCCACCGACCCGCAAGAGCCCATGTAGTCATCTCGCGCGCGGCTTTACCGGCTCGGGCGCGGTCCGGCCTTCTTGTATCCCCGCAGTACCCATCAGGGGGCGGTTCTACTTCCTGTTCATCCCTATAGTGCATTGGTGTCGCGCCTGCTTTTGCCTGTTAGCACTGGATCTTGAAGGGTGCCAACAGGCGCCCAAATTAGCGGCCGTCGTGGTTCGTTGACCAAATTGGCGGCCGTCGTGGTTCGTTGAGGGGTGCGCGCCATGTCCGATTCGATCAACAAAGTGCAGCGGTATCGCGAAAGGGCGGAAGAGTGTCGCCGACTTGCGGAGATCATGAAGTCAGGGGAAACCAGCCGGCATTACGCTGAACTCGCCGAATGCTATGCCGCATTGGCGGAAGCCGAGGAACGGTTCGCGAAGCCGAGTCCACTAATTGAATAGGCGCCCGGACCCTCCGGCGAGAGCACCAGCGGCCTCGATATCCAGCATTTCCGTGCCACGAGTCGGGGCCGTTCGTTTCCCCTGACGATCCGCTCGACTTCGTCATCAGCAAGATTCTTCGTCGTTGTCACCTTCGCGAATCATGGCTCGCGATGGCGGCGCCTCTGGACATCATGACCAACGACTCGTGTATTCGTCTTCTTGCTTTGGAGCTAACCTGACCCGACAGGCAGCAGACTGGGAGCATCGCTTGTCGCCATCAGCAGCTCAGCAACAGACTAAAAACAGAGCTGGCGCGCGAACCGGCACAGCGCCATCCTGTGTGCCTTCAGGTCAAGGCAATGCGGCAGGGGAGTTGACTATGGCGCGGCCCTTCGAGGGTATCCGGGTGATCGACGTTACGCATGTGCTGGCGGGGCCGTTTGCGACCTACCAATTGGCGGTGCTGGGCGCCGATGTGATCAAAGTCGAGCATCCCGACGATCCCGACCAGAGTCGCGCTAACGGCACCGATAAGGGGCTCAATCGGGCGCAGCTCGGCACTTCCTTCCTTGCCCAGGGCTCCAATAAGCGCGCCATCACGCTTGATCTAAAGACGGAGCATGACCGCGATATTCTCAGAAAGCTGGTCGCGACCGCCGACGTGTTCGTGGAGAACTACCGTCCCGGCGCGCTCGAAGCGCTCGGCCTCGGCTATCAGGCACTGTCTGCCATCAACCCGCGCTTGATCTATGCCTCCTTCTCGGCCTTCGGCGACACCGGGCCACATCGCCAGCGCACCGCTTACGACCATGTGATTCAGGCCACATCCGGAATCATGGCGATGACCGGGACCAGAGATTTCAACCCGGTGATGTTTGGGGCCCCGGCGATCGACTATGCGACCGGAACTACCGGCGCCTTTGCGCTATCGGCCGCGTTGTTCCAGCGCGAGCGCAGCGGCCGGGGCCAACGCATCGACATGTCGATGCTCGACGTAGCCATGATCCTGATGAGTTCCCATCTCACTGGCTATCTGCGAAACGGCACGCATCCCAAGCCTCGGGGCAACCGCCATGCGCATGCCACCAACGGCGCCTATGAGACAAAGGACGGCCTGCTCATGCTTGGAGCCAGCAATTTGCGCCAGCAGCGCCGGTTATGGACAGTGCTGGAACGGCCCGACCTGATTAAGCGCACCAACGACGAGCGCGAGCATGACCATGCCCGTGAGACCGCAGTGCTGACCGAGATACTTAAAACTCGCACCGCCGACGAATGGGAGGAATTCTTCCAGGGGCGCCACGTCCCAGCGGCGCGCGTGCGTACCATGGGTGAGGCGGTCGCCGATCCGCAGATCGCAACCCGCGGCGTCATTCATCGTCACGCGTCCGCGCCGGGTATAGAGGGCAGTTTTGAAGTGCCGGTTGCAGCATTCACTTTTGCGCATGATGGTCCGCGCATTGAGACACCGCCGCCGGCAGTCGGCCAGCACAACGAGGAAATTTTCGCGGAGTTGGGGTTGATGAAGCATCGGGCGGGGTGAGGGACAACCCGGCGTGCGGTGCCCTGTCGACCGAAGGTATCGACCTCACCCCGGCTGGAGATTGGCCGCTCGGATAAGCTTGGACCACGCTTCGAGGTCCTCCTTGATGCGGTTGGTGAACTCTCCCGCGATGTCGATGTCCGTCGCTGCATGAGGCTGCCGCGCGATCCGTTGGCGCAAACTGACTCGGACGTTGTTAGCGAACCCAACGCACGCGCGGCAAGCAGCATGTCGCTGCAAAGATCGCGAGTAGCGACGTCTTCGATTTTGTGAGCGCGGCCGGCGCGGCGGTAGGACAGCGCTTTGAGTTCGTCGGCATATAGGACTGCGGGATCGTCGCCCTGCGCTCAGAAGTCGCGGCCCGGGAGACATGCGCTGTATTGCATCGGCGGCACCGGCAGTGACGTATTTGCCCGGAGGGGGGCCGCGATGGAAACAGCGGCAATATGTTCAAAAAGATCGTTATGCCCCTTGGGGTCGCAGTTCTGATCGCTGCGCTCCTGGTGGAGGTCTCAGACCAGCGGGGATTCGAAGAATTGGCGGTCCGGGCCGCTATCGCCGACGAGGCGCATGCTCAAGGTTCGAGATGTCCGCTCTCGCAGGAGTACATCGACCACGCGGATATCGGGCTGCTGTCGATCTGCCTCAAGTACGGACTGGGCGCGTACGAAGCCGCGCGACGGTATCCTGCAACTGCCGCAAAGGTGTTCGCCGTATATGGCGCGGACGAGACTTTCCAGATGGTGCTCGATCGCTATGGGCACGCAGTGATTCCGGTTGTAGCCTTTTTCGTCGAACATGGTTCGCGCGAGTTGCAAATTCGGCAGGCGCTCGGCGAGGCCGTGAAGCAGATCTGGGAGGGCAAAAAGCCGAGATGGCAAGTGGCCGATATCACCCGCGAACAGATCGGCTTGATCGCGATCTATCGGCTGGCCGCACGCGGCAATGAAATGCTCGCCGAGTTCGAGATCGTCAATGGCACGGCGAAACGAAAGCCCGTGACGCGGCTTCTCCTTGGATTGAAGGACCTCCTCCTTGGGGGTGTCGGTGACATCGAGACAATCCTGATCCGCGGGGAACGACTGCCTTCTTGGAAAGAGGTCGGATTTGCCGCTCTCGACGTCACCGTTATCGCGGGAAGCGTCGGCGCGGTTGCAAGGGCGGCTCGTTTTGGAGTCGGTGCGGCCGAAACTATTGAGAAAAGCACGGCACGGCTGGCCGCAGGGGGAGCAGCTGAAGAAAATACGATGCGGCTCGCCGCGGCGGAGGGCGCAGCCGGGGACAACGTGGTCCGTGTAGCCGCAGAAGGCGCATATGGGGCGATCAGTGCTGTCGGCACAGCGGGTGTATTCGTCGCGCCGATGGCGCTGGCATACGTTGCGATCACACGTCCGCAGCTCGTTGCGTCTGCCGGTGGGTGGGTCGCCGAACAGCTCGGTGGCAATCGCTCCGCTGGCGTATTCGCTGTCTACCTGATTGGGGTCTTTCTCGTTCTTCAGTTCCTGCGGCCGCTGTGGTGGTGCGGACGGGCGGTAGCCAAGCCGATCTTTCGTTTGGCTCGTTACGCCAGCAACAAGGGAGTCGCGTGATCGGCTACGAACAGTGAGCCAGCGCCGGTAAGGAAGGCCGGTCAGGCTCATTAGAAACCTTGTCGCGCATCGGATGGTGTTCCACTGCGCGCCACATCACCGCTCGGAATCCCGAGTGACCCTACCAGCCCCGCAGCGCAAGAACGCTACGTCAGTTGGAAACCGCCCGCGGCGTCTGCGGGGTCGGCATCCCGCTGACATTTCTGGGCGGAGCACCCGCGATTTGCGGGTTTTCCACCGAGATCCGATCGATCAAATCGCGCGCCATGCCGAGATGCACGAACATCGTCGGCAACGCGCTGGTGGCGAAGTTTTGGATCTGCGTGTCCTCGCCCGACCCGATCACATATTGCATCAGCTGTATGGTCCGCTGATGATCCTGTACTTGCGTGCGCAAGTACTCGATGTCGAATGCGGCGCCGGTTAGTCTGCTGAGCCCGTCGTAAACCTGGGAGTGTTGGGCATCGACGTGGTTCGGAATGGAAATTCCATCCGCTTCGGCCAACCCGCCCAATGTGTTGTCGGCTTGTGAGTGGTCCTGAATCATCCGTCGCGCGAATTCGCGGACTCCCTCGCTTTGGGCTTTTTGCTCAGCGAGTCGCGCCAGCTCAAGTTTGGCGCGGTTGCCGAGGGCGGCCTGAATTACAAACACGCGGTCTGGCACGTTGGCCTGATGGGGAGCGGGCATACCGGAAGCCTGCTCCTTTGTCCCAGGGGCGGCAAATCCGGGATTTCCCACGGAAAGCGTCGCCGCGCTCGGATTTGTGGTCGACCGGGTGGTCGCGCTGGCAGCTTCGTCCTTCGATGGGTTCGATTGCGCGAGCACGGGGCCTAACAATAGCGCAGAGAAAGCTGATGACAGCAACAGAAGACGCATGGTGGGCTCCTTTCGGGGCATTCGGCGATAGGATCAAAGCGCGAGCATGTAGGTGACGAGATCGTCCTTCTCCTGCTGGTTCAGCTTCAAGCCGAGAACCAGGTTGAAGAATTCCACTGTGTCGGCAAGCGTCAGCAGGCGGCCGTCATGAAGGTAGGGCGGTGAGTCCTTGATGCCGCGCAAGGTGAGTGTTTTGATCGGGCCGTCTGGCAGCATGACTAGCCCATTGACGGTTTGCCCAATCTCATAAAACCGTTCGAGCTTCAGGTCATGCATGTTGTTGTCCATGAACGAGGTCTGCGGAATGTGACACTCCGCGCAACGCCCTTTGCCGAGGAAGACCTTTTCACCAGCGAGTTCACGCTCGGAAGCTTTACTGGGATCAAGCCGTCCCATTGGATCGAGTTTCGGCGCCGGGGGAAAATCGATGATGTTCTGCATCTGCGCCATCATCGGCACATGGTCGAATCGATCCGGAAGATGGACGCCCTTGCGCTGCGCACTCATGTGGTCGCCGTTGAAATACGCGGTACGCTGCTCGAACTGAGTGAAATCCTCGACAGAACGCAGGGATCGTTTCGATCCGTGAATTCGCTGGTTGAACATCCCTCGCAGGCTCACCGAATCAAGGCGAAAACGCGCGGCCTGCGGCCGGACGTCCGGCGTCTGATGAAATGCCGCATTGGTGTGGAAATTGGCGTGGCAGTCGAGGCAAGCCACGCCGAGGCTCTGATCCGCTGATTTACGGTCTTCGGTCTGGTTGAATTCCTCCTGGGGGAACGGCGTCAGCAGCAGCCGCAATCCTTCCAGCTGGACCGGAGTGAGTATGCCGACCATCAAGGCGTAGTAATTCTTAATTGTGAGCAGGCTGCCTTGAGACACGTCGCCCAACTCAGGATGCGTCGTCAAAAAGAGGGGCGGAGGAAATTCCGGGGTCAGATGATCCGGAAAATCGAAATCCACGTCAAAGCGCCTCAGGCTCCGCGCTTCACGATCTTGGATCGTGTCGATTTGGTTGTTCGGAAAGACCTGGCCGCCGGTGGCTTGCTTGACGTGAGGGAGAGGCGTGAACCCAGGCGGCAGCATCTCGCCTTCCGCAATCGCGCTTGGACTCATTTGCGCCAGCATGTCCCAGGTCACGCCCTGCGGAAGCTTGACCCGGACACCGCCTTGGACCGCCTTTCGTTTACCCGACATGAAGACGCCCGGCATCGGCCGGTCGGAAAGGTCGTACCGCTCCTGCAGCAGCTCCGCCTGACGCCGCATCACCGCTGGCTTCTGCGCCTCGTCGGTCGCGCGCACGACCGAGAAGGGCTGCGTGGGCAACGGCCGATAGCTGGCGTCGGGCGGAAGCGAATCCGAAAAAGCGGTCGCCGTGTAGGCGAGAATGCTTCCGGCGACGACGGTTCCAATTGTGAAACGAAGCATGCGTTGTCTCCGACCAGATGCGGCGGGATCGTTGATATCGAGGAGCTTTGGTGGACCGACAACACAGCACGTGCGACTTCCGTTCCTGCGTACGACAACTGACATGGCGCATCCCCTTTCGCGCGCGCAGACCAGGGCAGGCTAGCGACCCAAGCCCCGAATTTCTCCACTGCGCAGACGTTGCAAACGCCCACGTGCCGCAAGGCAACGGCACTTCGCTGCCTTCGATCAGCTGTGATCTGCGCCGACTCTCGTGCGCCCGGCCGGCAACTCGCTCCGCTGCGTGAATGATGGAATTTGATCAGCCCCGACCCTGACAGCGAAGAAAAGCTTGCCGGCGGAACTCTCTGCTCGATTAGATAAACGCCTGTTCACCACGATAAACATCTGTTCACCAAAAAGAAAATGAACGAGCCCTCGAAACAATTTCTCTGCCTGCGGAATTGATCGTCCGCCAAGTAACACAGCTTCGGAGGAAACTATGAGGCTACTTACGTTGACGGTAACCGCTGGTGTGCTCGCATTCGCGGTCACCCAAATCCCGCAGGTTCTTGCCCAGAGTCCCGACACGCAGTCGGGCGCCAGCCCACAGCAAAGTAGCGCCGGCCAAACAAGCGGCTCGGGCAGTGCATCGACGCGATCCAACGCGCGCGGGCAATCAATAAGCGGACGCGCCGAAAGTTCCGGACAGTCTGCAGGCGTGAGGTCTGAGAGCAGTCAAACCAGCGTAGGGGGCGGCGCAAAGAACCGCGGAGCCACCATCCGCAGCCGTTCGCAAACCCGTATCGGGATGAATTCTGGCACCCGCGAAGAGATCTTGCTCAAGCGAAAGCGCGCCCACGGTGCCGTCGTGTTCAATCAGGAGCCGAGGCACCGTATGGTGATGCACCACGTGGTGATCAAGAGAAGACAGCCCGGCGTTGCCGTTACAGGCGAAACGAGCGGGACTACGGTCAGGAGCCGCGTGGGCGGCGAGACGAATGTGCGCGCAGGCGTGCATGCACGGGAGACAACCGGTTCATCCACAACGATTAACCGGAGTCAGAGCAGCCGCAGTCAGAGTTCGTCTTCGAGCTCATTGAAAGGCTCAAGCGGTTCGCAGTCGGGCCAGACACGCGGAAGCGCCGGTAATCAGCCGGGCGGCAATCCCAGCACAACCGGACAAGGCAGCAACCGTTGACAGCTGCTGCGGGCGTCCCGAAACGAAAGGGACGGCGATCACACGCCGCCCCTTTCGAACTGTTGCCATCATCGCGACCCTGCGATCGATTTCAGACAATGCCGTCATGCGCCGCACGACTGTCCGCGGGCGCCTGGCCACGGTCGGCCATTCCGTAGTCGCGGATGATGGCTGCGACGCGCAGGCGATAGTCGCGGAAAACGCCCTTGCGGCCTGCCGACTGTGTTGCGCGATGTCCGGCGTGCTGACGCCACGCCGCGACGGCCGCTTCGTCGCGCCAGAACGACAGCGACAATAGCTTGTCCCGGTCCGTAAGGCTCTGGAAGCGCTCGACCGAAATAAACCCGTCGATATGCTCAAGCTCGCCACGCAAGTTCGTGGCGTGATCGAGGTAGTCGCCCTTGCGGCCGTCCGCCGGCCAAACCTCGAAAATGACAGCGATCATCGGAGCTATTGTCCTCCTGGATCGATTCGATGAATCTGCGCAGGCGTTTTCTTTAGCCCGCGATCTGTCGCGGAATGGCGGGCGAAAACGCTCCGAAGCGCCATCAGCAGCGCTCCTGATCGGCGAGATTCACTTGGGGTATAGGCGCCCGCGGATGGGGCCGCAAGGTTTACAACGCGCTGGTGGCACGAAGATGTGATCCATCACGCGTTGAAACGCGATGCAAAAAATCAGATGCACCGCGTTGTTCAACGAATTCGTAACGATCCGGCCGTAGGGTGTCGCCTCGGACGCGTTGCGTATGGTCCGGCGATTGATTTGTCCCCCGGTCTCAGCGACCGGGGGACCGTCGTCCCCCCACCAATTATCGGGCGACACGAGGCGCGATGGAATGCGCGCACAGAGGTCTTCATGACCGCCCAAAACCCCGACGTGCTCATTGTCGATCGCACCAGCGATCTTCCAACCTTCTGTGCGCTGGCCTTTCGGGACGATGATCCATCCGTTGTCAGCTGGATCGACTTTTGGGCAGTCGAGCCTTGCAGCAGCATTGAAACTGACTATCTGCGCGGCCGGCGCTACGGCGAGGAAGCCATCCGGCACGTTCGCGCAACCGGCCAGCACGTCTTCATTGAATGCGTCCTGATGTTTATGGGGATTAAATTGCGGCAAAGGAATCGGTGCGCGGGCGGCCTGGAACAAGGCTTTATCGATCGCGTTGCCGGCGATTTCCCTGGCGCGACGGATAAAGTCCTGACGCGTCTGCTACGGCGCTATCCAAGGGCGCTGAATTGAGCCACTCAATCGCAGACCATCGCTGCCAGATCTCGCAGGCTAAGCCAACCACCATCGCGCCGCCATGTGATGGCGGCTGACCAGTCACGCACCGCAACCGAATTCGGCTTTCTCAGGACTGGCGCGACGTCGACCAGCGATAGAGCACGGATGGCAAGTTGTCTTCCGTGAGGTTGGAGCCGTCCGGCTTGACGTTCCACATTGAGGCGGCAAGCTCCATCATCTCACCGTAGGTGAGCGCCCGCACGACATCCGCGATTTCATCAAGCCGCCGACGGCCGAGTTCTTGCTCGAGCTTTCGTAAATCGACGATCGGCGTGCGCGCCCGAGGGGGCTCCGGCTCTTCCACGCGGTCGAGGTGCAACGCCCTAGGCTTGTAGTAATCCGGCAATGAATTCCGGCTGCGCTCGCCCGCCCCATCCTGCCAGTCGATATTACTCATTTCCACCACTCCGTCGTTTTGACTGCCACCATGCGGGCCCACAGCGTCCCCAATTGAGGGCAGTCCTACACAGTCGCACCCCGCTATCATGATTCAATAATGAGAAGCCGATCACCGTACTCAACGCACGTTAATCGAATCAACTGTACTACGATTACTACGGTAAATTGCGCAATACGGCATAAATATGGCCCCAAACACATTATCTTGCCTTGGTTGTACACGGGATAGCGGGGAAATGGCGGCGAATGCTTACTGCATGGCCGATTCCCATCGTGATCCTGTGCGAGTTTGAAAAAACGAGATTAACCGCTGCCCCCCTGGTGCGTCACGGCCTGCATAACTCTGCTGCAGCGATTTGGTTTCGCCCGCCCGGATATTCTCCGATATCAGGGGCTCGTCGCGTCTAGATAATGAGTATCGTTACGTTTCATCTTAGCGTTGTCCCCGCGTATACGGCGCTTGCCTGGCTGCTTGAAACGTGTAGCGCCCGACTTACTTAAAACGGGTCTGGCTGCTTCAGTGCCCGCTTTGCGAGCGGGTCCTGCGGAGCGCGCGGCGGTCTCTTCGACGGAAGCAACAGAGCAGAACCATGCCCTCGCGAGTCATCCTGTTTGCAGTTTTTTCTGCCATGCTGTTCGGTGATATCGAAGCCAGCGCGGCGCAATCGCCATATTCGTATCCCTGGTGCGGCGTCAGGGGACGCAGCGGCGGCATGTCTTGCTACTACGAAAGCTGGGAGCAGTGCCGTGCGACGCTATCCGGAATCGGCGGCAACTGCGTCATGAGTCCCTACTATCGGCCTTCAGCATCGCCATCACCTTTGCGGCGCCGCGGTGCTGAGCGTCGAAAATAGGCTTGGGTGTGACTAAGCCGACGCCTCGGCCGCCTCGCGCGCGCCTGCCTCGCTCCACCGTGCCGCGAGCCGCTCGACCACAAAATACATTGTCGGCAGTAGGAACAGGGTCATCAGCGTCGCCATCATGAGGCCACCCGCAACCACGGTGGCGAGACTGCGCTGCACGTCGCTGCCGACCCCGGTTGCCATGGCGGCCGGCAGCATGCCGACAGTCGCGACAGTTGCGGTCATCAGGACGGGCCGCAGGCGCTCGCTCGCGCCGGTCACTACCGCCTCGATCAGGGGGACGCCGACGTCGCGCACCCGATTGAGATTGGCTACCATGATAACCCCGTTCATGACCGCGACGCCGAACAGCGCGATGAAGCCGACCCCGGAGGCCACGTTGAGCGTGACGCCAGTGACATGCAGCGCAATCAGTCCGCCGAGCGTCGCCAGCGGGACGACGCCGAGAATGAGGATCACCTGGCGCAGCAGACCGAATTCCGCGTAGAGCAGGACGATCATCAGCCCGAGGATCAGGCCGAGGATCAGACCGAAGCGCGCCTCTGCCCGCTGCTCGTCTTCGAAATGCCCGATCCATTCGATGCGGTAGCGTTTCGGGTCGAACGACACTTTCTCTGCCACGGCCCGCTTGGCGTCCGCCAGAAGCGCCGGCAGGCTGCGGCCGCCGGAATCGAACTTCACCATCAGGTAGCGACGATTCATGTCGCGGTTGATCGTGCTTTCGCCTTGCTGCAGTTTGATGCGTGCGACCTGCGAAAGCGGAACGAGCGCGCCGGTGCTTGATGTGAGCGGTAGCCGGCCGATTGCTTCCGGACTGCTGCGGACCGCCTCCGGGAAGCGGACGGTCGTGTCGTATCGGCGCTCGCCGATGAAGACCTCGCTCACGGCTCCGCCGCCGATGCCCGTCTGGATGAGGTCCGTGACGTCGGCAACATTGATGCCGTATCGCGCCGCCGCCTCGCGGTCCACCGTGATGGTGATCTGGGGCAGCGGTGGTCGATCATCGACCAGCACCTCGGTGGTGCCGGGTGTTGCCTTAAGGACCTGGGCGACATCACCGCCGATCCGGCGCAGCTCATTGAAATCGTCGCCGTATATTCTTGCTGCGAGCTGGCTGTGCGGCTCAAAAATCTTGTCCTTGATGCTGTCGAGGATGGGTTGGCTGACCGCAAGTTCGTACCCGGGAAGCTCGGCGAGCCTCGCCTTCATGCGGCGGATGAGATCTTCCTTGGATTCGCCCGAAGGCCAGGTGTTGTAAGGGCGAAGCACGATAAGCATTTCGAGATGTGAGGGGGTGTTGGGATCGGTGCCGTCGTCGTTGCGACCGATATGATTTACGACGGTGGCCACTTCGGGAAATTCCAACACGGCCTTGCGCAGCTCGGCATCCATCTCGCTCGCTTTCGCAAGGGAGATTCCTCCGACCATCTCGCCATGGAGAAAGAGTCCGCCTTCGTCGAGGTTCGGCAGAAATTCGCGGGAGACGGTGGCCGCAAGCCCGACCACGGAAACGGCAGCACCGGCGGTGATCATGTAGGCGATACCGGGCCGGCGCAGCGAGCCTTGCAGGGCTCGTCGATACCCAGCTTCAATCCAACCGAGGACGTAGTTGCGGAAAATGCGCCGCGGCCTGCGATACGCCAGATAGGCGAGACCCGGAACCAGCGATAACGCAAGCAGCAGCGCGCCGAACTGAGCAAATCCGACCGCATAGACCATCGGATAGAACAGCTTCGCCTCGATCCTCTGGAAGGCGAACAGCGGCAGGTAGGCCGCAATGATGATCAGCGTTGCGAAGAAGATCGGCCGGGCGACCTGATGCGCCGCGGCGCGGGCATCCGCTTCGGTGAGCGGTTCATCGGGCCTGGATTCGCGACGCCGCAGGATCGCTTCCGTCACGACGATGGCGGCATCAACGATGATGCCGAAATCGATCGCGCCGAGCGACAACAGGTTCGCGGGGATTTTGAACAGATTCATCAGGACGAACACTGTCACCATGGCAAACGGAATGGTGATGCCGACGATGAGCGCACTGCGCGGACTGCCGAGGAAAAGAATGAGCACGATGAGCACAAGGCCGATGCCCTGAAAAATCGTGTGCGAGACCTTGCTCACCGTCTGATCGACGAGATCCGAACGGTCGTAGTAAGGCACGATCTGTACGTCATCGGCCGCCAGGCGTTCGTTGAGCTCGGCCACCTTTGCGTGGATGCCTTGCAAGACCCGCGATGGATTGTCCTCTTTCAGGAGTAGGACGGTGCCTTCGATGACATCGTTCTGCTGATTCTTGCCGACGATGCCGTGCCGCTCCAGGTTGGCGAGTTTCAGCCGGCCAAGATCACGCAGGAAGATCGGCGTACCGTTTCGTTGCGTGACAACGATGGCGCCCAAGTCCTCAAGGTTTTGAACAAAGCCGATGGCGCGAATGACAAATCCGAGATCGCCGCGCGCCACCACGCTGCCGCCGGCGTTGCTGCTGTTGGCGTTGATGGCGGCCTCGACATTCGCCAAAGACAGATTGAAACGCATGAGCTGCTGCGGATCGAGCTCAAGCTGGAATTGCGTCGTGATGCCGCCGAAGTTCGAGACATCGGCGACGCCCGGCACTTGTTTCAGCGCCGGAATGACGATCCAACGCTGAATCTCGGAAAGCTCGCGCTGCCCCTTGGTGTCGGATTCGAGCGTGTAGTAGTAGATCTGGCCGGTCGGCGAGGTCACCGGATCGAGCCCGGCCGAAATGCCGGGCGGCAAGGTGACGTTCTGGATGCGCTCGTTGATGCGCTGCCGCGACCAATAGTTCTCTATGCCGTCCCGGAACACGATGGTGATCAGGGACAGCCCGAACGTGCTCTTGGAGCGCATGAACAGCAAGCCCGGCGTTCCGTTGAGTTCGCGTTCGAGCGGAATCGTGATGCGTTGCTCGACCTCTTCCGCCGCCATACCGGGCGCCTGGGTGACGACTTGCGAACTCGTATCGGCGATGTCCGGGTAGGCCTCGATCGCAAGCTGGGTCCAGGAATAGTAGCCATAGACCGCGACGAAGACACAAATCATCGCCACCACAAGGCGCTTGCGGAGTGCATAGCCGACGAACCAGTCAATCATTAAGAAGCACTCCGCCCTTCACGACGATGCGTTCGCCGGGCTTGAGGCCTTGCGCCACAATGGCCTGATCGCCCTGTTGAAAGCCGACTTCAACGGGGCGCGGCTCGAATGTCCACGGCGCCACCTCGACGAACACCCGGTCGGTTTCATTCTTGAGGACCAGTGCCTGCGTGGGGACGACCTCAACCTTCTGCCGCGGTGCCAAGAAGGTGGCATCAGCGAACATGTTCGGCTTCAACTTGAAGTCGGGATTCTCGAAGGCGATCCTGACCTTGGTGCGGCGCGTATCGGGATCGAGAACGTCGCTGACAAAGAGGACCTTGCCGGTGAAGACCTCGCCGGGGTAAGCGGGAAGCACGACCTCGACGTCCTGCCCCTTGCTCACCAAGGCGGTGTCCTTTTCGGGGACGTTTGCGGTGACCCACACTATGCCGAGATCCGCAATCGTCATGATCGCAGCCGTTGGATCGTTGAGAAATGCGCCCCGTGCCACTTCGAGATCAATCAAGCTGCCGCCGACCGGCGCTTTCAGGGATAGCAGTCGGGATTGCTCCTTCTGGTCCGCCGGCACGCCGATCGCGCGCAGCCGCGATTGAGCGCGCTCGAGTTCCGCAACCGCCTGAAGGTAATCGCTCTGTGCCTGCTCACGGTCTTTGATTGCCGCACCACCGGCTTTTTCCAGGCCCAATTGCCGGTCGAGCGCCTTTTTGGTGAGCGTCTGCACGGACTTCGCCTTTTCAATGTCCGCATAGGCCTGAGCAAGGTCGCCGGAGTCGATGACGGCAAGCTCCTGTCCCTGCACGACGCGCTCGCCGAGCTGGACCTTGAGGTCGGTCACCCGGCCCGTCACCGGCGGCAGCACCTTGACGGTCCGCGCCGGGTCGGCTTCGACGACTGCTGGCAGCACCAGCTTGCGCTGGATTTCCTGTTGCCCCACGAGTGCGACCGTGAGCTTGCCCCTCAGCGGCGATTCCTCCGGAATGGTGATGCGCGCGCCGTCTCGGAC
>Ga0070734_10001984_pt1 | contig 26942 bp, 24 predicted proteins | sample Coa_R1_8_FD_66444 | JGI IMG/M metagenome (GOLD analysis project Ga0070734, IMG submission 66444) | Surface soil microbial communities from Centralia Pennsylvania, which are recovering from an underground coalmine fire - Coalmine... | ecosystem: Environmental > Terrestrial > Soil > Unclassified ... | reverse complement strand
ACTCGCCTTGTGAAGCCGATTAATCTCAAAATTATTTCTGTTCAAATTTTCTCACGCTCTCGCCGTCATTCCCGTCCGCCGCGGCGGAGGAATCCCACCAAGCACAACATCAAAATAAATAAATTGGATATTTTTTTATTTGCCTTTCAATCTTTCTATAATACTAATCACATCATTAATCCAATCCTGCAAGTTGCCGGCTCTTTCAGTAATAATTCCATCAACCAATTTTATCTGGATTTGTGAGGAGTCTGTTGTGTTATCAATCAGATAAACTTCTTTGAATAATGTGAGTTTCGTTTTCAGATATGAATGGCTTTGCTTATACCGGCTTTTTATAATCTCTTCTGGAATATCGTGACCACCTTCTGCAACTCTTCTTTGCACTCTTCCGATATTAATCGCTACATCATCTGTGCTTAAGTAATATAAAATGACATCGTAACCTTTTTTCTTAATGGAAGAAACCCATTCGTAACTTCTGCTGTCTGCCAAATTACTTTCAATCATGAAGTCAGCATCGGCATCCAAATATTGCTTGACAGTTTCGCGATAAATTTCCGATGCCCTGACGTAGTTTTCTTCATTATATTTTCCAAGGCTTTGAACTATTATATCAACATTAATAAACGGAAGGTTGGGTTCTATGAAGTTACTTTGCAGTGCAATGGAATAAAATGTTGTTTTGCCTGAGCCATTTGGTCCTGCTAAAAGATACAGTACTGGCATTATTAAGAATGAATATATTCTTTCAGGATTTTTTTTGCAGAAGTTTTTGGATTTTCTTCAATTAGCTTGTTACCCTTCTTGTATACAATCGTGCCATTAGCTTTCACGGCTTTTTCACGAACAAATTTTCGCAAAGCTGTACCTAATATTTTAAAATCAATATTTATTGAGGAATTAGCCATACTCAAAGATAACAAATCAAATTGGCTTTTGCTATACGAGTCGCAAGACCTGTCAGGTTTTGAAAACCTGACAGGTCTCTGAAAAATAATAACAACACCTGAAAACTTCAAGCAGCAGCAATCCTGAAGCATTATTAATTTCTAATTATTAATTATCAATTAATTTTAATCATGCTTAATCAAAAAAAAGTTTTACTGGCATTAATAATTTGCATCTCGCTTTCATGCAAAGCACAAACTGAAAAAGATGTTCATTTCATCAAACATATCATCACCAATGATTTTATTTCCGAAGGAGTGAGCGTTGCCGATGTGAACAATGACGGCAAGCCAGATATTATTGCAGGTGCATTTTGGTTTGAAGCACCTAACTGGATAAGACACGAAATCGCTGAACCGAAAACTTATTCTCCGAGTAACAGCTACAGCAATTCATTTTTAGATTTTAATATGGACGTGAACCAGGATGGCTGGACAGATGTAATCCGCATCGGCTTGCCCGGCGAAGAAGCCGTGTGGTATGAGAACCCGAAAAACAATCACGACCATTGGACGATGCGCACCATTTTGAATAATGCAGGAAATGAATCGCCTGCATTTGTAGATATAGATGGTGATGGCAGACCGGATTTATTATGCAACGACCCCATCGCAAAAGAAATGATATGGATGAAATCTCCTACAAAAAAAGGCGATACGCTTTGGCAAAGATTTGTGATTGCAAAAGGAGAAACCGGAACGAACAGGTACACGCATGGGCTTGGTTTCGCAGACATGAACGGCGATGGAAGAAAAGATGTCATCATCACAAAAGGCTGGTGGGAAATGCCTGCTGACCCGAAGCAACCGAACTGGATTTTTCATCCTGCTGACTTAGGTGAAGATTGCTCACAGATTTATCAGCTCGATGTAAATGGAGATGGCAATAAAGATTTGATAAGTTCTTCTGCACATAACTATGGAATCTGGTGGCATGAAAAAACCAACAATGAAAATGGAAAAGAAAAATGGGAGCATCATCTTATATACAATGGGTTTTCAGAATCGCACGGGCTTGCTCTGGCTGATATTAACGGCGATGGATATCCTGATTTAATTACCGGCAAAAGATATTTTGCACATAATGGCGGAGACCCCGGAGGTTACGACCCTGCCGTTTTATATTGGTTTGAATTCGTGCCCGGAAAAAATCCTTCATGGATTCCTCATTTTATCGATGATAATTCCGGTGTTGGCTTGCAAGTAGTGGTTCAGGATATGAATGGTGACGGATTGCCAGACATTGTCATCTGCAATAAAAAAGGGCTTTTCTTTTTCGAGCAGAAAAAATAGATTGGTGGTAGTTTGCTCGCTGTTGTTGTCGTCACCGCCAACAATCTTGGTGAAGCATTTAATAAATCGTTGGCGAGGACGCCAACGACAGCGCCAGGAACAATGGCGAGCAAAATTTTTCATGACATTAACAAACAGCAACAAACTTAGGTATGAAAATTATCGTTGTTAGGAGTATATACTTTCAATTATGAAAAAGAAATCAGTGATTTATTGGCTTGCTATTCTGACAATTGGAATCGTTTCATTTTCTTCCTGCGTTACTACCTCTAAAAACGGTTGCCCGAAAACACAAGGTATGTCGGGTTATTAAGGCAGATTTTAAGAATAATATAAATGCAAATCGAGCCACGGTTTGAATAGTGGCTCGATTTCATCTTTTGCAAAATTGCATTTCAGCAGAATTATTAATTACTAATTATCAATCATTAATTCTTCTTAATCCCCGCTCTTTTTTTCAGCTCATCAATCGGCATATCAATTTGTCTTCCGATGGGTTTGCCATCGCGATAAGTAATCACTTTCAACATCACTGATTCTTTCGGAACAGATAATGGCGAAGTATATTTTGGATAGAAATTATCAGGATGAGAATTATCGAAACTATAATAAATATCCAGACCATTCACTTCTGTTGCAAGACCAATTTGCAATGAATCGTTCGCATCTTTTTTGGCAGTGAAAATCGGGTCGAACATGGTGCGTGCATATTTCACCTGCTCCACGTCCATTCTATCAAAATGCACTTCTGTTTTTCTGGCGAAATTATCCCAGTTCTTTTTTTCTTTCGGGCTCCACAAACATTCCGCAACAGCGAGGCTACGCGGCCAAACCATATATTGCAGATGCCTTGTATTATAAACCTGTTCTGTCCAGAGATTAGCCTGACCGCCTTTGATATATTTTGCATCTACACCATCCGGAACCGGCTCAAAAGAATAAGCAGTATTCAACCGAAGCGTGGCGTACACATGTGGTTCTACTATTGGATCGCCCTGCATGTAGTCAATATAAACAAATGTGGTCGGTGTCATCACAACATCATGCTGCATCTGCGCTGCTTTTATGCCTCCTTTCATTCCCTGCCAGCTCATCACTGCTGCATTAGGTGCTAATCCACCTTCGAGTATCTCATCCCATCCCATAAATTTTTTGCCTTTCGATTCAACAATTTTCTCGACGCGTTTTTCAAAATAGCTTTGCACTTCTTCCATATTTTTCAGCCCTTCTTTTTTCATCAATGCTTTCACTGCATCGCTCTTCTCCCAAAATGTTTTGAAGGTTTCGTCGCCGCCCATGTGTATGTATTCGAATGGAAAAAGTTTGGCAACTTCTGTTAATACTTTATCTAAAAAAACATACACATTTTCATTTGCAGGGCAAAGATTATCATCTACCAATGCAGTATGTGTATTCCAATCCTTGATTTCCTGACCAGAGCCCACACCTTGATTGACTACACCATTTGAACAAGACAATTCAGGATATGCGGTGATGGCTGCAAGGCTATGCCCGGGCACATCCACTTCTGGCAAAATGTTCACATATTTTTCTTTTGCGTATTGAATCACTTCTTTGATATCATCCTGTGTGTAGAAACCGCCGTAATCGCGAGGCTCATTCGCACCGGGGACAGAAAAAGTGCCGAAATATCCGATACGCTTTACATTCCACGCTCCTACTTCAGTTAATTTAGGAAGGCTTTTTATTTCAATGCGCCATCCTTCATCATCTGTTAAATGCCAGTGCAATAAATTGTATTTGTATTTCACCATCTCATCAATAAAATCTTTCACTTGCTGTTTGGTGAAAAAATGTCTGGCAACATCAAACATCAATCCTCTCCATGCAAAGCGCGGATAATCCGTAATTGAAACAAGCGGCGCCTGCCATTTCACATCTTTTGCAACGCTTTTGCTTTCTATCTCTTTTGGGAATAATTGCAGCAAAGTTTGAACACCATAAAAAACTCCTGCCGGTTTGTTTGCTTTGATAATAATATTATCGGCAGTCACATCAAGCTTATAACCTTCATTGCCGATGGCTTTATCTTCAGGGGAATTCAGCACAAAACGAATGGTGCCGGAAGTGTTAGCAACAGAAGCTTTATATCCTGTTGACTCTGATAATTGTTTTGCCAACATAGTAGCAATGTTGCTGAGCTCCTGATTATTTTTTGTTTCGATAGAAATGTTTTCAGGCAATTTAAAATAGCCTGCATTTTTTGTTACTGAAACCGGCTCGGGAATAATCGACAAAGCCTGATTGTCGGATTGTGCAAACGAAAAGGTGATTGCTGATTGCAATAATAAAATGAAGAATAATTTTTTCATGCTAATAATTAGTTAGGAAAAATAAATGATGAAAATAGCAAAGATTTCTGTTAACAATTAATAATAAATTTTATTTAGTACTTTGAATCATTGTTTGCCACAGAAGACATGAAATAGCACAGAAAATAATCTGTGAAAACGCATGTAATCTGTGGCAGTAATTTATAAACCCTTTTATGAACCAATACGACATTATTATTATCGGCACTGGCGCAGGCGGCGGAACTTTAGTGCATGCATTGAAAGATTCAGGAAAAAAAATTTTAGTGCTTGAACGCGGAACTTATCTGCCGAGAGAAAAAGAAAACTGGGATTCGATTGCTGTTTTTCATAATGACCGATATCACACCAAAGAAGTCTGGAAAACGAATGATGAAAAAGATTTTCACCCGCAGACAGGTTATTGGGTTGGTGGAAATACGAAAGTGTATGGGGCAGCACTATTTCGTTTGCGCGAAAAAAATTTTGAAGGAGTTACGCATACTGATGGAATTACTCCGGAATGGCCAATAAAATATAAAGATCTTGAGCCTTATTATGCCGAAGCAGAAAAATTATATAATGTACATGGCCAAAGCGGCGAAGACCCGACCGAGCCTTTCAGAAGCAGTGAATATCCGAATCCGCCTGTTTCTCATGAACCACGCATTCAGGAATTGCATGACGAACTGAAAGCAAAAGGCTATCACCCGTTTCGGTTGCCCATTGGCGTTAGGATGAATGAAAGCGATATGCTGAACAGCGCCTGCATTCGCTGTAACACATGCGACGGCTTTCCTTGTTTAATTCATGCCAAAGCTGACGCTGATATCAATTGTGTTCGCCCGTCTTTAAGCGATACGAACATCACATTGATGACAGAAGTGAAAGCGACTAAACTTATCACTGATGCGTCTGGCAAAACAATTATCAGCGTTGAAGCGGAACGTGGCGATGAAAAATTTTCTTTCAAAGCAGATGTTGTAGTTGTTGCTGCAGGTGCTATTAATTCAGCAGCGCTATTATTAAGATCTGCTAATGAAAAATATCCTGATGGATTGGTAAACAGTTCTGGAATGGTTGGAAGAAATCTGATGAAACATAATAATGCTGCAATGCTGGCCATTTCAACAAAATTGAATCCCACAAAATTTCAAAAAACATTGGCAGTAAATGATTTTTATTGGGGTGATGATGATTTCAAATTCCCAATGGGCCATGTGCAGCTAATGGGCAAATCAAACAAAGATCAGATTTCACCTGATGCACCTTTCTTCACACCCGGAATAGTGATGGATGAAATGGCAAGCCATTCCGTAGACTGGTGGTTCACGGGAGAAGATTTGCCATTGGCAGAAAACAGGATCACTTTAAAAAATGATCAGATTTATATTCAATACACAGAAACAAACACTAAAGGTTTCGAAAGGTTGAAAGACAAATGGAGCGACGTTTTGAAAGAAGTGGACAATGTGCAGCATTTCATTCCCCATTCATTATACCTGAAAAAAAATATTCCGCTTGAAGGATTGGCGCATCAATGCGGCACATGCAGATTTGGCAACGATCCGAAAACTTCAGTGCTCGATGCTAATTGCAAAACACATGATGTCGATAATCTTTATGTTGTTGACGGAAGTTTTTTTCCTTCAAGCGGAGCTGTGAACCCATCATTAACCATCATTGCAAACGCATTGAGAGTCGGAGAACATTTGTTAGCAAGAATGAAATAGATGATTTATTCTTTTACTTCGAAAGAAGCAACCTTGCTGCCGAACCTGCCATCATTGGTAATTCCCTGAAGCACTATTGCATATTTACCGGGAATATCAGATGAATAGAAACTGATTTGAGATTTCCCTTTTGAATCTGTTTTAATGTCTGGCGACCAAAAAAGCAGATTTCTGAAGTCGGGCATATTACCAGCTCGTTTTTCTTCAGTATCATACACCGGGCTATAAAATTCTCTTTTCAATTGGAGGCCTTCATAATCGATTACTGTAGCATGCGGATCAAGATCGAATCCATTCAGATTGCCTTCATAAGTTGTAAAGCTTAATATACCATCAAAAATTGCATTACCTATGAAATAGCGACTATTCAGTACATCAAGCTTTCTGATTTTTAATGGATCGTACGCCATGATCTTATCAACATCAAAAATTGGAACCGCATCGAGCAGAACCAATGGGTCATTCACAAAAAAACCTCTCCGCCTGTCGTCAAGCACAGATATTTGAAATTTATCTTTTCTAAGCCTTACACTAATCAATGCCACATATTCGCGAAGCACTTCTTCAACAGTTGTAAACCTTGTGTAATTATCGAGCAAATAACTTGCAGTAGGTTTCTGAAAAAAAGCCATCGTATCAGTTGAATAAAAATCAAAATGCCTTAATTGATTGGATGCATAAATATTTTGTACCTGCATGCCTATGTTGCGCTCATTCAAAACATTCATCTGGCTTTCTGAGACATTAAGTGGTGAGAAAATTTTATTGCTGTATTTTTCAGAAAAGGGATTGGAAATATCGACTCTGCAAGAATTATCCAACAGAGAATTTGCCTGCACAATGATTTCTGATGAACCAAACATTTTTGTCATTTCAAATTTCACTGCTCCATTGCTATCGCTTAAAGAAGTGGAAAACTGGGCTCTGACCGAAGGCACAGAAAGATAAGCCAGCACATTGGTAGCTGCAGTTTTTGTCTGCAGGTTTATCACCTTTCCTGTAATGATATGCCCGTTGTATTCGGGGGCAAATTCGAAAGAAGGCTTTTGGCCAGCAAGCACTTCATTCCAGTTGAACCTGCGCCAACCTTGTGTCAGCATCAGGTTGTCCATCGCCTCTATGGTTTCGTTATCAGCTTCGCGAAAATAATATCCGGGTGATTCAATCGCTCCTTTGATGTCGGATGTCAGCCATAAATAACTTTCAATAGTATTTTCATCTTCAGCCTGCAAATCGTCCAGCCGATACACAGACATTGACATGTCAGTTGATTCTTCTTTTTTATTTTCATTTGCAGCATTGATCTGCACATTTATTTTTTTTCTTGTTGCAAATTCTTTTTGCTCCGGCAAAATATCAAGTTGTAGTTTACGATTAGGGTATTTGAAATACAATCGCTCACAAACAGGTTGCTTGTTACTGTTAAAGACAGTGAAATGTGAAATGCCATCTCCCAATTTTTCTTCATCAATTAAAAAAGATGCATGCCCGTTCTGAAACACAGAGCTCATCGCAATTTTTACCGATTGTCTTGTGTGCACAAAAAGATAAAGTTCATTTTCAGATGAAATGTTTGTCTCTACGTTTACTACTAGCTTTCCATCATGATGATCAGCAACGTTCAATACATAGCCTTGATTATAAATTTCAGGGAACTTTGCGTTTATGTTTTTTCCTGAAGGGAGTGTAATAACCGCATGATAAACATGTCCTGCAGAAGGAGTGAAATCAAAATTCCCCATTCCGAATTTCGCAGTGCTGAATCTGGCAACAGTATCATTGTTCTCATTAACGATAGCACCGCTACAGTCGATTCCTTTGCCATTGGCGCCAATAATTTTAAAAGCAACCTTAGAAGCAATATTGTTGACAAGATTGCCGCCTTCGGGGAAAAACTGAACATCCGGCAAAGCTTTCGCATTTTCAGTTTTGCGAATAATTTGTTTTTTGGGGTTTACAATTGCAATTTCTTTTTCAAAGAAAAATTCTGCACTATAATTTTTCATCCAGTTGGTATATGCCCTTAATTTATAGCTGCCCGAATTAATGTTTAAAGGAAGATAGAAAGAACCACCACCAATGCCATTCTTCAAAAAAATCTTAGCCTGCAATACAGGTTTATTGCTATCACCAATAATTTCAACATAGGCAAGCTTACTTAAATTGAGGGGTTGATGAAAAGTCGCGTCAACATCATATAACTTGAACCACAAAATTTCTCCCGCCAGATAGAAGCCCTTATCAGTATGTGCAAATATTTTTTCCTGAATGGCAGCTTGAGCGTAATCTGTAAACTGATTTTTTATACTGCTTGTGCTATTGCTCTGCGCTTTCAAATTATAAACAGAAAGCACCAAGCAAATCAGCAGCATTGCCTGATAGATTGAACGTTTATTAAAAAAATCAGTTCGCATCAAAATCATCTATTGTGATTATAAAAAATTATGGCCAAAAAGATGGCTTCATATTTGTTCCCGTCAAAGTACAATCAACACATACAGGTGATGCCGCAGAAAAATGTATGATAGCTTCTGTCGCTCTATTTACCTCAGTAGGTATAATAGGTATAGTCGCTTTGCCAACAGCGTTCATGCTATCCACATCGTTTTTAATAATGGTAAAAATACATCCGGAATCATAGAACCAGTCGCCTACATCATTTCTTGAAATGAACAACCTGCTGCTTTCTTCAGAGGTAACATCAACATATCCGATAACAATTTCAGATGGATTTGAAATGCAATGGATATTACCTGATGGATGTGAAGGTTGTGCATCGAAAATGGTTCCGAGCTCTTCCGTATTATTTTTCATTAACTGATAAAACTGATACGCATCTTTACTTACAACATGCTGTTTTACATTTATACTAAACAGCACACTAATTTCCTGTGCGGTGGCAGGAATAAAAAGGACAGGCTGCCGATCAATTAAATCACTGCTCAATTTTTCGGATGATGCAATCAAGATATTTGTCGAAGACGCATAGCGCCAGCATTTGTAAATAGTAGTGTCATAGGTTTGATTAGCGTTTCTGTATGCAAGCGCTGTTATGTTATTCGTTGCATCTTTGATATACATCAGGCTGCTTTGAAATGGCGAATGAAATTCCCACGTTTCATCATAATTCCACAAATAATATCTGCTGTTGTTTTGCGGATCATGCGTGCTGACATAAATCTGCACACCTCCGCTTTCTCTTGTCCAGTAAACACTATCAATCGGAGGTGTTGATTTTGCCTGCACAAAATCAGAAGCATATTCTTTGCCATCCGAAGTCAGAATATGCAGCCGATATTTTTGATTGTTGCTCAGGTTTGTTTGATCAGCCACATAAACGCCATTACCATTTGAATGGAAACTATAGGAATTGTTTATGCTGTCTTCAATGGTTACTGTCGCATTGTTTTCATAAATAATATCTACACTGTCAACCAGCTTCGTAGTCCTCGTTAATGTGATGGATGTTGGAGTTGAGCCCACACTAATAAAACCTTCAACTACAAGATAGCCTGTAGACGGCGATTTCACAGGCGCATTATATACCTGTTTGCAATCTGAAACCAGCATGATGACGAAACAAAGCCATATCCACTTCATATCAAAAAATTAAAACCTGATATTATAATTTATAAACGGAATGGCACTGCCAAAAATGGATAATTTATATCCGTTGATGACGCCATTTTCAGAAACATAATATACAGAATAAGGATTTTTTCTGCCTGTTAAATTATAGATACCAACCGACCATGAGTTGTGTGTTTTCTGATGCACTTTATGATTGCCATCGATGTACACAGAAAAATCCATCCTGAAATAATCCGGGATGCGATAAGCATTCCTGTCGGAATACAAAGCTCTTTCTGAGCCTGCATAAAAATATTTTCCAATGGGCAATGTAATCGGTCTTCCGGTGCTGTAAGTTGCATTCATTGAAATGCTGAACCGGTGAGAAAATTTATAGTTGCTCACTAGCGTCACATCATGTGGTTTATCATAATCAGCCGGATAAAATTTTCCGCCATTGATAAGTTCTCCTGCCGTAGGATCATCCTGTTTCAAAAAAGTTCTAGAAAAAGTATAGCTGATCCATCCATTCAGTTTGCCTGTGAGTTTTTTTATCTGCAGCTCAACACCATAAGCTTTTCCTTTGGTGTTGATCACATCAGTTTCGATATGATGGTTTAAAATAAGCTGTGCACCACTTTTATAATCCAGATAATCTTTTATGTTTTTGTAATAGAGCTCGACAGAAGTTTCAATAGTGTTCGATTTTAAATTTTTATAAAACCCAATTGAAAACTGCTCGCCGTATTGAGGCCTGATATTCGGGTCGCTTAGTTTCCAAATATCTGTAGGGGCCATGGCAGCAGTGTTTGATAATGCATGAATATATTGACGCTGGCTGTTGTAACCCGCCTTGATAGAGAAATTATCGGGGAAAGCATATCGTGTTGAAAGCCTAAGCTCAGGTCCCTGATAAGTTTTAATATTTTTTCCGGATGAATAATCAATAGTGCCTGTGATATTATCTTCCGTTTTTGGCACTCCCTGCGGATAAGTGTTGACGCTTTGAGGTCCTAAATAATTGAACATGGAATATCTGACTCCACCTTCAACTGACCATGCGTCTGTGATTGTATATTTATCGCTGAGATAGAGCGCACTTTCAACTGCTTGTTCGGACTGCAGTTTATCAGCAATTACCAAAGATTGTTTTCCTTGTGGCTCATAATCTCCGGGATGGAGTTTATAGAATAATGAATTTATGCCAAATTCAACAGTATGCTTTGTGCTTGCATAATAAGCAAAATGCGCTTTGAAATAAGACTGGTTGATGTCGAAAGAAAATTTATATGCACTATAAGGATCGGCTTCGCTTGAAATATAATACTGATACCTGTCATAGCCTCCTGATATGAGGCTGTAAAATTTGTTATTGAAAACATGCTTCCATTTCAAAGAAATATTTTTACTTCCATAGCCGTAAGTGGTGTCATTATTTAAGTTGAAATGATCATTGCTCATGTATGCAGTCAGATAAAGATCATTTTTCTTGTTGATCTGATGGCTGATGTTGAGATTAAGATCGTAGAAAGAAGCCTTGCTGTTTTTATATTGATCAGGCAATAAATTCAACAGCCAGTTTGCATACGTTGTTCTTGCACCGAAAATAAAAGATGTTTTGTCTTTTGCCAGCGGGCCTTCAATATTCAGCCTGCTGGTGAGCAAACCGATGCCTGCAGAACCGGTAATTTCTTTTTTATTTCCTTCTCTGCTGTTTACTTCAAGCACTGATGATAACCGGCCACCATATTTTGCAGGAATACTGCTTTTATAAAGTTCAACATCTTTCACGACTTCCGGATTGAATGCAGAGAACATACCAAAGAAATGAGAAGGGTTATAAATAGTTGCATCATTGAACAGAATCAGGTTCTGGTCTGCTGATCCTCCTCTTACATTTAACCCTGTGCTTGCTTCGCCAACAGTCTGCACTCCGGGCATTGTCAATGCAACCTTCAAAATATCTGCTTCGCCAAAAACTACAGGAACTTGTTTGATGGTTTTTATATCAATTCTCTGCACGCCCATTTGCAGGCTTTTGATGTTGTTCACTTTCTCTGCAGACACAATCACTTTCTTCAGCGTCATTACCTGCTTCTTCATTTCAATATTCATTTTTCCATCTGAATATACCATCACCTGCCGCCTTGTATCGCGCATGCCAATGCTTTGGATGTTGAGCGTGTGCCTTCCACGCAAAAGCGAAATAGAATAGTAACCGAACTGATCGGTTGCTATGCCATTTTTTTCACCTTCCACATTAATAGATGCACCGACAACCGGCTCTCCGGTATTCACATCTTTCACATAACCTGCCAATGAAATTTTTTTATCTGAAATAGCAGCATTCTTATCGCCAATCACAAAAAGTTTATTATTAAGAGCTATTGTGTCTTTCTTTTTTTCATTGTCTTCAAGCTCATCAGATGCATCAACAAATTGATTCTTTTTTGAAGCAAGCTTTGATGAATCAAAGAATAAATCCGGCAGCTCTGTTTGAACAGTTACTCCGTTTGTGATGAATACATGCTTTTGATGATCTATGGAATAATGAAAATTAGTGCCTGCGAATGCAAGCTGAAGAACATCTTTCAGATTCTGCGACTTTACTGAAATATCAATTCTAATGCTGTCGAACTGAAGCGTGTCAAAATAAAAACGGTAACCGGTTTGCCCCTGAAGCGCTTTTGCAAATTCAGTAATGGTCATCTGTTTGAATTCGCCCGTCACTAAAGGCGGGTTGCCCGAATTTTGAGAGAATGCAGATTGGTTCCAAAAAAGGAAGCAGAATAACAACCCTATCAACAGCAGAAAAAATTTCACAAAGCCTTTTATAAATGTTAGTTTATTTTGTTAGTTCGTCATAATGAGCAGCTAATTTGGGCAGCTCCACATCTTTATCTTTTTTTATTTTGATCTTATTCTGATTCATAAACTGACGCATCTCTTTCTTTTTATCCTTCAGCACATTTAATAATGAGCTTTTATTATTTACAGAAAAATATTCGCCATTCTTTTTCAAATAATAAGAAGTCGCGGACTCAACATACCTCGTTATTGTTCCTGAGTTCAGGTTTTCCTGAATATCTTTTGTTTCTTTTTTGAGCACCGAGATTTTGCCTTCATATAATAAATCATAAAAGCCCGTATTCAGGGGCGACTTCAAAGCCGTGTCTTTTACAACTCTGATAAAAGTATGGCCAAACAAATTGAACCGCCCGATCAATTCGTTGCGTAATTGAACTGGCGGAGCCAGAAAATGGTCACTAATGAATATTGCATTTTGAACCAGGTCGAACTTGAATGGTATTTTCTCATACAGAACATCATTGTATATAATGTTTCCAATACCAGTACTATCAGCATAAAAAAAAGGTTGCCCTTCTTCTATATTGTATGGATATGGCACATACTCAATGCCATTGTATAATTCTGTATGCGTGGAAAGATACTTGTGATATAACCGAACTGCGTTTTCTTTTGCTGACCTGAGCATCAGGCTGTCTTCGCTGCTCATTTGTGCAGAAGTATTTTGAACACAGAAATAAATTGACAGCAAACAAAGGTTTAACCGGAATAATCTCATATGAACAAATAATCTTCTTGATAATGAAGGATTGCTAATGTACTTATCTTTTCGCAGCCTAAACGAATGTTTTTGATTTATATATGAGATATACAGGTGTGTACTTGCAGTGATTGTGCCGTTCACTTTTAACGGTACATTTTAAAGCTATTCTGCAATTATTTCACTTAATGTCAAAAATCATTACGCGCTTTCAATACAATTTATAACTTTATTGTTCGAACAAAATAATGAGCTATGAAAAAATTTATTATCCCTGTTGATTTCTCCGAGACTTCTTTGAACGCAGCACATTATGCAGCCGCTTTTACGAATGACGTGAAAGATGCGGAGATTATTTTATACAATGTTTTTGACAAGATCGAAGCGGGCTCGGATGGCACGCCACTTGAAAGCGATGATGAAGGAAGAAAATCAGTGATTGAACTGGTATTAAATAGCTTGAAAGCTGATATAGCAAAACTGACCAATGCTGATATTTCCGTTCTTGCCGAAGAAGATGATTATTTTGTGGATAGCCTTGAGCGTTATGTGCGCCACCAGGATGTTGATGCAATTATTATGGGAATAACAGGCGCAACGCGCCTCTCACAAATTGTGATGGGAAGCAACACATTAAAAGTTGTGCGGCGCAAGATTGCACCGGTTATCATCGTTCCGCCGGATGCTCAATACAAAGCCGCCAAAAATGTACTGCTCATTTCAGATTTGAAAGATGTGGATAGAACGATTCCAACAGAACCGATAAAAGATATGTTGAGCTTTTTAAAAGCAAAATTGTATATACTGAATGTAGATAGCGAACATTATATCGAACTGTCTGACGAATACAAAGAAGAAAAAGCAAAACTTGATGCCATCGTGAAAGATTTTAACCCGGAATATTCTTTTATGCGGTTGTATGATTTTGTAGATGCCATTGATGAATTTGTAGAAGACAATAAAATAGATATGATATTGACAGTTCCGAAAAATGATTCCACGCTGTCAAATTTTTTCAAGACAACACATACATCGAGATTGGCATATCACAGCCACATTCCAATCATCGCGATCCATACTTAAAATTTAATTATTAAAATCTGTCAGCAGCGGAAAAAATTGTCCCTGCATTTTTTCTCCTTTATTAATAACAGGAACGCCGTTCAGCAACACATCATTGCTATCAGATTTCACACCGTCTGCAAATGCATTGATCACAAATGCTCGTCGCGGTTGATTGCTTTTGTTTTCTCCAGAACCATGTAAAGTAAGCGCATGATGAAAAATCGCTTCACCTGCTTTTGTCTCGACAGGAATGGGATGGAATTGTGATTGTTGTTCAGGAGTAAGATAGTCCATAATACCCATCAGGCTTCCAGCAAGCTCAGGCTTATCGAGCAAACCCCACCGATGGCTTCCCGGAACATATTGAAGGCAACCATTTTCAACGGTTGAATCATCAAGCCCGCACCAGCATGTGAGATGCGCAAGCGGTTTTGTTCTTATCCAGTATGAATAATCCTGATGCCACGCCACTACACCACCTTTTTTTGCAGGCTTATAAAATAACTGATCGTGCCAGAAGCGAACAGGTTTGTCGCCGAGCAGCTGGCTTGCAGCCATCACAAAACGCGGGTTCCACAACACATCATGAAACGCAGGCTGGATGCGCCATGCACCGAGTGCGTGAAAGAGAACCGTATTTGTATCTGTAGATTCGTTGCTATGAAATTCGTAGAATAATTCGTGACCTGGATGATCGCTATTCGTCAATTCATTTAATTCATGTCTCAATGTTTCGATTTGTTTTTTATCGAGCATTTTTATTCCAGCGAGAAAACCATTCTCATTAAAAAAATCTATCTGAGATTGTGTTAATCGATATTGATCCCATTCAGATTCTGAAGTTGGCCATTTGAATAAATCGCTGATAAGATGATGGACTTCGCTGAGATCTTTTACGTTCATAGCAATCATTTGAAATAAGAAATAAGAAACGAAAAATAAGAAATTAGAAAGTAAATACAATAGAATCCACCCACTTTCTCATTTCTCATTCCAAATTTCATATTTCTCATTTTTTACACCGCAGGCTCCTGCTGGCTCAGGCAATGGAAACTTCCTAATCCCCAGATAATTTCTGTTGAATCAATGCCAACAATTTTTCTGTCAGGAAAACATTGCCCGATTATCTGTAATGCTTTTTCATCTTTATCGCAACGATAAGTTGGAACGATGACTGATTTATTAGCTATGTAAAAATTGGCATAAGATGGCGGTAGCCTTTGTTCATTATAAACAATTTCATCCGGCATTGGAAGCTCGATAATATTTAATTGCTTTCCATTCAGCAAACGCATCTTTTTTAATTCAGCTAAATTTTTCTGAAGCAGTTCATAGTTCTCATCACTTTTATTTTCTTCGATCACCGTCAGCACTGTGTCTTCATTAATAAAACGAACCGTGTCATCAATATGCCCGTCAGTATCGTCACCAACAATTCCTTCGCTTACCCAAAGTACTTGATCAACTCCATAATAATTCTGCAGATAATTTTCTATTTGCTCCTGGTCTAAATGCGGGTTTCGGTTTTCATTCAACAAGCAAGCTGTTGAAGTGATCACTGTTCCTTTGCCATTAAAATCCACAGAGCCGCCTTCCATCACGATGCCGGGATAATAAAAGGGGAGATTAAATTGTTTGGCGATTAAAGTTGGAATCACATCATCCAGATCATAGGGCGGATATTTATTGCCCCATGCATTGTATCCCCAATCAACAACTATTTTTTTTTGTTCTGCATTCGGATTAATCAAAAATGCCGGCCCATGATCTCTGCACCATGCGTCATTCGTCGGATGAAAAAAGAATTCTACATTATTCAGATCAACATTTGCAGTTTGCAAATGTCTCAAAGCAAAATTTTTCATCGCTTCATCAGTAACATTGATGCGCACTTTTTCACTAAGTGCCAATTCTTTTATAAACTGAGCATAATAAGGAAATATCGTATGAATCTTTTCTGGCCAAGATGCTTCTTTATGCGGCCACGAAAGCCATGTAGCTTCATGCAAAGCAAATTCAGCAGGGAAATAATATCCAAGTTCCTTGGGAGTTGAATTATGTTTTTCCATCCGGTTTATTGTTGATTATATTTTCTTAATAGTTGTAATGTATGATTCAAAGATGATGCATCATGCCAGTCGTCATGACCGGAAATAACATAAGTTGCCGTCCCGAATTTCTGTTTAATTCTTTCTATTGATTTAGGCCATTCTTTTGTATCGCTTTCTTTGATATAGCCGAGGTCAGCTGCTTCAGCACTTTTTACAAAACACCCTCCGTATAATAATTTTTCTTTCGGGAACCATATCACGATATTATCAAGCGTGTGACCAGCACCGGGAAAATAAATTTCAAAAGATTCTTTTCCGATAGAAAATTTATCGCCTGATTTTATCACATGAGTTGAAGCAGCATGATTATCCTTCAACAAAAGTTCATTCGTTAATGCTGTTGCATAAGTTGGAATTCCTTTTTTCTGATAAAAAGAAAAACCTCCTGCTCTGTCATTGTGCGAATGAGTGCCGATGACCATTTTAATTTGCTGATGATGCTTGATGCGGATCGAATCTATGATAGGTTGATACTGAGCAGAGTCCCATGGCGTATCAAATAGAATCGCACCATCACTTGTGAGTACATACATTGCGTTAGCAGATACCAGTTCACCTTTATATAAATTGAAAGTTTGATAAACATAAAAACTGTCATTCAATTTTTCAATTTTCAAACCTTGCGCGTGAACATGAAGAGAAAAAAAAATTGCTATTGAAAAAATAATTTTCTTCATTAGTCTTCGTCAATAAAACGTTTGGTAATTGGTTGGTATGAATCAATTCTTCTGTCGCGCATGAAGGGCCAGTGCGTTCTGTAACTATCAGTTTTTGCAGTATCGATTTCGTGAACGACTATTTCTTCGTCGTCGTGAGATGCTTTGTACAAAATGCTTCCGAAAGGATTTGAGATGAATGAGCCACCCCAGAATTTCATTGCGCCGTTTTGTTCGAAGCCAACTCGGTTTACGCTTACAACATGCACACCATTTGCAACTGCATGACTTCGTTGAATCGTTTGCCATGCATTGTATTGTTCAGTATTTGTTGCTTCATCTTGTGAAGTTGCCCAACCAATGGCTGTTGGATAAAATAAAATTTCCGCGCCCATCAATGCTGTAATGCGCGATGCTTCCGGATACCATTGGTCCCAGCAAATGAGCACGCCGAACGTTGCAAATTTTGTTTTGAAAACTTTATATCCGAGATCACCTGGCGTGAAATAAAATTTCTCATAATAAGCAGGGTCATCAGGGATATGCATTTTGCGGTATTTACCGAGATATTCTCCACCGGCATCAATAACAGCAGTTGTATTGTGATAAATTCCCTGGGCACGTTTTTCAAACAATGATGCGATGATGACTACATTTAATTCTTTAGCTACTTTGCTTAATGCATTTGTCGAAGGGCCGGGAATGGATTCTGCTAATTTGAAATTTTCATAATCTTCCACATCGCAGAAATAGAGTGAAGTGAACAATTCCTGCAGGCAAATAATCTGTGCGCCTTTTGCAGCAGCTTCTTTTGTTTTTTCAATTGCCTTTAGCAGATTTTGTTCTTTATCATTTGTGCAGCTCATTTGCACAAGCCCGACTTTTACTTTGCCCATTATTTTTTATTGAGGGTGCAAAAATACAGAATGGAGTCGGAAAGTAGGGAAAGACGGAAAGTCGGAAAGAAAAAATAACAATAACGAAATTTAAATCCTATAAACGCTGATGCACATTGCTGAACAGAATACCAACTGTACAAGAGTGCGATCCCGCAATGCTGCGGGACAAGCTGCAACGACGCACAATCAATGGATGATGTTGGTTACTAAAAAAAATCATCAGATACTAATAACCCTGTAAAAACAAAAAATCCGAAAGAAGAAACATTGTCTTTTCTTCTTTCGGATTTCGGGTCTTAATAATTTTCCGACTTTTACTATCCTCTTCCCATTTGGCGCAGGAATGCGACATGCGAAGCAACTGCATAACGAACGCGGGGATATTCTATATATGTAATACCATATTCCTGGCAAGCCTGCTTAATAATTTTGCTGATAGCCGGATAATGTATGTGAGAAATTTTGGGAAATAAATGATGCTCAATCTGGAAATTCAATCCGCCAACAAGCCAGCTCACCAACTTATTATTTGTTGCAAAATTTGCTGTTGTTTTAATTTGGTGAACAGCCCACTCGTCATCTAATCTTCCGGTTTCAACATCCACTGCAGGGAAACTTGTGTGCTCAACAGTGTGCGCCAATTGAAACACAATGCTCAATACCAAACCCGCAACACATGTGAAGACGAGAAACCCTACAAGCCAACTAATGAAACCAACCATGTAAATCGGAAGGGCGATAAACAAAAACGCATTAAATAACTTGAATCCCCAGAAAACAAGGTGATCGGAAAGATTCATTTTTTTCAATTCTATTTGCCCCACTTTGCTTTTGAAATATTTTTGATAATCCAGCACAAAAATCCAGAATATATACAGCAGAGCATACAGGAACCAAAAATAGAAATGCTGGTATTTATGTAATTTATATTTTTTCTGGTGTTCGCTCATGCGCAACCATGGTTGAATATCGATATCATCATCCACACCATCTACATTCGTGTATGCGTGATGAATAATATTGTGCTTCATATTCCACATAAAGCTACTTCCGCCAAGCACATTTAATGTGAACGCAGCGATATGATTCAGGAATTTATATTTGCTGAAACTTCCGTGAGCGCCATCGTGCATCACATTGAAGCCGATAGCGGCAACAACACAGCCCAGGAGAACGCTTTCAAGAATCGAAAAAAATATATTCGGTGTGAAAAAAACAAGATGAATATATATAAACGCAAAACACGCTATTAATATTCCCGCCTTCATGAACAAGCTCCAATTACCTGTTGTGGATTTACCTCTTTCCTGAAAATACTCACCGATCCTCTTTTTGAGCTCGCTATGAAACGAATGTGGAACATTCGCAAATTTTGGCATTGACATGATTCTGAATTAATTGATGAACGTTAGCAGCGCAAGTTAGGCTTTATTTACCGATTTCGATTGTTAAAACTTGCTCTATTGAAACGTGGAAAAACCTGATTTGTTTTGTTAAGTTTATGTGTCTTGCTGAATAAAGGAATCCATACTGCGTACGCCGATCATTTTCTCGCTGATAAAGCCTTCAGCATAAGCTACTCCAATCATTTTGCCATACATCTGATGGCGGCCGATAATTGAGTTCAAAAACTCAGGTGTGGAGATATAAGTCTGCGGTTCATTTTCTTTATACTCTGAAGAGAAAAATTGTGATGAATATGCTTTGATACTTTCAATCTTTCTCTCAAAAACATTGGTCACATCATACACGAAAGAGGGGTTATAATATCTGTCCTGAATATAATGAAACACATATTTCGGTCTCCAGTGTTGCTGAAGATTTCCTGCATCATCTTTGGTTTCGATTTTCCGAAGCCCGCTTAAGAAACAAGCATCAGAAATCAAATGTCCGGCGCGACCGTGATCGGGATGGCGGTCATCCAGATTATTCGCCAGAACAATTTCAGGTCTATATTTTCTGATGACTTTTATTAATAATCGCTGATGCGCTTCATCGTTCTTGAAAAATCCATCTGCCATTCTAAGGTTTTCGCGAACATCCAATTGCATAATGGTGGCAGCTCTCGCAGATTCTTCTGCACGAAGTTCCGGTGTTCCGCGGGTGCCAAGCTCACCTCGTGTCAAATCGACAACGCCGGTTTTTTTCCCGTTCAGTTTTTCCATCATCAATGTTCCTGAGCAACCCAGTTCAACATCGTCGGGATGCACAGCGATTGCAAGAATGTCGAGTTTCATCCTGTAAATCTAATGGGAAAATATGAAAATGTGCGGATGTGCGAATTGTTCTATTCATCCGCACATCTGCAAATTCGCACATTCGCAAATTGTCCTTAATTTCGCACCCGTTTTATTCTTATCAATCAATAAATAAACTTTATGGCATACGATGTAGTTGTTCTCGGCAGCGGTCCCGGCGGATATGTTGCGGCAATCCGTGCAGCTCAGTTAGGATTTAAAACAGCTATTATAGAAAAGGAAAGCCTCGGTGGCATTTGCCTTAACTGGGGCTGCATTCCGACCAAAGCATTATTAAAAAGCGCACAAGTATATCAGGATATTTTGCACGCAAAAGATTTTGGTATTGAAGCAAGCGGCTCGCCCGATTTTCCTGCAGTCATCAAACGCAGTCGTGGCGTTGCTGACAAAATGAGCAAAGGCGTTCAGTTCCTGATGAGGAAAAATAAGATTGATGTGGTGATGGGCTATGGAAAACTGAAAGCAAAAGGTCAGATTGAAGTAACCGCAGCAGACGGAAAAACACAAATAGTAGAAGGCAAACATATTATTGTCGCAACCGGTGCACGCAGCAAAGAATTGCCAAACCTGAAACAGGATGGAAAAAAAGTAATTGGTTATCGCGAAGCAATGGTGCTTCCTCAAAAACCAAAAAGTATAATTGTTGTCGGAAGCGGTGCGATTGGTGTTGAGTTTGCTTACTTCTATTTCAGCATGGGTGCGAAAGTTACGATCGTTGAATTTTTGCCAAGAATTGTTCCTGTGGAAGATGAAGAAATTTCCAAAGAGCTTGAAAAAAGTTATAAGAAAATCGGTATCGATATTTTAACGAGCAGCGAAGTGACAAGTGTTGACACAAGCGGCGCAGGCGTGAAAGCAAAAGTGAAAACACAAAATGGTGAAATCACTTTGGAAGCTGATGTGTTGTTAAGCGCTGTTGGTGTTACTGCAAACATTGAGAACATCGGGTTGGAAACACTCGGCGTGAAAACAGAAAAAGGAAAAATTGCAGTCGATAAATTTTACAACACAAATGTTCCCGGAATTTATTCCATCGGCGACTGTGCACCGGGGCAAGCACTTGCTCACGTGGCTTCAAAAGAAGGAATTATCTGTGTTGAAAATATTGGTTACAACGAAAAGAAATATGCTCATCAGCCTGAGCCAATTGATTATAATAACGTTCCGGGTTGCACATATTGCACACCGGAAATTGCATCTGTCGGCTTAACGGAGAAACAAGCGAAAGATGCGGGATACGAAATTAAAGTTGGCAAATTCCCTCTTAGTGCATCCGGAAAAGCTTCTGCAGCAGGACATACAGAAGGTTTCATTAAAGTGGTGTTCGATGCGAAATACGGCGAGTGGCTCGGCACGCACATGATTGGTTACAACGTTACAGAAATTATCATTGAAACTGTTGTCGGAAGAAAATTGGAGACAACTTATCACGAAGTATTAAATAGTATTCACCCTCATCCAACCATCAGCGAAAGTGTGAAGGACGCGATTGAAGTGGCTTATGGTGAAGCGATACACTTATAAAATCTAAATGCTAAAAGGTTGCTGAGAAATTGGCGACCTTTTTTATTTCAAGAAACATTTTGCGCCGTTGCATCTTTGCGAGAAATACTCTTCAATAAAAAAATTCTTCCGAAATTATTTTTCCATCTTTCACTTTATAAACACATAATTCGCTGTTTGTTTTTCGTGCTTCGCCTTTCATCTGCAAATCCGATTCCCATGCAACGGAAAAATAATCTCCTGCAACAACGGGTTCAGAAATAATGCTTCCAAAAAAATCTTCAACATGTGAAACAAAAAGTTCTGCTTTTTTTCTAATGGCATCCATTCCTTTGATTTCTTTTGGCAGCAAACCTTCGCGAGGCTCAATGCTGATTATATCTTGCGCAAACAATTCTTCTTTTGCTTCTTCTACTTTTCCATCGCGGCACATTTCAACGAGGCGGGTGGCTATTTGTTGAGTTGTCATGATATAAGTTTTATAGAAACAAAATTATAAGAATGGAGAATACATGCATTTGTATTTTTTTTCCAGCTCAAAATTCTAAAACACTTATTTAATTTTCTTCTCAACTTTGGCTCTTAAATCAAATAGTCATGACATCCATAAAAGTCATCATCACTGGCGCAACAGGCATGGTTGGCGAAGGTGTTCTGTTCGAGTGTTTGCAGAATCAAAACGTGAGCGAAGTGCTGATCATTAACCGAAGGCATTATGAAATAAATCATCCAAAACTAAAAGAGCTGATCGTTCCTGATTTTTTTCAATTAGAAAAATTTTCAGAAAACATAAAAGGCTATGATGCATGTTTTTTCTGCGCCGGCATTAGTTCAGTCGGCATGAAGGAAGACAAATATACAAACATCACTTACAACACTACTTTGGCTTTTGCAAAAACCTTGTTGCAGGCAAACAGCAATATCAGCTTCACTTTTGTTTCGGGCAGCCATACAGACAGCAGCGAAAAAGGAAGGATCATGTGGGCCCGCGTGAAAGGCAAAACAGAAAATGATCTGATGAAGCTTCCGTTCAAATCAGAATATAATTTTCGTCCCGGCGGCATGCTCCCTTTTGACGGACAAAAAAACTGGAAAGCAGCATACAAATGGATTGTAAAAATCATCAAAGCTATTTCTTCAAAAAGAGTGATCACGATGGAAGAATTAGGCAAAGCAATGATTAATGCCGTGACTATTGGTTATCCTAAACAAATTCTTGAAATATCAGACATCAAGGAACTCGCTAAAAAATAATTTCATCAAGACTTTACAAACTAGTCTCTTCAAATAATCACATCCTCATTCAAATATTGACATATTGTTTTTTCTCGGGAATAGTATATCTTCAACACATCATCAATCTTTCTATTAAAAAAATTTCTTATCCTTCCTATTACTTCATTAACCATTAAATTGATTCCCTGAAACTGCCTTTCATAATAGCACTGTAACTTCAAACTAACGATATGAAAAAGGTTTTAAAATTTCTTGGTTACACTGTCCTCGTTTTGATTTTATTGATTGTGGGATTATTGACTTATATAAAAGTTGCATTGCCAAATGTTGGGCCTGCACCGGATTTGATAGTTGAATCTACACCTGAAAAAATTGAGCGCGGAAGATATCTTGCGAATAGCGTGACTATCTGCATGGATTGTCATTCAACCCGCGACTGGAGTAAGTTTGCAGGGCCACTTACTGAAGGAACGCTTGGCAAAGGTGGCGAGCGCTTTGACCAAAAAGTAGGTTTTCCCGGAGTATATTATTCAAAAAATATTACGCCGGCGGGAATCAAGCGATATACTGATGGCGAACTTTTTCGTTTGATCACAACCGGAGTTACAAAAGAAGGGCGAGCCATGTTTCCGCTGATGCCTTATCAGCATTATGGGAAGATGGATCCTGAAGATATCAAATGCATTATTGCTTATATCCGCACGCTTGCACCAATAGAAAATGCAGTAACGGAATCAGTTTCTGATTTCCCAATGAATTTTATCATCAATACAATTCCATCAAAAGCGGAGCCGGGAAAACTGCCCGCAAAATCCGATACTTTGGCCTACGCCAAATACATGGTGAATGCAAGTGCGTGCATCGAATGTCATACGCAGGTTGATAAAGGCAGAATTATTCCTGATCTTGCTTTTAGCGGTGGCCGCGAATTTCGTTTTCCTGATGGCTCTGTTGTTCGTTCTGCAAATATTACCCCTGATAAAGAAACCGGAATCGGAAGCTGGACAGAAGATATTTTCATTGCCAGATTTAAAACTTATGCAGATTCAAGCTATAAGCCACAAACGGTTTCGCCAGGTCAATTCAATAGCGTTATGCCCTGGAATATGTATGCAAGAATGAACAAAGAAGACCTTGCAGCTATTTATACATATTTAAAAAATCAAAACCCAATCAAGAACACTGTCACAAAATTTACGCCTCATTAATCGCATCATTAAGTTCAATTATTATTGAAAAGAAATAATGGAACAAGCATTTGTTCTTTTCTCGACATCGTTGCGACGCTCCGTTCATCGACTGTAATACTATTGTGCTTCGGGTTGCCAAATGAGGCTTCCTGAATTACATTTGTGAAATCGTATGGCATCTTAACAAACAAGCAACATGAAAGCTCTGATATTTGAAAAATTTAAAAGTCCGCCTACTATTAAAAATGTTTCGGATCCGAAACCAGCCGATGACGGAGTGGTGATTGAAGTGAAAGCAACAGGGCTTTGCAGAAGCGATTGGCATGGTTGGATGGGACATGATGCAGATATCATTTTGCCTCATGTTCCCGGTCATGAATTTGCAGGCATTATACAATCTGTTGGTAAGGATGTAAAAAAATGGAATGTTGGTGATCGAGTCACAGTTCCTTTCGTTTGCGGTTGCGGCATTTGCCATGAATGCATTTCGGGAAATCATCAGGTTTGTGACCATCAATCGCAACCAGGCTTCACGCATTGGGGATCATTCGCAGAATATGTTGCTATCGATCGTGCAGATATTAATCTTGTTGCTTTGCCTGATGATATGGAATTTGAAACCGCAGCAAGTTTGGGCTGTCGTTTTGCTACTTCATTTCGCGCAGTAGTTGCTCAGGGAAAAGTAGCAGGCGGGCAATGGGTCGCTGTGCATGGTTGCGGTGGTGTTGGATTATCAGCAATTATGATTGCAAACGCGCTCGGCGCAAATGTGATTGCAATCGATATTGCCGATGACAAATTAGATTTTGCAAAAACCATCGGCGCTGTTGAAACAATCAATGCAAAAGATAAAACAAATATTGCTGAACAAATAAAAGAAATCACAAAAGGCGGCGCACATGTTTCGCTTGATGCATTAGGAAGTGAAGTGACTTGCTTCAATTCCATCAACAGCCTGAGAAAACGTGGCAAACATATTCAGGTCGGACTGATGGTTGCAGAACACAAACATCCTAAGATACCGATGGATAAAGTGATTGCAAATGAATTGGAGATATATGGTAGCCATGGCATGCAGGCATATAATTATGTTTTGATGCTGGAAATGATAAAAAACGACAAGCTGTTTCCTCAAAAATTGATTGGCAGAAACATCAGCCTTCGGGATGCTGTTTTGGAATTGCCTGATATGAACAAGTTTCAAGGTGTTGGAATTACGATGATCAATAAGTTCTGATATTTTCAGATATTCATTAACATTACACTAATGAATATGAAAAGAAGGCTGATCGCTAATGGATGAAAACAACTGTCGCAATTGCCCTCTTATATTTACGTTTTGCACCTTCTGGATCTCTGTCATACATTTTACTTTTGTACTGACAAATCGAATTCCTAACATCAAATCAAACAATTTATGTCAGCAATCAAACAACGGATCTCCAATTGTCTTTGGTTCGATTCAGAAGCAGAAGAAGCGGCAACACATTATGTTTCCATTTTCCAAAATTCAAAAATCGGAACAACCACTCACTATGGAAAAGAAGGTTTTGAATTTCACAGAAAGCCTGAAGGCTCAGTGATGACTATTAATTTCTTTTTAGATGAACAGGAATTTTTGGGATTGAACGGCGGTCCGTTATTTAAATTCAATGAATCTATTTCATTGATGGTAAGCTGTGAAACGCAGCAAGAAATTGATCATTACTGGTATAAATTATCAGATGGCGGCAAAGAAGGCCCTTGCGGATGGCTCACCGACAAATTCGGTCTTTCATGGCAAGTCATTTCAACTGATTGGACTAAAATGATGAACGACCCTGACAAAGAAAAAGTGAGCAGAGCGATGAACGCCATGTTTAAAATGTCAAAGCCGGACATTGCTGTTTTGGAAAAAGCTTTTAACGGAAAATAAAATTAATTTCTTTTCCTACTTTTATCACTGAACAATTTTCATTAACCAAAAAATGATTTTCCTATGCCAATTGTAAAAGTGATTGAAGTGATTGCTTCATCTGAAAAAAGTATTGACGATGCTATCCGCAATGCAGTGACAGAAGCTTCCAAAACCATCCGCAACATCGATTCTGTATACGTAAAGGATATCAAAGCTCACGTGAAAGATGGGCAGATAACCACTTTCGGCATCATTGCTAAAATTTCTTTTAGATTAGATTAAGCAATTGATTATTTTAATTATTTCAAAAGACATTCTTCATGCGAATGTCTTTTTATTTTTATGAAGACGAATGAACAATTTCACAAACCAGGTTACGATTTTATTATCCGGCTTGCTGAAATTGATTCGTTTTATGATGAAGTAAAATCAAATGGCGCAGAAATCACAGAAGGAATTGTGAAAAGAATTTATGGTGATCGCGAGTTCGTGATAAAAGATTGTGATGCTCACAAAATTCTTGTGTGCGATTAATTGCCTTGTGCTGCAGCATTCCCAAATACTTTTTTCAAAATATCAGATACTCTCGCAACAGGATCTTTTCTTATTTTTTGTTCTTCCAATCCAACCTGCACAAAAATTCCATCCAATGCTTTTCCGGTAACATATCCGGAGATGTCCGGATTAATCTTATTAGTGGC